>JGI10216J12902_100960346_pt1 | contig 12422 bp, 14 predicted proteins | sample KanNatreferecore_FD_12902 | JGI IMG/M metagenome (IMG submission 12902)
ACGCCGAGGGTCAGCACCTCCGACATCATCGGGCCGATCTGGCGCGGCGGGAAATTCACAACACCCAGCACCAGGCGACCGACCAGCTCTTCCGGCCGATAATGCTTGGTGATCTGAGCCGAGGATCGCTTCCGGCCGATCTCGTCCCCAAAGTCGATCGTGAGCTTCAGCGACGGCTTGCGCGCCTCCGGAAAGGTCGTCGCGTCGACGATCCTCCCCACCCTGATGTCGACCTTCATGAAATCGTCGAAGGAGATCCGCGGCGCCGGCGGAGTCATGACGGATGCGCCTCGGAGAGGTCGGGTGAGCTGCTCGCGCCGCGCTCGCGACCGCCACACTTCTGAAGCGGACGGCACAAGCATCGTTTGAGATCGTCAAGCCGACAGGCGGCCCGCTCCGCTTCCCTGAGATGCCTGTCGAGCGCCGCCATCGTGCGGGCCAGGCCTGGATCGTCGTCCTTCAACCAGACGCGCAGGACACGCGCCCAGATCATCGCGAGCGCCTGCGCGCGCATCGCGCCGCGCAGTCCCTCGGCGGGAATAGCCGCGGCGGCAAGCATCCACACCATCGACCGCGTCGCGATGATGTTCAGCCCTAGTGCGAGAATTGGATCACGGCGCGCCGAGCGGCCGAGGTTGCGCACCGCCTGCCTGTGCGGCGCCAGCGCCTCGAAGCGTGCGAAGAGCAGGTCAAACAGTCTTTCGCGCGGCGCCTCCTTCGCAAGCTCGCCGTCGATACTTGAAAGGGCCGCCTCATCGACCGAGCGGATGAAGTCCGCAAGCATCGAGAGCCGGCCATCGTATTCGGCGCGGAGCGCAGCAAGCGTGACGCCAGCACGGTCCGCTATCGCCTCGAGTGAGACCTCGTCCCATCTCCGTTCCGAGGCAAGCGCCATCAGGGCGTCAATAATCTTATCGCGAGCCTCCGAGCGCGGCATTGGCACCTCCCAACCTTTTTTCAAGCATAGCGCCACCCACGCCCCAGGCGACGAGAAATCACAAATCCCGCTATATCTTAAGATAGCACTTGCGAGGCACTAAGGAGGGACTTAAGATATGTCTTGCGATATAAAGGAGATTATTAGAATGCGACCCCGCGGCTGTTTTCATGGAGACGAAGCGCGATTTGGTGGGCGGTCCCGCCGCGGGGGATTTCGAGGATTTGGCGGCTTCCGCCCAGGTGTCATGGGCGGGCGCGGCGGGTTCCCGTTCGGGCGGTTCGTCGGTGAGGGTGAACTCCGCCTGATCGTGCTCAGCCTGATCGCCGAAGCCCCCCGCCATGGCTATGAGATCATCAAGGCGCTGGAGGAGCGATCGCGCGGTTTCTACAGCCCGAGCCCCGGTGTCATCTACCCGACCCTCACCTACCTCGAGGAAGCCGGACACGCCGCCTCCGCGGCCGACGGTAACAAGAAGGTCTTTACGGTCACGGATGCGGGCCGCGCCCACCTCGAGCAGAATCGCACCGAGGCCGAGGCGATCCTCTCGCGCATCGAATGGATCGGCGCACGACTGTCGCAGGCCCGGCAGTTCTTCGAGCGCGGCGAGGGACAGCGCGACACCGATATTCCCGATGTGATCCCGGAGCTGAACGCAGCAAGGCGCGCCCTGAAGGCGGCGCTCGCCGGCAAACTCGGCGCGTCAGCGGAGGAGCAGCATCGCATCGCCGAGCTTCTGCTGAAGACGGCGAAGGACATCGCCGGAGAAACCAAGCCACGCGGCCCCGAGGATATCGATCTCGGCTGAAAAGCCGATCGACTGGGTTTCAGCCGAGTTCGATCGAGCGCTTCCTGGCGGCCGCGACGGCGCGCACCAGAAGGTTTCGCAGCCCGTCGTCAGCCATAAGAACCTCGAGCGCCGCCTGCGTGGTTCCTCCCGGCGAGGTGACGTTCTTCCGAAGGGTCTCCGGTGGAAGCGAGCTGTCCGCCAACAGCGCGCCGGAGCCGGCCACAGTCTGACGTGCAAGGAGGTCCGCAAGTGCCCCCGGCAGGCCCGCCTCACGCGCCGCATCGGCAAGACATTCGGCGAGCAGGAACACGTAGGCCGGGCCTGAGCCGGACACGGCGGTGACCGCGTCGATCAGCCTTTCCTCCTCGATCCAGGCCAACTTCCCGATCGAGGAAAGCAGAAAGTCGACAATCCCCCGCGCGTCCTTTGACAGGGCTGTGTTCGCGACGGCCACCGTCATGCTCATCCCGACCTGAGCGGGCGTGTTGGGCATGGCGCGCACCACAGGCTGCTCCTTGGGCAAACCGGCTTCGAGCGTGGCGAGGCGGATGCCTGCCGCAATCGAGAGCACAATCGTGCCCGAAGCAACGAGCGGCGGCAGCTGCTTCAGTGCATCCGACATCGATTGGGGCTTCACCGCGAGCACGATCACCTTGTAGGCGCGGTCCGCTGCCTCCCTCACCGTTCGCGCGGTGGCGATCCCGATCTTTGCGCAATTCGCCCAGCGTTCCCCTTCAAGATAGGGGTCGAGGATGGTGACCTCGCCGGGATCGAGGCCCCGCTCGATCCAGCGATCGAGCATCGCACCGCCCATCTTGCCGGCGCCGACAAGAAGCAGCGGCTGGGCACCGGGAATCATGTCGGAGTCAGGCTTCGCCGTGTGTCTCGAAGAGCACCGCCGAAAGGGCTTCCTCCGGCGACTTGCCGGCCCAGATCACGAACTGAAAGGCCTGGTAGTAGCGCTCGCAGGCCTCGACAGCCGCCGAGAGCATCGCCTCAAGCTGGCCGGTGCCCGCCTCCATGCCCTCAGTGAGCAGCAGCGCATTCCGGTACATGATCACGCCTTCTGCCCGCCAAAGATCGAAGTGGCCGATCCAGAGCTGCTCGTTCACAAGAGCCAGCAGCTGCATCACCTCCGGCTTGCGGCGTTCCTGGACCTTGAAGTCAAACGCGCAGGCGAGATGAAGGGCCTCGAGCGCACCCATCCAGGACATAGAGAGATTGTAGTCGCAGAACGCGCCGGTAACCGAGATCGTGATCTCGTCATCGCCGGAACGCTCGAACGCCCAATCGTGCGAGGCGGCGATCTGTTCGATCAGGTCAACCGGGTTGGCGGAGGAGGGTACCTCAATGTCGACCAGGGTCATGTTCTTCTCCTCGCGTCGCAAGACGCAAACGCTACTCACCTCGTACTTGACGCGACGACGCCGCCCGCCGCGCTACCCGCGTCGAAAGGCGCTCAATGCACCTCCGACGGTCGAGCGAATCTCTCTTGTCCCCACTATAGTTGCCGGAGTCCCCGGCGAAAGCGGCGAGAAGCCCCCAAAGTCATTTTCCACGGGGAAACAGAAATGCCTCAGGAGGCCGGGCTCCCGGCATTCTCGTCTTCGCCAATGTGCTTGCGAGCGCCGCGCTTCACAGGTTCCTGCTCATCGGGCACGGCATGCCCGAGCTTCGCCTCAAGCGCAGCGATGCGCTTCTTAAGCGATTCCGATTCGTCGCGTGCGCGAGCCGCCATCTCCTTGACCGCGTCGAACTCCTCGCGGCGGACGAGATCCATCTCGTTCAGGAAACGTTCGGCCTGGCTACGGAATGCGGTCTCCACCTCACGGCGCATCCCTTGCGCTACCCCCGCCATGTCGGTCATCAGCTTCGCAAACTCATCAAGGAGCCTATTTGAGGTCTGGGTCATGTCAGGTCCCCCGATTTGATATGCGGCCGGAGCGCGACGATCGCGACAGCAAGGCGGCTTGCGATCTGCACAGTACTTGGGCGATCCATATAGGCTACACTATCCCCGGTGCAAGGCGGCGGGTTGACACAACCCCTCGCCCCAGGCCGACAATTCGCTTCTAAGTCGGCGGCATTTCCGTCATGCTTTCCCTTGTTGCTCCCGCGATCGATCCCGTCGCGATCTCGATCGGTCCGTTGGCCGTGCGCTGGTATGGCCTCGCCTACTTCGCCGGCATTCTGATCGGCTGGTGGTATGCGCGGCGGCTGGTCGCGAACGAGAGGCTGTGGGGCGGGCGCCCTCCCCTCCTGACTCCCGCCGACATCGATGACTTCCTCGTCTGGCTCGTGATCGGCATCGTGGTCGGGGGGCGCATCGGTTATGCCGTCTTCTATCAGCCCGGCCATTTCCTCGATGACCCGCTCGCCGTCCTGAAGCTTTGGGAGGGCGGCATGGCGTTCCACGGCGGTCTCGCCGGCGTGATCATGGCGATGATCGCGTTCGCCCTCATCAAGAAAATTCCGATGCTCTCACTCTTCGATGTCAGTGCGGCATCGGTGACGTTCGGGCTGTTCTTCGGGCGGCTCGCGAACTTCATCAACGGCGAGCTTTGGGGGCGCATCACCGACGTTCCGTGGGGTGTCGTCTTCTGCAACGACGCGATCCTTGCGACGCATGGCGAATGCCCGGCCGGCTCGCTGCCGCGGCATCCGAGCCAGCTCTACGAAGCGGCACTCGAAGGCGTTGCACTCTTCATTCTGCTTCGCATCCTAACGCACGCGTTCGGTAGCCTGCGTTATCCGGGACTGACCGGGGGTGCCTTCATCGCCGGCTACGGCCTCGCGCGCATCCTCGTCGAGTTCGTGCGCGAACCCGACGCCCAGCTCGGCTATCTTGCTGGACCGCTGACGATGGGAATGCTGCTTTCCTTGCCGATGGTGGTGATCGGACTTGCGGCAATCGCCGTTGCCCTTCGGCGCGCACCGGCGTGAACGACACACCGCTCGCAAGCAAGCTGAAGCGCCTGATCGAGGTGAACGGCCCGATGAGCGTCGCCGATTACATGGCGCACTGCCTCGGCGATCCGGAGCACGGCTACTATACAACTCGGGATCCGATTGGCGCCCGGGGCGATTTCATCACTGCACCGGAGGTCTCGCAGATGTTCGGCGAGATCATCGGGGCGTGGCTGATCGAAGCATGGCGGTTGACCGGGAGCCCCTCCCCGTTCCGGCTCGTCGAGCTTGGGCCAGGGCGCGGAACGCTGATGGCGGATATTCTCAGAGTCGCAGAGAAGTCACAGGATTTCCTGAAGGCCGCGAGCGTCAATCTCGTTGAAATGAGCGAGGTGCTGAAGACTCAGCAAGCGAAAACGCTCGCGTCTATTGAATGTGAAATCCAATGGCGTTCATCATTCAGCGAGGTTCCGGGAGGTCCGCTTCTTCTTGTCGCCAACGAATTCTTCGACGCGCTTCCGGTACGTCAGTTGAAGTGGTGGGACGCCGCATGGTGCGAACGGGTGGTCGGACTCGACTCCGATGGCAAGCTCGCATTCGGGATCGGAGCAGGAAGACTCAACCTTCAAAACCCCGAGCGGGCCCGTGGCAGCGCCAGCGACGGCGATTACCTGGAACTCCGTCCCGGAGCGGACGCACTGATTGCGCAGATCGCGCGGCGCATCATCGACGAAGGCGGCGCGGCGCTCATCATCGATTACGGCTACGAAGGACCTGCCTACAGCGACACGCTGCAAGCGGTCCGCGCGCACGAATATAAGCATCCCCTAGCGGCACCGGGCGAAGCCGACCTGACGGCGCATGTCGATTTCTCCGCCCTGGCCGAAAGCGCGCGCGCCCAAGGTGCGGCCGTCTCTGGCCCGGTCCAGCAAGGGAAGTTCCTCGTGGACCTCGGCCTCCTGGAGCGCGCCGGCCGGCTCGGTGCCAACGCCGATCAGGCGACGCGCGAGCAGCTCCGCCTGGCGGTTGAGCGGCTCGCGGGACCGGATCAGATGGGAGCGCTCTTCAAAGCGATGGCGGTCACCCGACCCGGCATCGACCTCCCGTCCTTCCGCCCGGCCAGGCGAAACGCCGCCGGCTAGGCTGCGACGTCGAGTTCCGTCGGCGCCCGTTCTTTCACCTTCACCTCGTCTCCGCGGAAGCCCGGCGAGTCCCTGGTGAACAGGTTGCCGAGCGCCATCTTCACAAGCTCGAGGCGGAACTGGGGAGTGATGCCCTCGAACTTGCAGGCGGCGCGGACCTGGTCGATCAGGAATTTGGGCTGGTAGCTCGCCAGTGGAAAATCGTTATCGACGGTCAGATGCCGGATGACGACGTCGATCATCTCGTCCGGCACATCCATCTCAAAGGCCTTGCCGACGAGCTTAAATATTTTTCGGAAGTCATCGGGCGACGGCCCCCCGATCTCCATCTTGTAGGGGATGCGGCGGAGAAACGCCGGATCCATGAGGTCGCGGGGCGATAGGTTGGTCGAGAAAACAACCAGCTCGTCGAACGGCACCTGGAAGCTCTTTCCGGTGTGCAGCTTCAGATATTCGACGCGGCTTTCGAGCGGCACGATCCAGCGATTGAGCAGCGCCTCGGGGCTGACGAGCTGGCGGCCGAAATCATCAATGGTGAAGATTCCACCAAGCGCCTTGATGTGCAGCGGCGCCTCATAGAATTTCGCCATTGCGTTGAAGGAAAGGTCGAGCATGTCGAGCGTGAGTTCGCCGCCGGTGACGATGAACGGACGGCGGCAGGGCACCCAGCGCAGATCAAGATCCTCACGGCGAAGCGTGCGCGCCTGGCTGTCCACGTTCTTCTCAATGCGCTTTTCAATGCGTTTGTGGATGCCGGGATCGTAGACCTTGATGATCTGGCTTTCGACTTCGAAGCAATACGGGATGTAGATCGTTTCGGTAAAGAGCGCGCCGATCCGCTCGGCGACAGAAGTTTTGCCATTGCCGGGCGGGCCGTAAAGCAGGATCGACCGTCCGGAATTTATGGCCGGGCCGACCTGGTGGATGAACGCTTCGGAGACGATGAGACCGCCGAAGGCCCTTTCGACGGATGCACGGTCGACTCTTTCGTTGGTGATGCGCTGGCGATGGATGCGCTCGACAAACGCGCTGAGCGGCACCGGCGCGGGGCCGACATACTGGTTCTGTTGCAACGCCTCGGTCGCCCAGTTGCGCCCCTTCTCGGTCAACGCGTAGCGAAGCTCGGAGGCCGCGAACGTTCCGGTCGAACCGAGCACATCGAGCATCTTGCGCTCTTTCATCTGCTCGAGCACGAGCTGGATGACACGCTGCGGAAGCTTGAGAATGCCGCCGATCTTCGACGGCATTTCGGCGCCGGAGTACATCGCCTTGGTGACGAGGTTCAGAAGATCGGCCAACGCGAGTCCTGTTTCCTCGATGTTCTTGGGCGAAGCGGGGCTGCTCTTCATCACCCGCTCGAGGTCGGCGGGGTCGAGCTTGCCCATTGCGATCAGGTGCTCGCCAAGGATGCCGCCCTGGCTCCGCTGGCGTTCGAGCGCGGCCTCAATGTCGGCCGCGGTCACCAGGCCTTGCGCAACAAGGACATCGCCGATCAGCATGTCTCGCCCTCTGGAGGCGGCAGTCGTCGCAGAGGCGGGTTAACGATCGTTTCCAAGATTGTGTCGAATGCCGACGCGATTGATCCAAAGTTTATCGATTCTCCGCAGGGCGGCCTTTCGGGCGGGGTTTGACTTCAATCGGCGCGAGAGCCTAGTCCCGGAGACATGCAAAGGAAGACCGCCCAACTCTCGCCGATCGAGGCGCCGGAACTCTCGCTTCCCGGCATCGCGCATGCGTTCTTCACGCGCGAGGGAGGTGTTTCGGATGGGATCTACCGTGCGCTGAATACCGGGCTCGGCTCGAACGACTCGCGCGACAACGTGCTCGAGAACCGGTCGCGCGCGATGCGCCATCTGGGCACGACGCTCGAAAAACTCGCTACCCCCTATCAGGTGCACGGTACCGAAGCCGTGCGCGTGGAGACGGTGTGGGGGCCGGGGTTGGGTCCGAAAGCCGATGCCGTCGTGACAAACCGACCCGGCGTCGCGCTTGGAGTTGGTGCGGCCGATTGCGGGCCGGTGCTCTTCGCCGACGCATCCGCCCGCGTCGTCGGCGCCGCGCATGCCGGCTGGAAGGGGGCTCTCGCCGGAATCCTGGACTCGACAGTCGCCACAATGGAGCAACTTGGAGCAAGGCGTGAGAGGATCGTGGCCGTGCTCGGCCCCACCATCTCGTTCGCCGCCTATGAAGTCGGACCGGACTTCGTCGCCCGCTTCACCGATGCGGAAATCGGTAATGCGCGTTTCTTCGAAGCATCAGCGCGCGACCACCATTCCATGTTCGACCTTCCCGCCTACATCGTCTCGCGACTCCAGCGCGCGGGAATCGGGTCGATCGGCAATCTCGAGCGTTGCACATACAGCGAGGAGTCGCGCTTCTTTTCCTATCGAAGGGCCACGCACCATGGCGAAGCGGACTATGGGCGCCTTCTGTCCGTCATCATGCTTCACGGAGACTGAGTTTGGCGTTGCATTTCGAGCCGCAGGAATTCGAGGCGCGGAAGTCGCGCGTGCTGGAAGAGATGGAGCGGCGAAGGCTCAGCGCGCTTCTCCTGTTTGCGCCGGAGAGCCATTACTGGCTGACGGGCTATGACACCTTCGGCTACTGTTTCTTCCAGTGCCTGGTTCTTACGCGCGCGGGCGAATTCACCTTGCTCACCCGCTCCGCCGACCTTCGCCAGGCGCAGCACACGTCGCTGATCGAAGAGATCGTGGTCTGGGCCGACAGAGCCGACGCTACCCCGGCGACAGAGCTCCGCGACCACCTCGATCAAGCCGGGATGCTCGGCGCTCGGATCGGAGTCGAATACGACACGCACGGCCTGACCGCCGCAAACGGCCGGGCGCTCGACGCGGCACTCGGAAGTTTCGCGACAATCGAAGACGCGTCGGACCTTATCCCGGCGCTCAGGGTCGTGAAGTCCCCGGCGGAGCTCCCTTACGTGCGCCGTGCCGCCGAGCTCGCCGACGATGCGCTCGATGCCGGGCTGAAGCTGATCGGCGCCGGCGCCGACGAGGCGAATATCCTCGCCGCGATGCAAGGCGCCGTGCTTTCCGGCGGCGGGGACTATCCGGGGAACCCCTTCATCATCGGGTCGGCCGAGGATGCGCTTCTCTGCCGCATCAAGAGCGGCCGCCGCAAGCTCGCGGCGAACGACCAGATCACGCTGGAGCTCGCGGGCGCCTACCGCCTCTACCACGCGGCGTTGATGCGCACGGTGATCGTCGGCAAGCCGAGACCCCGCCATCACGAACTCCACGCGGCTTGCGCGGAAGCTCTCGCCGCCTGCGAGGGAGACTTGCGTCCCGGGAAAACGTTCGGCGAGGTGTTCGATGCGCATGCACGCGTCATGGATGCGCGCGGCATGGCAAGGCACCGCCTGAATGCCTGCGGATATTCGCTCGGTGCACGCTACGCGCCGTCCTGGATGGACTGGCCTATGTGCTATCGCGGCAACCCGGTCGTGATCGGCCCGAGCATGGTGCTCTTCATCCACATGATCCTCATGGATTCCGACGCGGGCGCGGCGATGTGCCTCGGTCGCACCTATGTGACGACGGAGGGCGCGCCCGAGCCGCTGTCACGGCACGGAAGCGAGATGCTGGTCAGGTAGCGGCCGCCGCACGCATTTCTGCGGCGCGCGAGATCAGGAGCTCCCGCTCGCGCACATTCCCGGTCAGTACGGCGGCCTTTTCGAACTCGGCCCTCGCCTCGTCGAAGCGGCCGAGCTTCTTCAGGAAATCGCCGCGGACACTTGGCAGGAGATGGTACGATCTGAGCGAGGGCTCATGCGCAAGCCGGTCGACAATGGAGAGCCCGGCCGCCGGCCCTTCGGCCATCGACACCGCCACCGCGCGGTTCAGCTCGATCACCGGCGACGGCGTTATCTCGGCGAGCCGGCCGTATAGCGTAACGATCTGCGCCCAGTCGGTCGCTTCGGCGTCGCGGGCGCGGGCGTGACACGCTGCGATCGCCGCCTGGAGAAAATAGGGCCCCGCACCGCCCAGCGCTTCCGCCCGCGCGAGCGCTGCGAGGCCGCGGCGTATCAGGAGCTGATCCCAGCGCGCCCGGTTCTGATCGAGGAGCAGGATCGGCTCGCCGGACGGTCCGATACGCGCGCCGAAGCGCGATGCCTGGATCTCCATGAGAGCCACGAGCCCGTGCACCTCCGGCTCGTCCGGGGCAAGGCCGGCGAGAATGCGGCCAAGCCGGAGCGCTTCCTCAGAAATCTGCGGGCGAATCCAGTCGTCGCCTTTCGTCGCGGTATAGCCTTCGTTGAAGATCAGATAGAGGACCGAGAGGACCGACGAGAGGCGCTCGCCCCGATCGGCGCCATGCGGCACCTCGAAGGGAATGCGCGCTTCCCCGAGAGCGCGCTTGGCGCGCACGATGCGCTGCGCGACCGTCGGTTCAGGCACGAGGAAGGCGCGTGCGATCTCGTCGGTGGTCAGACCGCCGAGCAACCGAAGCGTCAGCGCGATCTGCGCCTCCATTGAGAGAATCGGATGGCAGGCGGTGAAGATGAGGCTGAGCCGCTCATCGCCGATATCATCATCGAGCGCGGAATCGAAATCCGGCATGCTCTCCTGCTCGGCCTCCAGATCGCGGCCGATCTCGGCGTGCTTTGCCTCCGCCATCTTCTTGCGACGGATGCGGTCGATGGCGCGATTCCTGGCGGTTGCCATCAGCCACGCGCCCGGCTTTTCCGGCACGCCCGTCCGCGGCCAGCGCTCAAGCGCCGCCACCAGCGCGTCCTGCGCCAGCTCCTCAGCCAGGCCCACGTCGCGAATCATCTTCGCGAGGCCGGCAATCAGCCTCGGCGATTCAATTCTCCAGACCGCGTCGATGGCGCGGCGCGTGTCGGCGGCCGTATCCACGGCCGCCGGTCAGACCACCTTCGCCCGTCCGACGCAAGACGCACGGGCTTCATCTAGCCCTTTGGGAAGTCTCCCGGCTCGAACATCTGCCGGATCTCAGTCACTCCCTCGAACTCCGGCCAGTGCTCTTTGTGGAGCTCCATGAAGCGCCGGGTCCATTTGAGCGCTTCCTCCTTGGAATTCAGGTTGAAGATAGCGAAGCCCCCGAGCACTTCCTTGGCCTCGGCGAAAGGTCCGTCGGTGACCGCGATCTTGCCACCCGAAAGTCGAACGCGCGTGGAGGTCGCCGTCGGCAACAGGCCGCCCTGATCGACGAAGACGCCTTGCTTTCGCGCATCCTTTTCGATCTCGCCGATCGCCTGGATCAAGCCCGGCGGCGGAAAGCCCTGCCCTTCCTTAGCCATCACCAATGTCATGAACTTCATCATCATCTCCCATGCTCTTCGGGGCCATCCCCGCCTCATCTCCACAACGAACGGATCTTTCGCGGATCGACATCGCGATGAGCCTTTTCATGGAGGCGTTCTATCTCACCTCCACAGCAAAACGCCGCCCCCAAGGGAGCGGCGTCACGAACAGTGGAAAGGATCGCCTATTGCTGCGGCGTTGAGCCGGCGATGACCATCCAGTGCACTCCAAACTTGTCCTTCAGCATGCCGAAGCTCGACGCGAAGAACGTCTTGTTGAGCGGCATCGTCACCTCGCCCCCTTCGGCAAGATTGTTGAAGTACTTCTTGGCCTCTGAATCGCTGTCGGCGGTGATGGTCAACGAGATGCCGTCGAACTTCGACTTGCCCGAGATCATGCCGTCAGTCGCCATCACGACGCTGTCCCCGATCGTCATCGCGCAATGCATGATCTTGTCGCCGGAATTCGGCGGCATCATCGGAGGCTGCTCCGGACTTTCCTTGTTGCGCATCATCATCATCACCTTGGCGCCGATCGCCTTCTTGTAGAACTCGATCGCCTCCTCGGCGCGGCCTTCGAAGCTCAGATAGGGTTGGACCAGCATATCGACTCCCTCGTTTCGGGTTTTGACCTTGGTTGCGGGACACCTCGTCGGCGAACCCTCGTTACTTCCGTTCCGCCATGCCGGACTTGGCGCGCATCCGGTCTTCCTGCTCGCGCAGTTCGCCCGTGAACGCCTCGCCGAAGTCATCCGACTCGAACACCTGGCGGATCTCGACCTCGCCCTCCGGGAACGGCGCGCGCTTCAGCCAATCGATGGCCTCGTCGAGCGATTTTACCTGCCAGATCCAGAAGCCAGCGACGAGTTCCTTCGTCTCGGCGAAAGGCCCGTCGATGACGGTCGGCTTGTCCTTGCCGCTAAAGCGCACGCGCGCGCCTTTCGAGCTGGCTTGCAGGCCCTCGCCCGCCAGCATGACGCCTGCGTTGACGAGCTCCTCATTGTACCTGCCCATCGCCGTCAGCATCTTCTCATCCGGAAGCACGCCCGCTTCGGAATCCTTGTTCGCCTTGACGATCACCATGACCCGCATTGTCGTATCTCCTTTGCGAAAATGACGGCGCCTACGGCCGAACGATACCCGCCTCAGACCTTCAACGAACGGCGACTTCCCGATTCGACAGGCCGCTGCGATTCAATTTTTCGAGCCGACGACAATCTCGCGGAAGCGCTCGATCGCTTCACTTGGTGCGAAGTCCTCGAGCTCGAACATCTGCCGGACTTCGATCTCGCCATCTTCCAGTCCCGGATTCGGAAACCGCTTCGTCCATTCGAAGGCTTCCTCGCGCGACTTGACCTGGAT
>JGI10216J12902_100330024_pt1 | contig 12421 bp, 11 predicted proteins | sample KanNatreferecore_FD_12902 | JGI IMG/M metagenome (IMG submission 12902)
GCGCGACCATCTTGTTGATGATCCGGCGCAGGTGCCACTCGTCGTTGAACTGAACCGGCGTCTCGTACAGCCGCCCACGACGCTCGACCCAGATGTCGTGCGCACCGTTGACCATGATCTCGGTCACGTCGTCGTCGGCGAGGAGCCGCTCGAGCGGGCCGTGACCGAGGATGTCGTCGGCGATCTCGAGCGCGATCCGCTGGCGGTCGTCGCGCGAGATGCCGGTCTCCTGCGCGAGCTGGTCGCGCACGTCCGCGAGAACCCGCTCGCGCAGGTCCTCCGGATCCATGTTGACGTTGTAGAGCTGCGGCCCGAGGTCACCGATGACGGTGAAATGGATCCGGCTCTTGAGCTCGGCGAACGGGTCCCGCTCGGCCGAGATGCCTTCTGCTCTGGCTGTGTTGAGTCGCTCGTGAAGCTCCATTACCTCCGCCTCCTCCCGAGCAGTGCCTTCTTCGGCTCGTCCACTGGGGCACGCGTCGGCGCCTTCACAGGCGTCTTCGCATAGAGATCGGCGAGCTCGCCGAACGACCTCGCCGCCTCAGACCGAGGGCGCGAGGCAACGATCGGTGTGCCCTCGTTCACGGAGCGCGGGATCTCGCGGTCGCTCGGGATCAGCACGTCCGGGTCCCTGCCGATGATCGCGGCGACGTCGCCGTGGGTGATGCCCACGCGGGAATCGGCTCGGTTCAGCACGAGCGTGACGTTGTCCGAGGCATAGCCCATCAGGTCGAGCGTTTCGAGGCCGAGCTTCGTGTTCTTCAGCGAGAGCGAGTCGAGCATGCCGACCATGATTGCCTTCGTCGACACGTCGATCGTGGCGATCACCTCCGCAGTGAAGCCCGGAGGTGTGTCGACGACGACGATATCGGTCATCGTGCGTAGTGACGCGTAGACCTCTCGCAGATTGTCGATCGACACCGCGCTGGCGTGATCGGGGCGCGTCGGGCCGACAAGCGTCTTCACTCCCGAGGAGTGTCTGATCAGGTGCCGGTCGAGCTTCTCGTGATCGAAGGGCACTCCGGCCTTCATCAGGTCGTAGAGCGTCCGCTCCGGCGAGAGGCCGAGCGCGAGCCCGATGTCTCCGAACTGGAGATCGAGATCGACGAGCACGACGTGCATGTCACGCCGCGCCAGTGCGACCGCGAGGTTCGTCGAGACGAGCGTTTTCCCCGTTCCGCCCTTTGGACCGAGCACGCAGATCAGAGGAGCGGTGACCCTTCCCGGGAGCGCGCTGGACCCACTGCGTCGAGCCAGTACCTTCTCCAGCGCGAAGCGCATGCTGTCGCCCGTCTGCGGGAGGGAGATGACATCGTCGGCACCGTCCTCGAAGGCCTGCCGAAGCGTGCCGTTCGGCGAAGACAACGCGAGGACGACCACGGGGCGTTCAGGCCGCTGCTTCGCCGCCTGGTCGACCAGCCGCGCCGCGCGCTCCGAGTATTCGGCGCAACCCACGACGACGACGTCGCTCTGGCGATCGAGGAACGCGCGCATGTCCTCGTTCAGCCCGTCGGTGATCCCGACGACGTCGAAAGAGGAGCTTGCGAGCGCGGACTCGATCAGGGTGGGATCGACCTCGTCGGCGAGTGCGACGAGTGCGCGGATCACCCCGTTCATCGTGAGCCTCCGATCTGGAGCGGCGGGAGACCGAGCAGGTCGTTCACGCTGACCACGGGTGGTTTCGTCGGAGCCGACCCAACGGACGGGCGCAGGACGAGCCACAGCCGCGCGTTCGTGTTCGCGAAGATCAGCATGCCCGCCTGACGCGGAGTCGCGCGGATGGTGACGTTGCCTCCGGCACCGGCCGGCGCCGTCATGATGAGCATGTTCTGAAGGACCAGGCGCACGACGGGCCGCGTGAGGCCGCTCGTGCCCTGGGCGTTGATCGCCGCCCAGACGTCGACATGGTCGCCCGCGCTGAGCTGGCCGCCGATCGCCGCCGGCGAGTCGAGAGGCACGACGACGGCCCGCTGATCGCGCGCGAGCCGCTGCGTGAGCGAGTTCGCGGTCGCGACCGTGAAGTCGGTCGAGGTCAACTGCTGACCCGGATAGACGTCCGCCGTCGCGACCTTGCCGGTCAGGGTCTTCGGATCGACGAAGGCGCCGTTCTTCACCTCACCCCGGGGAATCGTCGCGACCTCGAAGAGGCCGGTGGAGCCGACGACGTCGCCGGGCGTCCCCTTCTGGATCAGGCTCTTGGCGACTAGCACGGACGTCGGCGCGCCACCGCCGTTGACGCTCGACCGGTACTGGTTCAGGTACACGAGGAGAGCGATCCCTGCCAGCACCGCCGCGACGATGCCCAGCATGATCGTTCCCCGCCGCGTCGTGAACAGCTTGCTCGACAGGATGTTTTCCACGTTCTCCTCCTTACCGCCTAGCGCGAGAGCACCGGAGTGCAGTCGCCGAATGATGTGAAGTCACAGAGGACGCCGCTGCCCCCTCCGTTGGGGTCGGTGTTGTTCATCCAGTGGCCCCAGATGGCCCCGTTATCCGCGTTCCCGCCCCCGCCGCCGGGGTAAGGATCGTTCAAAGTCGCACCTGCATTGGCGTCGGCGGTCGAGAGGGTGTTGCACTTGGGATTGACCTGTGTATCCCAACCGGTGACGTAGAAGGTCGCAAAGTTGCGGATCGGCACCGTCACTGGCCCGGTCTGACCAGACAAGTCCGTTGGAGAGGTGATCACGAAGACGAGCTTGCGAGGGTCGTCGGCCGGCGGCCCACCGGGAACATTCCAAAAGTTCCCGGAGCAAATGCCGCCGTTGACGACGATGTCCGCGATCGCGCCCGGGATCTTGCTGCGGCGGTTCCCGGACGTCGTCTCTACGCAGTCGGCCGGGTTCGTCGCGTCGAGCTGCCGGTTCGGCGGGTCGCAGACACCGTTCCGCTGGTTGATCTTCAGCGGTGCGCACAGGTCATCGACCTTGCACTGTGTCGACCCCGTGACTGGACAGCCGTTCGTAATCGCGTCCTGGTCGGCACTCGCCCCGTTTCCCTGGCCACAGTCGATGAGCCCCGTCTGATGATCCTGATTGGTTGCGAAGCGGAGCACCCGCGACGGCCTGCCGTCTCCGGGTTTGTCGACATTCAGGCCCTGGATCTCGACCTTGATCCCGAGTGTGTGCGTGCCGGCGGAGAGCGAGTTCGTGTTGCCCACGAGACCCTGGCTGAGCTGCGCGAGCACGATTGGGCCGGAGTCGTCCGGATCGGCGCACGCGTTCGCGCCGTCTGCGCTGTTGCACGCGCCGTAGGCCTGCTGCTGGACGCCGAGGTTCGTGCTGCAGGTCTGCGGATTGCCGCCGCCGTTCACGCCGCAGTGGCTCGCAGACGTCTCCCGCGCGGTCAGGGTGAACAGGTGCTGGCCGCTGAACTGGGCGATGGGGAACAGCTGGCCTGGTGCCGAGTCCCAGATGTCGCCGCTCGTGTTCACGAGGTCGTGAGAGGTGCCCGTCTTCGTGTCCACGACCGTGAGCGTCTTGTTCGTCGCGTCGCCGTCGAAGTGCACGACGGCGTGGACGGAAACCGCACAGCCCGCAGCCGTCGAGAAGTACTGGTCGGGCGCGCAGAGGCCGTTCGTAGCGAGGGTGACGCCCTCGCCCGTCGACGCGGTGCCGACGATCTGCGGACCCGGTCCGGTCGGTACCCGCTCCACGTAAACGGCGCTGACCGTGCCGGTTCCAGAGTTGGTTCCGCCTGCGGTGGTCGCCAACGTCAGACGCAGACGCAGATGATCCAAGTCAGTCTGGCTCGTCAGCTGGCTCGTAATGTCCCTGCTCACCCAGGCAGCGGGAGCATTTGCGCCGAAGAGGTTATTCCCACCGCCGAACGTACTGTCGTTCGTCGACAGCGAGTAGTCGATCCCCCGCTTGGCCGTTCCGAGCGTGTTCCCGTACACCCACAGGCGGTACGTGTCGCCAGCCTTGTAGGTCATCGTGTCCGGGAAGACGATGTCCTGGTTCTGACCGATCGTGGCAGAGGTGATCTGATCGGTGCCGGCGGGTGGCGCAGTCGGCTGCCGAACACCATCGTCGAGAAGGGACCAACCGAATGACCCTGCGCTCTTCGTCCACTGCGAGCTCGCACCGTCGGCGCTGGGGTCGATGTAGGACGGTGCGATCGACACAGACGGCTGGTAGCTGTTGACGTAGAGGACGCCGCTGCTTGATTCGTACTCGACGCCGTTTGGTGGACTCTGGCAGTTGTTCGGGAAGACCTTCATGTAGAGGTTCGCGCCGGCCGGTACCTTCACCGAGCTGCCGGCCCCGTTGTCCCAGATGACCGGCGCGCCGGGGTTGTTCGGGTCCGGCTGCTCCGCAGTGAGGTTGAACGACTGGACGGCGGGCGTGTTGGGATCGTTGCCGTTCGTCTGGACGAAGTCGACCCGGAGGCACGGCGTCGCGCTCGGATCGCGGACCGCGAGTGGCCGGATGCTGTTGGCGACGAGCAGCCGCTGGATCTCGACCCGTGCATGCGCGCGGATGTTCGGCTGAATGCCGAGCAGCGGGATGAAGAGCGGCAGGTGATCCTGCGTCACGCGGACGTCGGCCATCGCGCCGTGACGGCCGTTCTCATCGGTCGCGTTGCAGAACGATCCCATCCCGAAGCTCTGGGTCGCACTCGACTGACCGGGTTGCCAGTAGTCGTTCGAGTTCAGCAGCACGTGGTAGTGGTCGAGCGTGCCGGCCTTGAGCCCGGGGAAGTTCTCGTACTGCGATCCGGGGATGTCGACTAGCGGGCTGCCTACACCGTTGTAGGGGTAGTACAGGTCGCTCGTGTCGCCCGGTCCGCTGTAGAGCTGCGCGTACTTTCCGATCCTCGCCTCCGAAGCAGGGTCGATCGTGTCCGTTGCGCAGGTGTTGCCGTACTGGTTGCCGGCCGCGAGCGCGGCGGCATCCGCGCGCGTCTGCAGGTTGCGGCTGTAGTCGTACCAGTGGGCGACGTCGATCGCGAACATCGTCAGGAGCGCGAGCACGGGCAGCCAGAGGCCGACGAGCACGATCACGACACCGCGCTCGTTCCGCCGCCGGATCCGCGACCACAAACGGTTCACGGAGTGCATGCGTTCCCGTTCTGGTCGCCGGCCGCGTAGGTCGGATTGCCGTCCGTGTCGACGGGCGGCGCTTCGGCCCGCAAGGTCGAGCTCGCGTGCAGGTGGAGCGTGCCCGTGCCCCCCGGGGTCGGGATGAACGGGAGGAAGTTGAAGTCGAACTCCGTCATCACCGTCACAGGCTGGCCGGCCGCGGTCGGAACGGGATCCATGATGCAGACGTGGTACGAGGGGTCGTTCTTGACCTCCGGCACCCCCGTGTAGAGGTCGACGATCTGCTGCTGGATGGACGACGGCCCCGAGATCGCCGTCCCGTCGGGATTGCGATTCACGGAAGCAGCGCGCGCACCCTGGGCGGCCAACTGCGTCATGACGTTGTAGTAGTTCAGCATCCGCGCGAAGTCGACGATCCCGAAGACGAGCAGGAACAGGACCGGGGCGACGAGTGCGAACTCGACCACCGCCGTTCCCCGCTCACCCCGCCACAACTTTCTTGTCAATCCAAACTCCCACCCTGACGGACGAGGGGCCCCTTCACCGGCACGACACTCGCACCGGCTGTGAGAGCCCCTCGACCATCGATACGTCGTTTCGTCCTTACGGCATCTTCGCGTTGATCTTGCTGAAGACCTGCGAGACGCTGCCACCGAGCGTGGTCAGGATGCCGATCGAGACGATCGCGATCAGCGCGAGCAGGAGCGCGTACTCCACAAGCGCCTGCCCTTCCTCGCGGTCCCGGAGCGACGTGTACGCGAGATACACGCGCATCGGAAGCGAACGGAGCATGTCCACTCTCTCCCTTCCTCCTTCCGGGCGTGCCCTCGCGGGTCGCCGCCCTGTCCGGCAGGGTCTCCCCTGCAGTTTTCTCACCATCCGTGCCGCCCCGAATGGGAGACACGAGAGAGTTCATAGATCGGCACCTACGAGGTCTCTTCCGCTGGAAGGCTGGGTCCACCCCTCCGTACGTACGACCGCAGGGCCTACGGCCAATTCGCCATCACCTGGCTGAAGAGCCCCGAGACCGAGACTCCGAGCGTCGTGACCACACCGACACAGACGACCGCAATCAGGCCGACGAGGATCGCATACTCAGCCAGCACCTGGCCGTCCTCACGTCCAGCCGGAAACAACTCCCCGAACCAGGCGCCCAGCCCTCGAATTGCGTTCATCTCTCTCCTTTGCATCACGCAGGCGCCCGGCGGCGGGGCCGTTTGGTCGGACTGCTCCAGAGCTAACCGGAGCCGGCGCGTCAGGGCATCGGCGGAAGGTCGGGTTGAGCCCCTCCCTTCGGCAGACCACGGGGAGAGGCGACTCAGGTCGTGAGGCGGAGTACGACCATCCGGTCGTCGGCCCAGACCACTCGAGCAGCGCCCGACTTCACGAGTGCCGTCTTCACCTGTTTCTCGTCTTGTGCGTCGAGGACAGCGACGTCGTAGCCGCGAAGCGAGCTGCGCCAGTTGCCGACCCGATTGCGGAAGGCGGCGATCGACCTCAATTGGTCGGCGGTGAGGAGCTCGAAGCGGGAGTCGAACGCGATCCGGCCTTCCAGCGAGGGGTGAGTCCACACGAGCCAGTCGGCAAACGCCTCATTCGCGAAGACCCTGCCCTCGGGCCCGGCCGACCGAGCGACCGAGTCGGCTGCAGCCGGCGGGTAGTCGACGAGGAACCACCCCCGGTTCTCGAGTGCCACTCCCAACGCAGTGACGAACGCGCCTGCGAGGGCGACGGTCGCGAGCATCCTGTTGAGCCGGAGCGGATCCGGCGTCTCGGGCCGCACCGCGTCGAGCAGCTTCGGCAGAGCGACTAACGCGACGAGCCCGAACCAGACGGTGTTTCGGACCGCGTGGAAGGCCAGCACGGCAGTGAATGCGAGGGCCACGAGCTCGAACGCGGAGATCTTGCTCCGTGCCCGTCCGGCCAACCAGGCGCCGACGGCGACCAACAGGTAGAGCGGCGCCGTCGCGAGGGTCAACGTTGTCGGGGCCCACTCCGTGACGTAGTTCGAGAAGTCGCGGCCGACGAAGATCTTCTCGTAATACGAAGGAAGATCGAATGCATAGGGCGAGGCGAGGACGCACAGCCAGGGGACGGCAAGCAGAACGAGATGCTTGCCCGAGGTTGCCCGTGCGCGGATCAACTCGACGAGGCCGAAGAGCGAGACGAGCGCAGCGCCGAGGACGACCGAGCCATGCAGGTTCGCCCAGAGGACGAGGATTCCGAGCGCGGCATACACGAGGCGCGACGGGTGCCTCTTTTCGCCCAGGAGCAGGGCGAGCAGGCCCACGAACAAGAGATAGGTGAACGACTGCGGCCGCATCACCGCCGCGCCGGGGTAGTAAAGGACGAGAACCGGGATTGCAATCCACGTGACGGAGCGCGCAGACGCACCCACCCGCCGCGCGAGCACGGCAGCGGCGACGAGGCCTCCGGTCGCGAGCGCGGCATGAGCGAGCAGGGCGAGCCGCAGGCCCCCTAGCCGGTCGAGCCCGTAGAGCATCACTTGCGAAAGCCACTGTTGGTCGACCCAGCTGCGCCCTTCCGCCCAGACGGTGATCGTGTCGCGGGTCGGGAGGCCCTGGCCGACGACCTGACGCCCCGAGATCAGCGCCATCCACCCATCTGCGGCGAGTCCCTGCCAGAGCCGGGTCAGCAGTACGATCGCGAAGGCCGAGAGCACGAGGACCAGCGTCCCGTTGACCTCGAGAAAGCGGGTGAGCCGCGCCCGACGTGGCGACTCGGCTACGTCGACCTCAGGAACGGCCTGCTGCTGCACGACGCTCACAGACTGTCATCGAAGCCGCTCACGGCCGGCGTCGCACGGCGAAAACGGCTAGCTCGCCCGGGCCATTCGAGGGGTCTGACGACGACTGACCGAAGGGTTGGCGCCACCTAGTCGAAGGGTCGCTGACGGGCCGAGCACACCCGCCTAGCCTGGACACATGGTGGTCAGAAGCGATGCCGGCCTGCGGCTGGAGCTGCCCGCGGTCGAGCTGGGTGAGAACGCGGAGGCCACGCGGCCATCCGTCCGAAGCCCCGAGGTCTCGATCCTCGTCCCGCTCTACAACGAGGAGGCGACGGTCGCCGCGCTCTACGACGAGGTGGAGGCCGCGCTGGCCCCGACCGGTCTCGACTGGGAGCTCGTCTACGTGGACGACGGGTCGACCGACGAGTCGTACCGCGAGCTGATCCGGGTGCACTCGGCGAAGACGAATGTCCAGGTCGTGCGCCTGAGGCGCAACTTCGGCAAGGCTGCCGCCATCGCGGCCGGCGTCGACGTGGCGCGCGGAGAGGCCATCGTGACGATGGACGCCGACCTCCAGGACGACCCCACCGAGATTCCCCGCCTACTCGAGAAGCTCGACGAGGGCTACGACGTCGTCTCGGGCTGGAAATGCGATCGGCACGACCCCTTCTCCCGACGCGCGTTCTCCCGCGTCTACAACACGACGACCGGTTGGGTGACCGGCGTGCGCTTGCACGACATGAACTGCGGACTCAAGGCCTACCGCGCCGAAGTGCTGCACAACGTTCAGCTCTACGGGGAGCTCCATCGCTTCGTGCCCGTGCTCGCCCACCACATGGGTTACCGGACTGCCGAGATCCCAGTGAACCACCGTGCCCGCCAGAACGGACGGTCGCGCTACGGGCTCGAGCGCTACCTGCGCGGCTTCTTCGATTTGTTGACGGTCGCATTCATGGGCCGCTACCGGTACCGCCCGCTCCACCTGTTCGGCGGCATCGGCATGCTCCTCGGCGGCGGCGGCTTTGCGATCCTGCTCCTCCTCACGATCGAGAAGGCCGGTGGGGCGAGCATCGGGGGCCGACCGCTCCTCTTGCTCGGGGTTCTGCTCGTCGTCGTCGGGATTCAGTTCTTCTCCCTAGGACTGGTGGGCGAGATGCTCACGAGCCACAACCAGGAGAAGGAGCACGCTCGAGACAAGCATCGCGCCTACGTGCGCGATGTCCTCCGCTGAGCGAGGGACCGCGCGTGGAAGCGGTGCGCGATCCCGGCGCGACGTTGCAAGCGGACCTCCGTGCGTTGGGCGCCAAGAGCGTAGAGCGGACTGCGCTCTCGGCTGCACGGGTCAGGCGCTTCGTCTACGCCGCGGCGGGCGCCTACGGCCTGCTGTTCGTCGTGGCCAGCCTCTTCCACTACGCCGCCTATGGCTACGGCCGGCTCGACACGGGCAACATGGTTCAGGCGATCTGGTCGACGGCGCACGGCCACTTTCTCCAGACGACGAGCGTCACGGGGACCGAGATGAGCCGGCTCGGCGCACACGCGGATCCGTTCCTCGTGTTGCTCACCCCTCTCTGGTGGGTCTGGCCGAGCCCGGTGGCCCTCTTCGTCCTGGAGGCACTGGCAGTTGCCGCCGGGGCCCTTCCCGTCTACTGGCTCGCCCGGAAGCACCTCCGCAGCGAACGGACCGCGGCGCACATCGCCGTCGCCTACCTGCTCTTCCCGGCCACGCAGTTCAACGCTTTCATGCCCGCTGCCGGATTTCATTCGGTCAGCCTCGCATTGCCTCTCCTTCTCTATGCGATCTGGTTCCTCGACGAGGACAGGCTGGTGCCCTTCGCGGTCTGCGCCGTGCTGGCGACGTCGACGAAGGAGGAGATCGGAGCGGCTGTCGGCTGCCTCGGCATCTGGTACGCGGTGCGGAAGGGCAAGCGCATGGCCGGAGTGGTGATCTTCGGGCTCGGCGTTGGTGCCACGCTCCTGAACTTCCTGGTGATCATCCCCCACTTCGCGCCGCCGGGAACGCAGCCGTTCGCCGACCGGTATGCAGAGGTGGGCGGATCGCCGGGCGGCATCCTGCACAAGGCAGTCACCGACCCGGGCGCGCTTCTTCAAGCCGTCGCTACCGGCCACAAGGGGATCTACCTCGTGCTTCTCCTGGTTCCGTTCCTGGGCCTCTGGCTACTCGAGCCGTTGATGTTCCTCGGCGCCGTCCCCGACATCGTGATCAACCTCCTCTCGTCGAAGCCGGAGCAGACGACTCTTCAATTCCAGTACACGGCCGGAATCGTCCCGTTTCTCCTCGCGGCCACGATCCTCGGCCTTCGGCGGTCGAAGCGGGACCCTGACCGCTTCTCTCTCTACGTGCTGGTCGGCGCCGCCTGTCTCGCTCTGTACAGCCCTATCTACTTCTCGGCGGGCGACGTCCGCACCGTGCTTCGCCAAGATCCCGTGCGGGCGGCGAAGAGCCAGGCACTCGAGCTCATTCCGGCGAACCGCCCGGTTGCTGCCTCGAACGAGCTTGCAGGACGGCTGTCCGCCCGAAGGTTCATCTACATCTTCCCGTACGTCCGCGGCGCACGCTGGCTGGTCCTCGACAAGCGCGACCTCACGATGGGGGAACCAGACGCGTATCGACGCGCAATAGCCAGATTCGAGAGGCGTCCCGGCTGGAAGCTCGTCTTCGCCGAGCATGGGATCCACGTCCTGCGACGGACGGGTAGTACCGCGTGACGGCGGGTGCCGAGCAAGCCGCCTTCGGGCGCGTCGCGACGGCTGAGAGCGCGGTCAAGGAAACGTCCTCGTCACTCGCGCGCCGGGTCGTCCTCGGCGGAATCGCGGCCTACGCCGTCATCTTCGGCGGAGCCGCCGTGTTGCACTTCCTCGCGTTCCAGAGCGCGCGGATGGATCTCGGGACGATGACGCAGACGGTCTGGGCGACTGCGCATGGCCACTTCATGCAGATGACGAGCGCGGACGGCGTGAACATGATGCGCTTCGCGTTCCACGTGGATCCGCTCCTCGCACTGTTCGCACCTCTCTGGTGGATCTGGCCGAGTGGCGTGATGCTCGTCGTCGTGCAGGCAGTCGCGGTGGCGAGCGGCGCGCTGCCGGTCTTCTGGCTCGGGCGAAAGCACCTCAGGAGCGAGCGCGCTGCCGCGCACTTCGCGTTCGCATACCTCTTGTTCCCCGCGACGCAGTTCAACGCGTTCACGATCTCGACGGGCTTCCACGCGATCTCTCTCGCGGTACCGCTCGTCCTCTACGCGATCTGGTTTCTCGACGAGGAGCGTCTGGTTCCGTTCACAGTGCTGGCCCTTCTCGCAGTCGCGACGAAGGAGGAGGTCGGCGCTGCGGTCGGCTGCCTTGGGATCTGGTACGCCGTCCGGCACGGGAAGCGCGCCGCCGGCGCAGCGATCTTCGTCACGGGGACGGCGATCACGCTGGTGAACTTCTTGCTCGTGATTCCGCACTACTCTCCGACCGGCGCGAGCCCGTACGAGCGCCGTTACACGGACATCGGGAGCTCGCCGACCGGGATCCTTCGCACTGTCTTCACCGATCCGCTCGCGATCGTCCACACCGTTGCGACCGGTCACAAGCTCTTCTATGTCGTCCTGCTGTTCGGACCGTTTCTCGGCTTATGGCTCCGAGAGCCCCTGCTCTTCCTGGGCGCCGTGCCCGATCTGACGATCAACCTGCTTTCGTCGCTCAACGACCAGACGTACATCGCGTACCACTGGACCGCGGGGATCATCCCGTTCACGGTCGCGGCAAGCGTTGTCGGAGCTGGACGCATTCGACGCGATCCCGATCAGGTCTCGCTCTGGGTCCTGAGCGCGGCCGGCGCGGTGTGTCTCTTCAGTCCGATCATCCTCGGACGAGGCAACGTCGAGAAGGTGTTCTCGGCGAGCTCGGTGCGAGCCGCGAAGACGACCGCTCTGGCGGCGATCCCGGCGGACGTACCTGTGTCGGCGTCGAATCAGTTCGGTGCGTACGTCGCAGCCCGCCGGTACGCCGCGACTTTCCCAGTCATCGGCCGAGCCGAATGGGCGATCGTCGATCGAGCCGACCCGACGTACACCGATCTGGCCGGCTATCGTCAAGCGATCCGCCAGTTGGAGTCGAGCCCGAACTGGAGCCGCGTCCTCTCGATCCGCGGGATCGAGGTATTCAGAAAGCGCTGAACGGGGCGGCCGACAGGCCGCGTGCCGGGCCGACTAGCCGGCGGCCGCCTTCCGGCTTCCGGCTTCGCCCGGACTCGCGCGACGACGTCGCTCGATCCATAGCGCGGCGAGCGCGGTGAGAACGGCGACCGCGAGCACTCCGAACATGCCGTACACGATCAAATGGTCGACCAGGGTGTGCGCCACGACCACCTCCTGAGCCTACGACAGGTGCACGCTTCTGCATAGGGTCCGGTCCAACCGGTCGGCGCGAGAAGAACCCTCCTACTATCGGACGCGACGCAACACGCGGACGGACCCCGCGCTGTACACAAGCCGCCATCGCTCCGTCGATTGCAGACGCTCGAGATTCGACCTGACCCTCCCCGGCCTCGCTGTCGGGTCCTTAAGGTCGGCAATCACCCAGCTTGCCCCGACTGTGGCGGGGAAGTTCAACAGGCGTCGACG
>JGI10216J12902_100011205_pt1 | contig 12417 bp, 13 predicted proteins | sample KanNatreferecore_FD_12902 | JGI IMG/M metagenome (IMG submission 12902)
TTCGGCATTTGGCATTCAGGCTGCGTTTTTCAGCAGCCTGCTAAAGACCCTGAGCGCCGGGTCAAAGACCCGGCCTACACTACAATCCCCCAAACACGCCAGCACGAGAGGCGAGATGTCGCTTGGCGGCCGCTATCGCGAAAGCTTCGAGACACCGAAAGCGATCGCGGCCAACACGCCGCTGCAATATCGCTTCGCGCTGCCAACAGCGAACCACGTGTTCCTGCCGGGGCATCGGATTATGGTGCAGATCCAGTCGTCGTGGTTCCCGCTTTACGATCGCAACCCGCAGACGTTCGTCCCGAACATCTTCTGGGCGAAGCCCGCGGACTACCGGAAGGCTGTTCAGCGGATCTATTACGCGCCCGATCGTGCGAGCTTCATCGAGCTGCCGCTGGTAACTCCGCGCTGATCGCCGGGTCCAAGGCTGTGAGCGCCGGTCGAGGCTGCGGCGTGCCGCGGGGCGCCTCGCGCGTTTGGGGCGACAGACCCGGGCCTCCGTCGTTTGAAACCCGGTCATCATGATCCATGTCCTGATCGCCTCGCTTGCTTTAGGCGCGATTATGACGCTCGGCGATTTCGCCTGGTCGGCGCTTCAGATCCGCCACAGGGTCGCCTCTGGCGTCGTCCACGGCGCCGTGATGTGCCTCTGTCTCGGTCTTGCAGTCGGCGTCCGCGCACGCAAGCCAGTCGTGGGGGCAATCGCAGGCCTGGTCATTGGCGTCGTTGCTGCCGCCACGTTCTATGCGCTCGCGCCCGTACTCCGGTGGGGCGCGATGTTTCCCGCATGGATGCTGTTGTGGATCCTGTTCGCGGTGCTGCAGCACCGGCTGCACAGAACGGAGACCCTCGGGGCAGCACTGATCCGTGGCACCGTCGCGGCGTTGCTTTCCGGAGTCGCGTTCTATCTGATATCAGGAATCTGGACACGCGGCGGCGACCCGCACCTCGCACGAAACTTTGCGTCGTGGTCCTTTGCGTTCCTGCCGGGATTTCTCGCATTATTTTTTTCGCGCCGGGTCTAAAGACCGGTGACAGCTGGTCGGTTCCGCGTATAATCCCAGCCTCCCCAGCAAAGACTCCTGATCCCCGGGCCCCAACCGGTCCGCACGGAATTGGTATGTCCCGAAATATCTGGCTGGCCGGACGCGCCGTGCTCGCCCTCGCCCTGATGGTGAGCTTCTACGCTCTTGCGCTCGGTGTCGCAGCCGGGCTGCTGTGGGTCGCGTACTTCGACATCGTCGGCACGCGGCACCCGGCATTCCGGCTGATCGCGTTTTGCGTCGCCGGCGCGGGATCCGTGCTGTGGGCAATCCTTCCGCGGCGCGACCGCTTCGAACCACCGGGTCCGCCGGTGACCGCGCAGGAACAGCCGGAGCTGTTCAGGGTGATTCACGACGTGGCGAAGGCCACCTCGCAGGCGATGCCGCAGGACGTCTATCTGTTGAACGACGTCAACGCGTTCGTCGCGCAGCGCGGCGGCATCATGGGCCTGGGCGGACGCCGCGTGATGGGACTCGGGCTGCCGCTGATGCAGGCGCTGACGGTCGACGAGTTGAAGGGCGTGCTCGCCCACGAGTTCGGGCACTACCACGCGGGAGACGTCGCGCTCGGGCCGTGGATTCACAAGACCCGCGTCACGATGTTACGGACGATCGCGCAGCTCTCCGAAAGTGTCCTGCGATTCATCTTCATCGGTTTCGCGACGCTTTTCCTCCGCGTCACGCAGGCGGTGTCGCGCCGCCAGGAGTTCATCGCGGACGAAGTCGCGGCGGGCGTCGTGGGATCGCAAGCAATGGCGTCGGGACTCCGGAAGGCGAACGGCGCGGCGTTCGCGTATCACACGTACTGGTACTCGGAACTCGTGCCCGTGATGCAGGCGGGCTTCCGTCCGCCGGTGGCCGCGGGGTTCGGCCGCTATACCTCGCGGCCTGAGATGTCCCGGCTGCTCGAAACGCTGGTGCAAAGCGAAGAGAAGGAGGGAAGGACCGACCCGTACGATACCCACCCGTCGCTGCGCGATCGTGTTGCCGCGCTCGAGCAGCAGCCGTCACGACCGCCCGTTGATTCGCGGCCGGCTGCATCCTTGTTGAGGAATGTGGACGAGTGCGAGCGCCGCCTCTTCCACACGCTCGGCGCCGATCTCTCCAAACTCGAACCGCTCGACTGGCCGGGTGTCAGCGACGCGGTTTACGTTCCGATGTGGCGGGCGCGCGTGAAGAAGTACGGTGCGCTGCTGCGCAACTACACGTGTGCCAATCCGCCGGCGACCGAGAAGGCGCTGCGGGAGATCGGCGGCGGCATCGTGGCCGCGGATGCGAACGACGAGACGCGCGTCAACGCGGCGTGGCGGCTGATTGTCGCCGCTTACGCCACGGCCATGCAGCCGCTCGGATGGTCCCCCGAAACGTTGCCGGGGGAAGAAGCCGTGCTGCGGCGGAACGGCGAGGAGTTCCGTCCGTTCAGCGAGCTTGGTTCGCTCGTCCACGGGCGTACGACGATTGCCGCGTGGCGCGAGCGCTCTGTCGCGCTCGGGATCGCCGGAATTCCATTCGGCGCCGAACGTGCGCTTGCAGAAGGAGGCGTGGGTGGAGAGCTGCGCAGCGTGTAACCAGACGACCGGCGATGCCGGGTCTGATGCCCCGGCCTACCGCGCGTGCTTGATGAACGTCCCGTTGCGGATTTCCTGATACGCCTGCTGCAGCTGTGCCTGGGTGTTCATTACGATCGGTCCGTACCATGCGACGGGCTCCTCGAGCGGCCGACCCGATACGAGCAGAAAGCGAATACCCTGATCGCCAGCCTGCACCGTGACCTCATCGCCGCGATCGAAGAGGACGAGCGATCGATCGCGCGCGTCGTTGTAGGCGGCGTGATCATCGGTGCTGCTGCCGGTGTTGTCGGTGAGCACGGGCCGTGGGTCTGAGGCGTGGCGGAACGTGCCGGCACCAGCGAACACGTACGCGAATGCGTGGCGCGTGACTTCGACGGGAAGCGTCTTGCGCGTGTTTGGCGGAACGGACACGTCGAGATATTGCGGGTCGGCCGCGATGCCGTCGACCGGGCCGCGCTTGCCCCAGAACTCCCCGCACACCACGCGCACGTTGGTTCCATCGTTATCGGTGATCGACGGGATGTCGCGCGCGGCCACGTCCTGATAACGCGGTGACGTCATCTTCAGCGCTGACGGCAGATTCGCCCACAGCTGAAACCCGTGCATCCGGCCGTCGGGATCGCCCTTCGGCATCTCCTGATGAATGATGCCGCTGCCCGCCGTCATCCACTGAATGTCGCCGGACCCGAGCGTGCCTTTGTTGCCAAGACTATCGCCGTGCTCGACGGTTCCGGAGAGCACGTATGTGATCGTCTCAATCCCGCGATGCGGATGCCATGGGAAGCCCTTGAGGAAGTCTGCCGGACGGTCGTTGCGGAAGTCGTCGAACAGGAGGAAAGGATCGAACTCGGTGGTGTCGCCGAACCCGAAGCCGCGATGAAGCTTCACCCCTGCGCCTTCCATGGTCGGGGTTGCCTGGACGATTTGTTTGACGGCTCTGATGGACATACCGGTAAGACGCGAGCGGGCGGGTCATGGTGCCCGGAAAACAGCGAGCAGGAGTCGGAAACCAACGAGCAGGCGTCACAATCAATGAATGATACCGGTCTCCGTGCTCGATCTATCGCCGATCACCCAGGGCAGCAACGCGGCAACGGCGCTCAGCAACTCCCTGGACCTCGCGCAGCATGCCGAGCGCTGGGGATATCAGCGCTTCTGGGTTGCCGAACATCACAACATGCCGGGGATCGCGAGCGCGGCAACGGCGGTGGTGATTGGGCACGTCGCGGCCGGAACGAAGACCATCCGCGTCGGCGCGGGTGGGATCATGCTGCCCAATCACGCACCGCTGATCGTCGCCGAGCAGTTCGGCACGCTCGAGTCGCTGTTTCCCGGGCGCATCGATCTCGGCCTCGGCCGCGCGCCAGGAACGGATCCGACGACGGCGCGCGCGCTGAGGCGGACGCTGGCAAGCAATCCGGACGCGTTCCCGCACGACGTGCTCGAACTGCTGTCGTACTTTCATCCGGAAGATGGACAGCCGGTGAAAGCCGTTCCAGGCACCGGACTATCCGTGCCGATCTACATCCTCGGCTCGAGCCTGTTCGGTGCGCAGGTTGCCGCGGCGCTCGGTCTGCCGTTCGCTTTCGCGTCGCACTTTGCCGCGATGCAGATGATTCCTGCCGTCGAAATCTACCGCACGCACTTCCAGCCATCAGCGCAGCTCGAACGGCCCCACGTGATCCTCGGCGTCAACAGCGTCGCCGCCGATAGCGATGATGACGCGCGGTTGCTGGCGACATCGGGTCGCCAGGCGTTCGCGAGCCTGCGAGCCGGGATGCCGATTGCGCTCCCGCCGCCAAGCCGCGAATGGGAGAAAGAGGTCGTGCCGTTCGACGCGAGCCGGATCGAAGGTGCGCCGTCCGTGTCGTTCGTCGGATCGCCCGAGACGATCGCGCGTGACATGCGAGGGCTTACAGAGCTCCTTCGGCCAGACGAGCTGATCGTCGTGTCGCACATCTACCATCACGCCGCACGCCTGCGGTCGTACGAGATCGTTGCCGGAGTTGCCCGGTCGGCGGCATAATCCGCAGCCATCATGAAAATGCTCACAACCTTCGCATTGATCATCGCCGCAGCGGCGACGCTCACCGAGCGACAGGCGGTCGATCTTTCACGGCAGACGATGATCGACCTTTCGCACGCCTACGGTCCGTCGACCGTGTTCTGGCCGACGTCGCCGATGCATTTCACCCTGGAACGGCTCGCATTCGGCAAATCCGAAGGCGGCTACTTCTATGCCGCGAACACGTTCTGCATGCCGGAACACGGCGGCACCCACCTCGACGCGCCGCTGCACTTCGCTGAATCGGGACGACCCGCGGATCAGGTGCCGCTGGAGCAGCTGATCGCGCCGGCGCTAGTGATCGACATCACGGCGCGGGCCTCGGCGGATCGCGACTATCGGGCGACCACGGAAGACGTATTGCAGTTCGAGAAGACGAACGGGAAAATCGCGCGCGGCACAATCCTGCTGCTGCGCACCGGATGGAGCCGCTACTGGCCGGACGCGAAGGCCTACCTCGGCGACGACGCGCCGGGGGACGCCTCGAAGCTGTCATTCCCGTCGTATGGGGCCGATGCGGCGAAGCTGCTGGTGGAACAGCGGGGCGTCGCAGCGCTTGGCATCGACACGGCTTCGATCGATTACGGGCGTTCGACGGATTTCCAGGTGCACCGGATCGTGGCGGCGAACAACGTTCCCGGGTTCGAGAATCTCACCAACCTGGATCGACTGCCTCCACGCGGAGCGATGGTGATCGCACTGCCGATGAAGATCGAAGGAGGCTCTGGCGGGCCTTTGCGTGCCGTCGCATTGGTGCGGCGCTGAAACGGCTCAAGGCTCAAGACTCAGGGCCTAGGCCGACACGGTAGGCGGGGTCTTTAGACCCGGCGCCACGAGCCCCCATGAGCTATGAGCCCTGATGAGTCCTGAGCCCTGAGTCCGAGCGAAGCGAAATCGTATGACCAGCCCTGTCACGCCCTCTCGCTAGACTCGCTCTAGCGAGGTATCCACGTGGCTGAACAGTCCATCTGCTGTCCATCGTGCGGCAAGAGAATTCCGCTCACGCGCGCGCTGCGCGCCGACATCGAAGCGTCATTGAAGGAAGAGTACGACCGGCGGCTCGAGGAGGAACGCGAGCGCGCCGAGAAGGACGCGGCGAAGAAGGCCGAGCGAAAGCTCGCGCAGGAGATCGGGTCGCTGAAGGACCAGATCAGGGAACAGGCAAAGGAGCTCGAAGATGCACACCGGCTCGAGCTCGCCATGCGCAAACGCGAGAGAGAGCTCGAACGGAAGCAGGCGGACCTCGACGTGACGATCGCGCGGCAGCTCGACGAAGAACGAAAGAAGATCATTACAGACGCGCAGGAGCGCCTCACCGAAGAACACCGTTTGAAGGATGCCGAGAAGGAGCGCCAGCTCGCGGACATGCGACGGCAGATCGAAGATCTCAAGCGTAAAGCGGAGCAGGGATCGCAGCAGCTCCAGGGAGAAGCCGGCGAGGGGGAGCTCGAATCGATCCTGCGGGGGAGCTTCCCGCCAGACGAGATCAGCGGCATCGGCCAGGGCGTCCGCGGCGCGGACATCCACCACGTCGTCATCGACGCGCGGGGCACGAGGGCGGGCGCGATTCTCTGGGAGTGCAAGAACACGCGCCACTGGAGCAACGACTGGATCGCGAAGCTGAAGCAGGATCAGCGTGCGCTGCACGCCGACGTCGCCGTCCTCGTCACCGCGTGTCTTCCCAGAGGTTGCACGAGATTCACGATGATCGACGGCGTGCTGGTCACCGACTTTGCGTGCGCGGCGTCACTCGCGGCCGTGCTGCGCGGTCATCTGCTCCAGCTCGCGCAGGCACGCCACGCCGCGATGAACAAGGAAGAGAAGCTCGAACTGCTGTATCGCTATCTCTCCGGCGTCGAGTTCCGTCAGCGCGTAGAAGCCGTCGTCGAGGCGTTCACCGCGATGCGCAAGGACCTCGAACAGGAGCGGCGCGCGGCGGAGCGTCAGTGGGCGCGGCGGGCGAAGCAGATCGAGGCCGTCACCTTCAACGTCTCTGGCATGTATGGTGATCTGCAGGGACTGATGCCGGCGCTGCCGTCGATCGGACTCCTCGAGTTGTCTTCCTCCTCGGATCTCGACTGTTGAATGCCGGTGAAGAGGTGGATGGTGACGATTCCGACGCAATGGTGAGTTACGCCGTTTACGTCGTCGGCGCCGCGCTGTGCGTGACGGCGAGCGCCGAAGGGTTCGAGGTGCATGGGTCGCCGGGGTGCCGCGGTTCGCGCAACGAGGAACGGCGAGTCGTTCGAGCCGTTCACAGTCGCACAAGCACTCGCTGATGGAACACTCAGCGCGGACGAGTGACGCTGTCAATGTGCGAGGCTGGGTCTCCCGTCCGCGCCATGTCAGCCGTTACGGCGCCGGCGCCCGCTTAGTCGAAACATTCTCCGCAACGTCGTGGACTGTGCTACTATCCAGATCTCAGGTGGAAGACAGCCGCCTGCTGTAGCCAGCGCCACGAGCCGAATCGAGCCCTCGACAGTCTCGCTTCTCCCCGCAGTGATTGCTTAGCAACGCAGCCGTCCATCAGCGATCCATTCCGGATCGACACAACTATCGGTGTGCCCCGGAAGACGGGGCGAAAGCGAGAAAGACACGCATGGCTCGAAAACTTTATGTTGGTAACCTTCCTTACGAGACGTCCGAGCAGGACCTGCAGACGCTCTTCGCGGGCGCCGGCACTGTCGACAGCGTCAACGTGATCCGAGACATGGCCACTGGCCGCGCTCGCGGATTCGCGTTCGTTGAGATGGGGTCAGAGGAAGAGGCGCAGAAAGCCGTCAGCACGCTGAACAATTATCCGCTCGGCGGGCGGAACCTGATGGTGAACGAAGCGCGTCCGAAGCCCCAGGGCTCCGGCGGATTCGGCCGCGGCGGCGGGCGCCGGTCCGAGCCGCGCTGGTAAGCATCGCGCCACATGCAGGGCGGCTCGAACGAGCCGCCTTTCGTGTTTTAGGCGTCCCGCGAGCGGGAGACTTGCGATCTGCTTCAGCGATCCTGTAACTATCCAAAGATCGAGATCTGACGCCAGTCGTTGCGTCAGATTGCGAACCGCATGGATGTCCCGATACGAAATTCCTATTGGGTCGTCGCGGGCCAGCTTCTCGCCGGCGAGTACCCGGCCCCGGGGCCTGACGATGAGAGGCGCTCGAAGTTGAGTGCATTGCTCGATGCGGGCATCCGCTCCTTCGTCGACTTGATGGAAGCGCACGAGCTGCGGCCGTATCACACGTTGCTTAAGGAGATTGCCACCGAGCGCGGATTAGACTTGAAGTACCGGCGCATGTCGATCACGAACCGCGGCATTCCGAGCGTCGACCACATGCAGGCGATCCTGGGTCACATCGGTGCCGAGATCGACGCGGGACGTCCCGTGTACGTGCACTGCTGGGGCGGGATCGGCCGCACCGGCACCGTCGTCGGCTGCTGGATGATTGAAACAGGCGCATGCGGCGCGGCGGACGCGATCGCACAGATCGCGGATCTGCGCCGGCGCACGCCCGACCCACCGTCCCCCGAGACGCCGGAGCAGATCGATTTCGTGAGCGGCTGGATCTCGAAGGCCGACCGCCAGGTCTAAAGACCCGGCCTACACAGTCCCCAGATCAGAAGACCACGCCTGCAGACAGCGAGCGCGACATTTGCACGCTGCATCAGCGATCCCTCTAACTCCATCAAACGGAGCTCGCGGATGCAGATACTGCGTACTCTTGCCCTTGCGGCCATGGCCGCAATTCAAACAGCGCACGCGCCGGCGCGAACGGACCCGGTGCTCGTGCGTTTCGTCATCGACGGCGATACGATCGATGTCGCGACGATCGGTCGTGTCCGGCTGCTCGGGATCGACGCCCCCGAGATCGGTCACCGGTTCGATACCACCGCGCCGTTCGGCCGCGACGCAAAACAGCGGCTGACGAGCCTCGTCGCCCAGCGTTGGGTGCGACTCGAGTTTGACGGCCAGCGCGAGGATGCGTATCAGCGTCATCTGGCTTACGTACTGCTCGAGGACGGGACCTTCGTAAACGCGGTGCTCGTACGGGAGGGGCTCGCGCGCGTCTCCACGCGCGTGCCGCTCGCACGTCTCGAGGACTTGCGGCGCGCCGAAACCGACGCACGCGATCATCGACGCGGCATCTGGTCCGCACTCAGATGATCGGCGCGGACGCCGTCGTATTACGATAGTCACATCTTCAAGGAGCCAGGATGTTGAATCCCTGGCGGCCGCTGATTGCGGCGGCCGCGTTGAGTGTGACTCTGGGCGCCGGGACGGCCGCGGCGCAGAAGGTAATGGTCAGGAACGCGCCGGCGGGCGAAGCCGTCGAGGTCGCGTTGAATGCGACGAACGTTGCGACCGGGACCGCGGATGCCGACGGCGTCGCGACGCTTCCGCTGGATCTGACGGCGCACGGCAACAAAACCGAGATCGACGCGAACGTCTTCGTCGATACCTGCGACAAACGCCATCGCATCATCGTCGTGGAACGCGGTCAACCCATCGCGACGCAGGAGCCGGGCTGCGAACGCCGGGAGATCTCCGGTCTGTTCTGGGTCCGGCACGTGAACACGCTCGTCATCGACGTCGCGGCCGCCAATCCGACGCTGATGCTCGTCAAGGGAGAGTACGAGACCGGCCCGGCCCACACGTGGCCCGCGCCGCCAACAGGCTTCGTCGTGTTCGGCGGCGCGGGCCTTGCGAAGTTCAACGACCTGGCGTTTGTGGCGTGCGGAAACGTGACGCCGTGTACGGGCAACGACTCGGGGCTTGCATATACGGCCGGCGCGACGTACTGGATCACGAAATTCCTCGGCGCCGAAGCGAGCTACATCAGGCCGCCGAAGGGGACCGCCAGCGGCAACACCGAGACGTTCTCGTTCAACAACTCGCTCGACGCACAGCTCTTCACAGTGGCTGGCAAGGTTGGAATCCCCGCGGGTCCCATGCGGCTCTATGGAACGATCGGCACCAACTATCACCGCGCCACCTCGGTGACGACCGAAACGATCAGCGCGACAACCCAGAACTTCGAGTTCAAGACGAACGGATGGAGCTGGATCTGGGCCGGCGGCAGCGAAATCTGGCTGGGTTCGTCGTTCGCGCTCTATGGCGAACTGGGATTCGCGCGACTCAGAGCGTCATCCGTGGAAGGCACGGGCGTCATCGATGACCGCGTGCGATTCATGCTCTTTGGCGGGAAGGTGAGAATTGGAAAGTAAGGGTTCACGGGTCACGGCTCATGGTGGCTCATGGTCCCGGGCCGGCCCGAGCCCTGAGTCACAAATCCCGAGCCAGCCTTACTGCACGTTCAGCAGTTCCACTTCGAAGACGAGCGTTGCAAACGGTGGGATCGGGCCGCTGCGGATGGACCCGTAGGCGAGCGACGGGGGGATGACAAGGCGGCGCGCGCCGCCAACCTTCATTCCCGGCAGACCCTGGTCCCAGCCGGCAATCACCTGGCCGATGCCGAGCGTGAACGAGAATGGTGTGGCACCGACTGACGTGTCGAATTGCAGTCCCTTCAGATCCGTCTTTGTGGCATCGTACAGCCATCCCGTGTAATTGACCGTGAGGATCTTGCCAGCGGTGGCTTCCGTCCCGGTTCCGACGCTGATATCCGCCTGACTGAACGGCACGGTTGTCGGCGCGACCGGAGCATCGCCACAACCAGAACCGGCCAGACACACGACCACACACCCGAACACGGCGAAGATTCGCGAAACGATACGGGCGACAGCCACGCGAGCTCCTGAGAGAAAATTCAGCATAGCATGTCCTTTGCACTCCGCTGGCGGAGTCACGTCCAGACGGACAGGAGGATCACCATGCTGACCCTGGCGCTCGTGCCGATGCTCGCGTTGCACATCAGCTTGCCCCCGCAGGACGCCGCTCGACGGCCGGGCATCCAGCCGTACCACGTCGAACTGGAGACCGACGATCTCCGGATCACGCGCGTGGTGCTCGCCCCGGGCGAGCGCGTGACGGCCGACTCGCCGGCCGGCTCCGTGATTGTCTACTTGACGGCAAACCTCGACGGTCGTATGCCGCCCGCAGAGGCCGCGTGGCAGGCGGCCGGACCGATCGAGATGGAGAACCGCGGCCGCGCCCGATTCGAGGCGCTCGTCATTCAATTCAAGCGAACCGTCGCCGCATCTGCTCCGACGGCCGCGAACCCGCCGTCCTATCCGGTTGGCGGGATGACGCGGCCAATGTGGCTGTGGGCCGGTTACGGGTATGGCAACTGGATGGATTACGCGTACCGCGAGCGCGTGAAATCAGAAACGCTCGTCGACACCGCCGGCGTCAACGTGACGAAGGTGCGCCAGCCGGCCTCGATGTATCCGGAACGGCTCAGCATCGATTCGAACGACCGCGTCGTTGTCTATCTCCGCGGGGGCTACGCGTGGCCCTTCGACAGGGCTCAGGGCAGGTCGGGCACGATATCGGGTTACGGCGCGGAGCGCGTGCACCGTGGCGACGTCCGCGTGCTGACCGCGAACCTGCCTTACGCGCTCAGCAATGCGGGCAGCGATCCGAGCGAGTTCATCGTCATTGCACGGCGCTAACGGATACCTGGTAACCGGCACCCGGCAACTGGAACGCCTTTTAGCCAAAACGCGCATCATCAGCGGTCGGCCCGTAAATCGAGGGGACGGGAACGTCGTTCAGACGCAGCTACACCGTCAACTGGCCGCGGTGATGCGCGAGGTGATTGATCGAATCGCGCAGCATGACGTGTCGCGGCTGCTCTGCGACCACCTTGCCAGCAACGAGCAGCCGCCATGGTTTCATCAGGTGCTCGTCGCTCGTGCGCTGAAACGCGGTGCGTGCGCCGGCGACCGCGTCATCGAGCGCCTGCACGAGTTCCTTGTTCGTGCGGAACTGGCGCTGAAAAGACGATGACGAGCCGCCGGGCGGATTCAGATCGAATTCGTCCTTGTCGATCATCATCGAGAGCCACGCCGGCATCATCGCGACCAGCGCCGCGAGGCGCCCGAGCGGCATTGATTTGGCGTGCGGCTTCCAGTCGTCGCGTCCTTCCGGCACGCGTTCGAGCGCGCGGTGCGTCAGCGGCGCTTCGCGTTCGAGCTCACCCAGGAACAGGTCGGTCAGCTTCATCTCCAGATCCTCAAACGGAATGAGGTCAGGGAAACGGCGCCGCAACGCGGACGCCGTGATCACCAAGCGTCGGTCATGCCGGGCCACCCGATCGAGATCCACGAGGTGCGCACGCGCAGCGCTGAAGAAGATCACATCGGGCTGCAGCACATCAGCGTGACGCCTCCGTCTTCATCTTCATCATCCTCGCACCGAGCGACTGCAGCTCGTCGCGGCTGAAGAGGCCTCGCGCCGCGCGGAACATCGGCCCCTCTTCCTCCGAGATGTGGTGCTCGAGATTCTCCTTCAATACCTTGAACTTCGCGCCCCACCGCTCATCGTCTTTTGCCAGATCGTGGAGCTCCTTGATCAGGAGATCGGCGACGTGATGCTCCTGGTAGCCCTCGAGCGCGAGATCGTTGCCTTGCGGGTGCGCCTTCAGCGCAGGATAGAGCACCTTCTCCTCGATCATCTCGTGCACGGTCAGCTCGGCGGTCATCGTGTTGAGAAGCGCCGTGCGCCCTTGTACGGTACGCTCGCTCGTATCCTCTCCCTGCTTCAGCAGATTTTCGAAGCGGCGATGATCGCGCTCGAGCAGCGCGAGCGCATCGGTGTCGCCGGGCAATCGCTTCGTGACGGCGGCAA
>JGI10216J12902_110400681_pt1 | contig 12408 bp, 8 predicted proteins | sample KanNatreferecore_FD_12902 | JGI IMG/M metagenome (IMG submission 12902)
TCGATGTGGATGCGATGAACGACTACCTGATCGCGCTTCACTGGGGCGGCACACGCGACTGGCCCGCGAGGAACTATTGGCTGTTGCGGCACCAGACCAATAACACCGGCTTTCAATTCATGGCGTGGGACATGGAGCAGTCGATGGGATTGATCGAGACCAATGCGACATTCAACCCCACCACGTTCACCAACGATGTCGCAGCGCCTTATGGCGCCGCGCGCGCGAATCCAGAATACCGCCTGCGCTTTGCCGATCGTCTCCATCGTCATCTTTTCAATGGCGGCGCGCTCTACGTGGATCCGGCCGCGCCGCAATGGGATCCAGCCCATCCGGAACGCAATCGTCCGGCAGCGCGGTTCGCGGCCCTCGCTGCGGAGATTGAACCAGCCATGGTGGCTGAGTCCGCGCGGTGGGGCGACCAACACAATGCCACGCCTTACACTCGTGACGAACAGTGGCGGGTCGAACGGGATTTCATTCTCACCAATTGGATTCCGAAACGCGCGAGCAACGTGCTGCAACAATTTCGCGCGGCGGGGCTTTATCCAAATGTCGTCGCGCCAGGTTTCAACCAACACGGTGGCAGCATAGCGCCTGGCTTTCAGCTCTCCATCACCGCGCCGGCCGGACAGATCTATTTCACGACGAATGGCCTCGACCCGCGGGCCACCAACAGCGCCACGATTTACACGGCGCCCGTCAGCCTGTGGACGAACACGATTGTGAAGGCGCGTGTGCTGAGCGGCGGCGCATGGAGCGCGTTGAATGAAGCAGAATTCGTCGTCAGCCGGCCGAAGCTGCTCATCAGCGAGATTCACTATCATCCGGCCGATCCGAACACCGAAGAACAGAACGCCGGATTCAACAACTCGGACGACTTCGAGTTTCTGGAATTCGTGAACGCGGGAACCAATGCGCTCAACGTCTCCGGACTGCGCTTGACCAATGCCGTGCGTTTCAACTTCACCAACGCCACAATTGCGACGCTCCAGCCTGACGCAGTCGCGCTCCTCGTAAAGAATCAAACTGCGTTTCAAATCCGCTATGGCACCAACCTGCCGGTGATTGGGCAATACCAGGGCAACCTTGCCAATGACGGAGAGAACGTGCTGCTGCTCGATTCCATTGGCCCGATAGTGGACCTCACCTACCAGACCGGTGCGCCGTGGCCGGATGCCGATGGCACTGGTCCCTCGCTGGAAGTGATCTCACTCACAGGCGATTTCAATTCTCCCACCAACTGGCAGGCGAGCGCGCAAACAGGCGGAACGCCAGGGCGAGTTCCCGGAAACGAACTGCGCATCGATTCCGTTCGTTTGGTCGCGGGCAAAATGATTCTGCGATTTCAGGCGCGAGCTGGCCGTGGCTACACGCTGTCATACAAACCTTCACTGCAAACGACCGACTGGATTGCGTTGAGCATCATTCCGCCCAGCGCCACCAACGACGTGAAAGAACTCGAAGACGAAGTGCCGCCGCAAACCACGCAGCGATACTATCGTGTGTCCTCGCCGTAGCGCTCCCAAGATTCAGGATTTCGTCGCGCTTGACGCTGCCCTCCAGCCATCTCTTGGAGCTGGCGCCTGCCCACCTCTCAATAGAAAACCTGCAACCATTCACTCCACGCATTCTCAGGTCCCTGTTTCAAGTTAAGTTGGACGTGAGACGCAACGTGGCTCTGGTAAATGGAAATCGGCCAATTGCGATTTCTACCCTCGCCACGGCCTCCCAGATCTGCGGCGGTGAAGTACTGAGCCAGACTACGAATCATCGGTTCCTCCCATGCAAGCGACAGAAGCAAATGCGTTATCAAGCACCCAACCGGCGTGAAGAACGGCTTGTTGGATTGAATGGCGTGCCGCATATACGAAGTCAGACCCGATTAGCAGAACTGAAGCTCTTGCCAAAGCTTTATTGGCTGTGGCGCCGCATTGGCGCAGCGGTAAAAATCGTCTGCGCGAAATTGAGATCACTGTTTCGCGTCATCGTTTGAATTCTGTTTCATTCTGTTAATCCTGTCTGGTGCCCGTCCAACCGGAGAAGTTTTGCGGCGAATGCGGCGGGGTGGCCGGTGTTGTTTCCACCCTTTGACATCGGTTGCAGCGCTCGCCAAAGTGCGTCTCAATCGCCTGTTTGGTTTTGCTTTTTTCGCCATGCAAAAGCGCTGCGTTGCAACCGGCTTTCTGTTGGCCGCCGCGATTTGCCGGCTCGCGGCCGCCGAGCCAGCAGCGTCGACGGCGCAATCTTCCACTTCAGCCTCAACGAATCATTTTCATCCCGTCTCCCTCGATCGATTTTATCAACGACTCTTCACGAGCTACAAACCCACGGAAAGCTGGGCGATGGTGCCGCGCGGGGTGACCAATTTTGACAGCGTGCCGTTCCGAATGTTCGGCCTGATCGAACTGACCGGCCTGGGTAGCGCGCGCGACGGGTATTTTCAACCCACTCGCGTCGGCGAGATCCCCGTAAGCCAGCGGGCTACACGCCTGCATTTGATTCACGCCGCCAGCTACGACGACCCTGACGACACACCGGTGGCTGAATTGTGGTTGCACTATAAAAACGGAACGGACCGAAAGATCTTCATTCGCTACGGCGCGCATGTCCGGAACTCGTATCCCACGCTGGAAACGCGGCGGCCGGGCGAGATCCCGCCGGGTTCAGTCCTGCGCGATCCACATTCGCTCGCGATCTGGATTGGCAACACGCGCGCCGACGGCACGGGCATGCCGTGGCACCTTTTCAAAACCACGTTTGAAAACCCGCACCCAACCAATGAAATCCGTGGCATTGAACTCCTTTCCCTATTTGGTCGCACCAGTTCCATCATCCTCGCGATCACGTTGGAAGAACCGGCGAGGCCCAACCCGTCGGCTGTGCAGTCCGTCCAAGAGACGGACGACTTCGACCTGCGGCGCGAGGTGCTGGTGCGCACGCTCGACGCGGCTACGGGGCGAGGAATGTCCAATGTGGTGGTGAATCTGTCGGTGCTGGAAGGGGAGCGCTCTTACGGCTTTGGCACTTACAAAAGTGATCGCCACGGGCAAATCCTCCTCGATTATCCTCCGGGCAAGTTTCGAAATCTGCGGCTGAGTATCAATCACAGCAACCTTGTGGACGCACCTTACATCCTGAATGTAGCCAACGAGCAAGGCATCTTCGGCGCGGAAATTCCGGTTCGACTAAAACTCCGGCCCGCCGCGCAAGTCGCGCCGTGATGAAGGCTCATTCTCGAAGCCAAGCTGCATCGTGCGTCGTTGGTTGCCTTCAGAATTGAACGCGGCTCCTGCGGACATGCACTTCCATCAGGTTCGCGAAACGTTGCGCGCGTTCGAGTAGGGTGCGGGAAAGCCTGGTCCTGTTCCATTCGGCTTGCCGATATGCGCCTGGCGCGTTCCACATGAGATAAATATCGACGGGGTCCCATTCGCGGCCGGTCGCGCGCCGAAAAGTCTGTTCACGTTCATCGAGAATTCGCTTCGCCACGGACCAGGCCGTGTCCGGATCACGGTGATCGCCCGATGGGGAGTATTGCTGCCACACGGCGGGAAGAATTTGGAAGCGGCTAATCTCCTGCCGGGCGCCCACAAGGTCATCCTCTTTGCAACGCACGGGCTGCGTGGCGCCCGTTTCGAACTCCGCCAGCGCCTCCCGCAAACCCGGCGGGACCGCGACGCTGCGGCCAACAAGTGTCGTCATCGTGAAACCCAACGCCAATCCGAGAACGATACGTCGAGTAATTCTTAAGGCGCGCATTTCCGAAAGAGTCTTCGGCAACAGCGCCAAGGCACTGAAGTGACGGAACTGAGTGGCGGTCAAAAACGCTCCGTGCTGTCGAAACAAGCGCGACTCCGAGTGGGCGACCACTCGAAGCGAGCGGCGCGTGATCGATTTTGCGGCTCACGATCGCTTCCGCGCCTGGGCACAACTTATGCGACCCGTTTTCACCTGGGGGGTTGAGGACGTGCAACTGACCTCGTTCGAGACAATCTCCAAAAGAATCTCGTGCAGCGGAGGACACATGCAGTTTCGGAATGTATTGCTCTGTCAGAGCATCGGTTTTCTCGTCATCATTGCGCTCTCCTGGTTCGATGAAGTCATTGGGTTACGCACTCTCGTTTTCGGAAACAATCCCTACATCTCGGATTTTCGCGAATCCACGTTCGAAATGCTGTTCGTCCTGGCGGTGTGGTTCATCGTCATCGGCACGACGCGACGGGTTCTCACGCGCATGTCGCAGTTGGAAAAGTATCTTCGCGTCTGCGCCTGGTGCCGTCGCGTCGGCGTCCAAAACGAATGGGTGCAATGGGAGGAGTTCATGGCGCGCAGGTTTGAGACGCAGACGTCGCACGGCATTTGCGATGATTGCGTGAGACGACAACGCACTGCCCTGGCCGAATTGAACAGGAAGCAACCGCTGCTGCCCTTAAAGGGCCTCGAAACACCACGGAGTGCCGATTAGCCAAACCGCAGCAGATGAACGCGCTCGGCGCCGCCCGCGGCGCTCGCACTCAGCCGGTGACCGACTCACCCCAGCTTCCAGGGCTTGCGATACTCGCGCGTGAGCAGCTTGCTCGCTTCTTTGTCACCAATGATCTGTTCCTTCTTCGCGTCCCATTTGATTTTGCGGCCCGTCATCATCGCAATAAGACCGAGGTGTCCAGGAATCGCCGAGTGATGCGCGGTTTCCGCCGGCGTGATCGTCGGCTGGCGCGAACGAACTGAATCAAGGAAGTTCCGGTAGTGGTTGCGCGACTTGATCAGCTTGATCTTGCGCGCCTCTTCGGGAACATCGTGCCATTCCTCCCATTGCGAATTCGATGCCGCGAACCCGCCGCGATTGACCCACACCCAGCCGTCCGTGCCGATCCATTTGGTGCCGCCCTTGATGTTGTCGTAGCCGCCGGCGATCGTCATCGTGATGCCATCGGGATACTTCAGTTCGCAGCGATACTTCGTGGCGGTGTTCCAAACGGCGTCTTTGGGCGGGAACTCACCCATGCCCTCGACTTCCAGCGGGCCGGCGTTGTCGAAACCCAGTCCCCAGTGCGCGATGTCGCAGTGATGGCCAATCCAATCGAGCAACTGGCCGCCGCCGAAGTTGTAATTCCAGCGCCAGTTCATGTGCAGGCGCGCTTCGATGTAAGGCATCATTTCCGACGGTCCCACCCATGTTTCATAATCGAGTTCAGGCGGCGGCTGGGTGATGGACATCTTGTCCTTGGTCCTTTTGAAATCATTGTGCCCGGACGGCAGGCCCACCTCGATGTGCTTGATCTTGCCGATCATCCCGTTGCGAACGATCTCGGCGGCTTTATGAAAATTCGCCTCCGAACGCTGCCACGATCCCGTCTGCCAGATGCACTTGTTCTGTTGCACGGCTTTCACGATCGCTTGTTGCTCGGCAATCGTCCGCGCCAGCGGCTTCTCGCCATAAATGTCTTTCTTCTGCCGCGCCGCTTCGGTGGCCGCGAGAGCGTGCCAGTGATCGGGAATGGCAATCATCACTGCATCGAGGTCCTTGCGCGCGAACATCTCGCGGTAATCATGGTAGGCCTTGCAGTCTTTGTTGCCGTAACCCTGGTTGATGGCGTCCACTGCCTGCTGTAACGGGCGCTTGTCGAGATCGCACGCCGCCACGACCTGACAATCCTTGTGGGCCATCAAGCCCTTGGTATTGCCCGGCCCCATCATCCCCCACCCCACAATGCCGATGACGATGCGCTCGCTCGGCGCGGGCCGTCCTTCCGCGCCCCATGCGCTGGCTGGAATAATTGTGGGCGCGGCAATCGCGGCGGCGGTGGTGGCAATAAATTGGCGGCGAGAAACTTTGGAACTCACATTTGAAGCCTTCATGGAGTGAAACATGGCGAATCAAATCGTTCGCCGCGAGCAGAAAAAAATGCCTCGATGCGCCTTGGCTAACCATCGCGCTCGCGTCCACCGGCAAAGCTGGCTGGCAACCATCGCCGCACGATGTCACTCTCTCGTTGTTCAATGGAACTTCGTGATTTTGCGGAACAAATTCTGTTCGCGACGACGGTGGAAGAGAAGCTTCGCCAGCCGAAGGACATTACGGATGAAAGGCCCGGTCCGTCGATTGTTGCGCCGGAAATGCCCGGCCGGCCGGCCGAATTACACTTCAAAAAGCAAGGTTCCGGCCAAGCGGACTTTCCTGCCGCGCGAGACCTGGAGAACGAACGCGAGCGCGGGCGGCTTCTGCACTTCTTCGCCAACCACGAATTGCTGGCCACGGAGTTGATGGCCCTCGTGCTCCTGCGTTTCCCGGACGCGCCTGCGGCTTTTCGACGCGGCGTCTTGCAAACACTCAAGGACGAGCAGGAACACACGCGGCTTTACATCGAGCGAATGCGCGCGTGCGGCGTCGGGTTCGGCGAGATGCCGGTGAGCGGCTACTTCTGGCGCGCGGTCTCGAAAATGGAGAACCCGATGGATTACGTTGCCGGCCTCAGCCTCACCTTCGAGCAGGCGAACCTCGATTTCGCGTCTCATTTCGCACGCAGCTTCAGCGCGGTCGGCGACGAGACCACGGCGCGATTGCTTGACAAGATTTATCGCGATGAAATCGCGCACGTTGCTTACGGATTGAAATGGTTCCGCCGGTGGAAGAATCCAAATCAAAGCGACTGGGAAGCGTTCTGCCATCAACTGAAGTTCCCGCTATCGCCGCAACGCGCGAAAGGACTCGCGGTGAACGTCGAAGGCCGGCGCGCCGCGGGACTCGACGCGCAATTCGTCGCCGAACTGAATGTCTATTCGCAATCGAAGGGCCGCACGCCGAGCGTCTTCGTCTTCAATCCGTTCGCCGAGGGCCACATCGCCTGTGGCAGGTCATTCACTCCGGTCAAACATCAGGCGCAACTGGCGCGCGATCTCGCGAACCTGCCGCAATTCCTTTGCCGGCAGGACGACATGGTGCTCGTGCCGCAACGTCCGTCCGTGGAATTCCTCAGCGGCATCAAGCAGGCCGGATTCGCGTTGCCCGAGTTTGTGGAATTGAAGAATGGCCAAGTCGATCCCGCGAGCAGCGTCGCTCATCGCAAGCTCGGCACATTACGTCCGTGGGCGTGGGGACCGGACAGCGTGGAGTTGCTCGCGCCGCTGTTTCCAAATGTGACCGGCGAAGAGCGCACGGTAGAGCAACGATTCAACGAGAGCATCGCGCAACTTTACTCGAAGGCGTGGAGCGCCGCGTTGCTGCGAGAAATTTTAGCCGAATCGAAGCGCGAACCGTGGCTCTGCACCGAGGCCGAAGCTGGAGTCGCAGTGGACACACTTAAGGACGCACTCGACGCCATTGCGGCGATTCGCCGGCGCGGCCATCACAAAATCGTGGTCAAGGAAGCCCTCGGTCTGGCCGGCCACAACTCGATTCGGCTGTGGGAACCGGAGATATTGGAGACGCAACGGCGCTGGATCGCGGGCGCGTTGCGGAACGGCTGGCAACTCGTCGTTGAACCCTGGCTCGAACGCGAGATGGATTTCTCGGTGCAGTTGGAGATGACGCCTCGCGGTATCAAGCTGTGCGGCTACACTGGACTCATCAATGATCGGAAAGGCCAATTCCAGGCAAACTGGGCCGCGCCGAATTACGCGCAACGTCTGCCCGATAAAGTCGTCGCGCTGTTCCGCGAGCCGGGTGACATCTCCGTGCGCCTCCATCGTCTTTACGCCGAGATTTTTGACAGACTCGAAAACGAACTGCGCCGCGCTGCTTTCCTTGGACCGATTGGCATCGACGCCTTCGTTTACCGGACACCACAAGATGAGTCCCGTTTGAAGCCCATCGTAGAAATCAATCCCCGCTACACAATGGGTCGGTTGACAGTCGAGTTAATGAAGCAGGCCTGTCCCGGCAGCTATGGTTTGTTTCGCCTCATCAATCGCGCAATGGTTCGCACGGAAGGATTCGAAGATTTTTCCGTCTATGCCCGGACCTTAACCGAACGTTTCCCTCTCCGCCTCGAAGGCGAACCAGTGCCGAAGATTCGCGACGGTGTCGTTTGTTTGAATGACGCTACGCGAGCGCAGGCATGTCTGGCCATCTTTCAAGTGAGCCGCACGCCGCTTCTGGTTGCGCCCTGATCTCGCGGCGGGGTATCACTGGGCCAACAAATCGGAACAGCATTCATGAACGCCAACAAACTTCGCTGGGGATTCCTCAGCACGGCGCAAATCGGGCGCAAGAACTGGAAGGCGATCCACAACAGCGGCAACGGCACGATTGTGGCCGTGGCCAGCCGCGACGTTGAGCGCAGCCGCGAGTTCATCGCAAAGTGTCAGCGCGAAGCTCCGTTTGAAACTGCGCCGCGCGCGCTGAGCAGTTATGAGGAGTTGCTCGCGTCGAAAGACGTTGATGCGGTTTACATTCCGCTGCCGACAGGGTTGCGCAAGGAATGGGTAATCCGTGCGGCGGAAGCCGGCAAACACATCGTCTGCGAAAAGCCGTGCGCGACGAGTGTGACCGACCTGCGCGAAATGATCGACGTATGCCGCCATCACCGTGTGCAGTTCATCGACGGCGTGATGTTCATGCACAGCAAGCGGCTTGAACCAATGCGCGCCGTGCTGGACGACGGCGCAAGCGTCGGCCGTGTCAGGCGGATCACGTCCGCATTCAGCTTTTGCGCGGGGGAGGATTTTTTTGCCAGTAACATTCGCGCGCAGAGCGAACTCGAACCTTATGGCTGTCTCGGCGATCTCGGCTGGTACTGCATTCGATTCGCGCTTTGGGCCATGAACTGGCAAATGCCGCGGCTCGTCACCGGCCGGCTTCTCGCGGAAGTGCGCGGCAAAGACAGTCCAGCGCCAGTGCCGACAGAATTCTCCGGCGAACTGCTCTTCGATAATGGCGTCTCGTCCGGATTTTATTGCTCGTTCATCACGCAGATCGAGCAGTGGGCTTGCGTGAGCGGCAGCAAAGGTTATCTGCGCATGAACGACTTTGTGGCTCCGTTTTTCGGGAGTGAATTGGAATTTGAGGTGAACAACGCCGTGCACAACGTGACTGGCTGTGATTTCAACATGGAAGCGCATTGGCGCCGCTTCGCCGTGCCGGAATACAGCAACAGTCACCCGACCGCGCAGGAGACAAACCTGTTCCGAAATTTCGCGCTCCAAGTGAGTTCGGGCGCTTTGAACGATTCCTGGCCGGAAATGGCACTGAAGACGCAGCGAGTGATGGGCGCGTGCTTTGAATCCGCTCGTGCAAACAGTCAGGAAACTGGCGTCGCCTGAATGCAATGGCCACAAATCCGATCGTGAATTCCGGCTGAATGATGATACGATTGCGCCCGTCCGTATGCACCGAGCACTCAATGCAGTCGCGGATGATTCATCACAACCGAAACGTGAAACGACGGAACGCGCGAGTTTTTGTCGCTGCGCTCATGGCAATGACCTGCCTGATGAGCTTGCCCTGCCCTGTCCCGGCTTCTGATGCACTTTGGAAAGCGCACGTAGAGCCGCTGCTGAAGGACCGTTGCCTCGAGTGTCACAATCCCACCAAGGCCAAGAGCGATTTGGATTTGAGTTCGCTGCAAACGATGCTTCGTGGCGGCGAGCGCGGACCGGCAGTGGTTCCCGGCAAACCGGACGACAGCAATCTCTACAAGTTTCTGCGCACGGAAGCGGATCCGCATATGCCGCCGGGCTCGCGCAAGCCGCTCAACGACGAAGAGGTCGCGCTGATTGGAAAATGGATTCAGGAACTGCCGGTCGTCAAGGCGGCTCAAAGTTCTGAGGCGACAAACAATTGGTCGTCGAATGCCTATCCCGCAACCGTGCGCTCGCGCATCGCGTGGAAACCAGACGCGAGCATGGCGCCGGAGAAAGTCGTGGACCGGTTTCTGGAATTGGCGTGGAAGCTGGACAAGGTGTCGTCCGCGAAAGTGGCGGATGATTCGACTTTCGTGCGCCGACTCCATCTCGATCTCGTTGGGCGAATTCCGACGACGAACGAGATGCGCGAGTTCGTGAGCGACCGCAGCCGTGATAAGCGGACTCGCCTCGTGGACAAGTTGCTCAGCAGCGAGGAATACGCGCGGCACATGCGCGACGTATTCGATTACGTGTTGATGGGCCGCCCCGCCCACCAGTGGGAAGATCGTCGCATGAACGGAAAATGGTTTGCGTTTCTCGAAGATGCGTTTCGTCGCAATCGCCCGTGGAACGAAGTCGTGCGCGACATGATCGTCGCCAGACCCGAGAGCGCGGAAGACCGCGGCGCCGTCTGGTTCCTTTACGAGCGCGAAAATAATCCGCAGGCGATGGCGGAAGCGCTCGCGCCGGTGGCGTTCGGCGTGCAGATCAAATGTGCGCAATGCCACGACCACATGGTCGCGCGCGAGATCAAGCAGGCGCATTACTGGGGCATGGTCGCGGCGTTCAATCGCAGCAAGAACGTCGATACGCCCAACGGACCGGGGCTCTCCGAATCAGCCATCGGCGGATTCGTCAGCTTCGCCAATCTGAAAAAGGAGTCGCAACCGGCCATCCTGACGTTCTTCAACGGACGGAAAATCGACGAGACCTGGCCGAAGGAGGGAGAGAAGGAAACGGATTCGCCAGAGCTTTATCTGATTCCTCCGCCAAACACTCCGAAGACGACTAACGCTCCGAGTGGTGACGGGCCTCGCCGCCGGCGACAGGGAGCGGCGAGAGCGGACCAACCTGCCGTGCCGAAATTCTCACGCCGCGCCGCGCTCGCGGACGCGGTGGCACGCGACAATCCCCTGCTCGCCCGCGCCATGGTGAATCGTGTTTGGGCGATGTTGTACGGCCGCGGACTGGTTCATCCGGTGGATCTGATGGACTCGAAGCATCCGCCGAGTCACCCCGAGTTGCTGGATTGGCTGGCGCGCGACTTTGAACAAAGTGGCTACGACGTGAAAAGGCTGGTGCGAGTGCTGTGCAGCACCTGCGCGTATCAACTCGATTCCAAGCCGGCCTCAGTGAAGAAACCGGCTTCGCCTGATTCCTTCGCTCAGGCGCTCGACAAACCTCTCTCCGCCGAACAGCTTTTCCAATCGCTGCTTGTCGCCACGGGCAATGCGCCGGACAAGGACGGCGCCATCGCGGGCCGTTCTGAGAAGGAATTGCGTCGTGCGTTTGTCGCGCAGTTTCCTGATCTTTTTTCGGCCGAATACAACGCGTCGCTTCAGCAGGCGATGTTCTTTTCCAATTCGCCGTTGCTCGATACTTTGCTGGCCCCGCGCGAAGGCAATCTCGTCGCGCGGCTTACGAAGTTGCCCGACAACGGGGCGCGCGTGCGGGAAGCATTCGCCGCGATTTATGGCCGCGAGCCAGCGCGGGAGGAATTGCGCGAGTGCGAGAAATATCTCGCGGCGCGTTCACCGGAGGCTGGCGTGAGGCAGCTTACCTGGGCCATGCTCACGAGTGCCGAATTCCAATTGAACCATTGATGCGCGATCCGTTCTCCAGATTGCCGAACCCGAACTGCGGCGGAGCCGATCACACGCTGCATCGGCGTAAGTTTCTGCAGGGCATGGCAGGTGCAGGCGCATTTTCGCTGCTGAGCTGGGGCGGATTGTTTTCGCTGCCCGCCTTTGCCGAGCAAGTGAAGAAAACGGAGAAACGCTGCATCCTGCTTTGGCTGTGCGGCGCACCGAGCCAGTTTGAAACGTGGGACCCGAAGCCAGGACGTCCGACCGGCGGACCGTTCCGCAGCATTCCGACAAAAATTCCCGGCGTGCATTTTGGCGAACTGATGCCGCGTTGCGCGAGCATCGCCGACAAGCTCGCAGTCGTGCGCTCCATGAAGACGACGCAGAGCGAGCATTTGCAGGGCATCGATTTGCTGAACCGCGGAGCGGCGCCGCGTCCGCCGTTCATCCGGCCCACGCTCGGCTCGGTGCTGGCGCAGCAACTCGGACATCTAGACAGTCCGATTCCCAATTTCATTCTGCTCGATCCGTGTCCCGAGGGAAACGAGTTCCGGGAATTCAAGGCGGGCAACTGGGCCGGCTGGCTCGGCGCGCAATACGCTCCCGTCCGCGTTGGCGGTGAATTCAAGATCGAGAACGTGGCGCGGCAAACGGACATTTCGAGCGACGACCACGAAGCGCGCAATGCGTTGCGGAAATTCCTGACGAAGAAATACGAGAACGAACGGCGCAGTGCAGCGGCAGCGTCGCAGAATGCCGTGTTCGAGCGCGTGAAGGGGCTGATGAGTTGCGCGCACCTGTTCGACATGGACAAGTTGCCGGCGAAGGATCGCGAGCGTTACGGCCCAGCGGCTTTCGGCCTGCACACGCTCCAGGCGCGGCATCTCGTGGAGAATGGCGCGCCATTCGTGATGGTCGCGAACGGGATGCCATGGGACAGCCACGTCTTCCACAACGAGATTTATCAGATGCTCGT
>JGI10216J12902_104956480_pt1 | contig 12405 bp, 13 predicted proteins | sample KanNatreferecore_FD_12902 | JGI IMG/M metagenome (IMG submission 12902)
CCGGTTACTTTACCAGTGATCTTAACCTGTGCCATGGCAGCAAATGCCAACAACTGTAATAAAAAAACAAAGGAAATGCGCCTGCATTTCCAATGGCATAACCGTTGAAGTTGATTCATTTTAAGCAGTTTTAAGTTCTTAGATATAGAATTTGTCTTAAGTGTTCCGGCAAAACAGGAACAAATTAAGCATCTTAGACACACAAAATCTAAAAAATATTGCACGTAACTGCAAATAAGAGCAATAACCTGCTAATAAGCCAGCAAAAAACCGCAAACATATTTTATAATGATGATTTCGGATTTCACATTTGTGAGATGAAACTGTAAGATGAGAGACGTGAATCGTGAGACCTCGCGAGAACCCACATTTGGAGAAACCATGAAGAGCGGGAATGACGAAATCTTTGATCTATGTGAATTCCCAACAGACCCACTGACTTAATGACTTACTGACTTTCATTATTCCCATTTAATTACTCTGGCTACAATAATATAGGTAATCACCATCCATATCCCGAGTATACCTATCTCTCTCCAGCAATCGAAAATGCTTAATCCTTCGAATGATATCTTTCGCATCGAATCATTGTATTGGGTCAGTGGCAATACGCGGCAGATCTCCTGTAACCATTTCGGGAAAACTTCTATCGGGAAAAAGGTACCTGACAACATCATTTGCGGGAAGCCAAAAAGATTAATCAATAAAGGAATCGAGGTATCACTTTTCGCAATGCTGCTGAAGATCAGTCCAACCCCCATCAGCAGGAAAAGCATGATGACCGTCATGAGCAGCATTTCGATGAAGGTCAGGAATCCATGCTGCAGTGTAAAGTTCAGGAAGTAGTAGCCGAACCCTATAAGCACAATGATGTTCATGAGCTGGAAAAATAACCGGCTCATGCCGATCCCCAACAAAATATTCATACGATTAACCGGAGAAGCATAAAAACGTTTTAATACCAGTTGTTCCCGTAATCCAAAAAAAGTGAATGCGATACCGAATAAGGTTGAAAATAGAATGGAAAATCCCAACTGCCCTGGAAGTATAAAATCGATCTGGCGATATTTCCTGACTTCCTCATATTTGGGTGGCATGATCCTTACCATATCAGGTCGGGGCCCGATTGCTTCCGCTTCTGATTTTAATTCCAGGTAATCCAGTATCTGGCTCTGGAACGAAAAAAATGTATTGCTGCTTGCAGTTGTGGATTCACTTTGAATAATGTATTGGGGCCTGGCGCTGCTATCCTTTATTTCCCGGATCATCAACAGGGCAGTGAGCCTTCCTTTATGGAGGTCCTTTCTCATTTGAGATGTATCATCATACGGGATAATACGGGTAAGGGTTTTCAAATCCTTATAAAATGCATTGGCGGTATCACTGCCTGGCATTATCCCAATGCGGTAATTCACCCCGCCACCGCTGCCAAAAGCTCCAAATATGAGTATAAATATGATCGGAAACAGTACACTGAATATGATTGCACTTGGATTACTGAAGATCGCTTTAAAACTGGCTTTTGTAATGGCCCATAATGCCCTGGCCTGGTTATAAGGTCGTTGTTGTGGCTCCATGCTGAGTGACAAATGTAAGTTTCCTTTGCTTTGCTCCCAATTTCATTCGCCAGCAACCAGGTTTCTCGCAGAGACGCAACGATCACGCAAAGTCGGTAAGGATATCACACGCAACGTCGCAACGCCAGCACGCTGGAGTTTTCGTCGCTGCGTCACTGCCTCACTATATTGCGGGGTGAAATAATTTTCTAATGAAGATATTTGAAAGTAATAAGTTTGATACCCAGAAATGAATTCAGCTTATTTATTAATCGGTGGGAATCTTGGTAACCGTGCAGAACAGTTGGCCATGGCGAGAAAACTCATCGAAGAACAATGCGGGAAGATCGTGCAGGCCTCCTCTATCTACGAAACAGCCGCCTGGGGCAAGACCGATCAGCCGGCTTTCCTGAACCAGGCAATTGAAGTCAATACCGCATTGAATGCCCGGCGACTGATCCGCTGCCTCCTGGAAGTGGAGAAAACAATGGGAAGGACGAGAAAAGAAAAATACGGGCCCCGTTTGATCGATATCGATATTCTTCTTTTCAATAATGAAATACATGATCAGCATTTTCTTGTTGTACCTCATCCCGAATTGCAGCGCCGCCGCTTCGCACTCCTCCCCCTGACCGAGATCGCGGCCGGTATCATTCACCCATTATTAGATAAATCTGTACAACAACTGCTGGATGAATGCCCGGATCCACTACCAGTAAAAAAGTATTCCTGATTTTTTCCACAATCTCTTCCACTGATTTTAATGCCCCTGCATTTGGCTATTTTGCGCACTTATTTGAAATATCCTTCACAAGCCAGGGATAACAATAAAGTGACTAGTAACTAAAGATGAATTACAATTTTATTACGATAGAGGGAAATATTGGTGCGGGAAAAACAACACTGGCCCACCTGTTATCCAAACATTACAATGCGCGGCTGATACTGGAGGAATTTGCAGATAACCCTTTTCTCCCCAAATTTTATGAAAACCCCGGCCAGTATGCATTCCCGCTGGAACTTTTCTTTATGGCTGAGCGTTACAAACAACTTAAAGAATTCCTGCAGCAAAAGGATATGTTCCAGTCGCTGACAATTTCGGATTACCTCTTCACCAAATGCCTGCTGTTCGCCAAAGTCACTTTATCAGAAGACGAATTTCGTTTATACCAACGACTATTCGAGATCATCAACCAGCAACTGGTGCAGCCCGATATCCTGATCTATTTACATGCCCCGGTCACCAAACTCCAGGATAATATCAAAAAGCGTAACCGCTCCTACGAACAAAACATCCCGGATGAGTACCTCTTCAATATCCAGGAAACGTATACCAATTATATCAAACATCATAATATCCGTACCCTGTTTGTGGATGCCAGCAACGCCGATTTTCTCGGTAATGAAAAACACCTGCAGGTGATCTATGATGCACTGGAAAAAGAATACCCGGAAGGACAGCATTATCTGACGTTACCGTAGCGACTTAATGTTTGAATAAAGAATAATGAATGAAAAATCACCCATCCAGGTCACCAATGATCCATTTGCATCGGTACGTATTCCGGAATTCAGGAACCTGATGCTGGGACGGTTTACTTTTATCATGAGCCTGCGCATGATGGGTACACTGGTAGCCTGGTGGGTATATGAACTGACCCGGGATCCATTTGCGATCGGGTTAGTGGGGCTCTCAGAAGTTATTCCCGCTGTAGCCACTGCATTGTATGCAGGTCATGTGGTCGATTTGAGTGAAAAAAAATGGCTGTTGCTGAGAGGAGTTTTCTTTTATGGCTGCGCAGCGGGAACCCTGTTATTTCTTTCAACTCCTTATTCACGCAGCGAGCTTAGTCCTCATCATATAGCAGTAGCCATATATGGAGTAATATTCTGTACAGGGATCATTCGCGCATTTACAGGTCCTACTTTCTCGGCGATGCTGGCGAGTATTGTGCCGCGTCACTATTTGCAAAATGCGACTACATGGAGTCAGGGTTCATGGTTATCTGCTTCCGTTACAGGTCATGCAATGGCGGGGTTCCTGATCTGGAAACTGGGTACCACCGGAACACTTATCACGATATGTTCGCTGATCGTAATTGCTTTCCTGGTCCTGACACGGTTGAAACCAAAACCAAGTTCACAGCTAACCGGGGAAAAAAAGACCTGGGAAAGTGTGACGGAAGGATTACGGTTTGTATTTCGTACAAAAGAATTATTAGCTGCTTTTTCGCTCGATATGTTTGCCGTCTTGTTTGGTGGCGCCGTCGCCATGGTACCTGTATTTGCAAAAGACATACTGGAAGTGGGTCCCCTGGGCTTTGGCTGGCTGAATGCTGCGATCGATATCGGGGCGATTTGCAGTGTGATCCTGCTCACCATTTTCCCGTTGAAAAAAAACCAGGGTAAAAAACTCATGCTTTCAGTGGTTGGCTTCGGACTTTGTATAATACTATTTGCTTTATCCGATTGGTTCGCACTATCTTTTGCAGCATTATTGATCGCCGGTGTACTGGATGGCATCAGTGTTGTTGTCCGGGGCACCATCATGCAGTTAAAGACACCCGATCATATGCGGGGTCGTGTGAGCAGCGTGGGATCGATGTTTATTAATTCAAGTAATGAGCTTGGACAATTTGAAAGCGGGCTGGCCGCGCGGATCATGGGTGTGCGGCCCTCTGTAATCTTTGGCGGATGCATGACGCTGGTAGTGGTATTCATTACCTGGTTAAAAGCTCCTACATTACGTAAGTTTGAGTATTGAAGATCTACCATGAAGTAAAGAGGATTATTTTAGATATAGAAAAGGTGCGCTGCAATGCTCAATGTTCGGGTTTCTTCCTAACTTAATATACCGGAATAACTAAAATATTTTATCGATGAACAGACGATCATTTATCAATCAGTCAGCTTTCGCGGTAGGCGCTTTAACCGTGGCGCAAAAGGGTATTTTATCTTCTTTTTTTGAAGATCCATGGAAAATAACCATGCTTACAGGCGAGATCGGCATCTTCGAAGAAAGAGGGGGAACGATTGCCTTCCTCTTATCAAAAAAGGGAATAGTGGTAGTAGATTCCCAATTCCCCGACCAAAGCAAACATCTTATCGATGAGTTAAAGAAGAAAAGTGAAAAACCTTTCAAACTTTTGATCAATACGCATCACCACGGAGATCATTCGGCGGGAAATATTTCATTCAAGGGAATCGTGGATCATGTGCTGGCCCATGCCAATTCCAAAATCAACCAGGAGAATTCAGCCAAAAAAAATAACTCCGAAGACAAACAACTCTACCCCGACCAAACCTATACGGATACCTGGTGTGAAAAATTTGATAATGAAGAAATTTGCCTGAGTTACCATGGTGCTGCACATACGAATGGTGACAGCTTTATTCATTTCAGGCATGCCAATATTGTCCATTGCGGCGACCTGTTATTTAACCGCAAACATCCTGTTGTCGATCGCGGCGCCGGCGCCAATATGAAACACTGGATGGAAGTGCTGGACAAAGCCCTGGCAAAATTTGACAGCAAGACACAATATATATTCGGTCATGCGGGCCCCGGCTATAAGGTCAATGGCACGGCTGATGACCTGCATAAGTTCCGTGATTACCTGGGTCATGTTTTAAAATTTGTAGAAGGAGAAATAAAAGCGGGCAAGACAAAAGAGGAGATACTGAAAGCCACCATTATTCCCGGTGGTGAAGATTGGATGACTGATGGGATTCAACGGCCATTGACCGCTGCTTATGATGAATTAACAGCTAAATCATGAGGTTATTGATATAAATAGTGGCTATTTCATTGCAACGTTTAGGATAGTTGCTTTACCCACACTTTTAAAGCCTTCTATTTTGCTTTCTCCGCTTCAATCAGTTTTTCCAGTACATAATAAGTAATGGGACAAAAAGTAGAGTTCTTCAACGCCAACGGCTGGCGTTTCAGCATAAAATCATCTTCCATGTAGGGAAAGCGAACACAATCAGATGGCCGCACTTCATAAATACTGCAATAATTATCTGCACCAAGGAAAGGACAGGGCTTAGTTTTGGTTACGTTATCACCTTCTTCATCGACTATTAAATATTTATCCCTGAAATCACCCTCTTTTATACCCAGGTATTTGCTGATCCTTTTTATATCGGGAGGCGTAAACCGCGGAGAATAGTTTTTACAGCAATTGGCGCATTGCAGGCAATCCACTTTCTGAAAAGCCTCTTCATTCAGGTCTGGTAATTGTTTCAGGATTTTATTCTTATTGGCCCTGTGCAGGAATTTTTTATACTCTTTCTGCCGTTCACCCGATTTTTTTTCCCAATTATTCAGAATATCCTTGTTCATGGAGGATGCAAGATACTATAAAGAAGTCCGGAGGCCGGAGACCGAGGTCCAAAGCCCGTCACTGCCGTTCGGAATTTTCTAAAAAACAGCTAATCTTTTTAATCGGACAAATATTGGATCTTACCCTTTGATGGGTTCCTGACTGACAACAGACGGCTGCGGACACCGTACCCCGGACTTCTCTCTCATGACTTTCCATTATTTTTGAGGCTCTATGGGCACACCAAGAGAACAACTGCTTATCCTGATCTCCACTCCGCTCTACCTCGTAGTGATCGGCCTTGAGCTGTTTCTCAGCCATCTGCGTAAGCAATCGAGTTATACTTGGAAGGATACCCTGCAGAATATTTACCTGATGATACTTAACGGGGGACTTGACCTGGCATTCAGGATCCTCTATATCGGTGTTATTCTCTCCTACTTTTATGATATCCGCTTTCTTGGTCCTATTGAAAATCCATGGATCTATTGGATCGTATTGCTTGTTGCCGAAGACTTCATGTATTACTGGCTGCACCGGGTGGACCACTACTGCCGTTTATTCTGGGCCACGCATGTCACGCACCATTCTTCTTCGAAATTCAACCTGACTGTCGGGTTTCGTTCATCGGTGATGGAGCCTTTATACCGATTCGTTTATTTTATACCGCTGGCATTTTGTGGCTTTCAACCGATCGATATTGCGTTTATCTATGCAGCTACCCAAACCTGGGGAATTTTAGTCCATACCGAGAAGATAGGTAAGGCCGGGTGGCTGGAATATATCCTTGTTACCCCCTCACACCATCGCGTACATCATGGTTCAAATCCACTCTACCTTGATAAAAACATGGGCATGTTTCTTATTATATGGGATAAACTCTTCGGTACTTTTCAACCAGAACTGCCAGCTGAACAATACCAGCCCATAAAATATGGTCTTACCAAACCACTCGGGAAAGAAACTCCGGTCAATATCGTTTTTCATGAATGGGCCAGTATACGCAGGGATCTGCGCAGGAAAGGACTCAGCTTCCGGCAGCGCCTGAATTATTTGTTTGGTCCACCAGGCTGGAGCCATGACGGGAGCAGTCTTACCAGTGCAGAACTCAGACGGCAGGAAAGGAGCACAGATTCCGCAGATTGCGCGGATTACGCGGATTCAACAGATTACACAAAATAAATAGTTCCGGTACGGGGCACTCTTGCTCAAATATATTCAGGATGAGTAGCTATTTGTGTAATCCTTAATCCGTGTGATCTGTGTAATCTGTGATCCGTAACTTTGCCCCGCCTTTTATTTCAATTGATCAATTTGACTACAATTATGAACCTTTTCGAACAACAATCCAACGAATTCATTCCCCGGCATATCGGACCCAATGATGCTGAAACAAAAGCGATGTTGAAAACGATCGGTGTGAAGAGCCTTGCAGAACTTATCGACCAGACCGTACCTCCGTCTATAAGGATGAGCGAGCCTTTGAATATTCCTGCCGCGATGAGTGAACACGAATACCTTAAACATATAAAAGAAGTCTCGGCGAAGAATAAAGTATTTGCCAATTATATCGGCCAGGGATATTATGATACGATCATTCCTTCTGTGATATTGCGAAATGTTTTTGAAAACCCGGGATGGTACACGCAGTATACACCTTACCAGGCAGAAATATCCCAGGGCCGGCTGGAAAGCCTGCTGAATTTTCAAACCATGGTGAGTGATCTTACCGGCTTACCGATTGCAAATGCATCTTTACTGGATGAAGCAACTGCTGCGGCGGAAGCTATGACCATGTTCTTCAATACACTTAACAAACAGGACCATGTTGAAAGACCTAAATTTTTTGTAGACCGGGAGATATTCCCCCAAACAAAAGATGTATTGTACACAAGGGCCATCCCGATCGGTATTGAAATCACTGAAGGCGATTACAAAACGTCCGCTATCGATAAGAGTTATTTCGGAGCGATCGTACAGTACCCCAATGATAAAGGTTCCATTGAAGATTACCGTGATTTTATAAAAAAAGTTCATGGGGCTGGTGGTTACGTAGTAATGGCAACTGACCTGCTGGCATTAACCTTGCTCACTCCCCCCGGTGAACTGGGTGCCGATGTAGCCATAGGTTCAGCACAACGACTTGGTGTTCCGCTGGGGTATGGTGGGCCGCATGCAGCTTTTTTCTCTGCGAAAGATGATTTTAAAAGAAATATTCCGGGCCGTATTATCGGGATAAGCATCGATGCGCAGGGAAACCGTGCATTGCGAATGGCATTGCAAACAAGGGAACAACATATAAAAAGGGAAAAAGCCACGTCAAATATTTGTACGGCTCAGGCACTGCTTGCTAATATGGCGGCGATGTATGCCGTTTTTCACGGACCAGCCGGATTAAAACATATTGCACAGCGGATTGCCCTGCTTACACAAACAGTTGCCGGTGCTATTGAAGAGAGGGGATTTGAGCTGGTATCCGATCATTTCTTCGATACGATCGTGGTGCGTACTGATGACCTGGCATCCATCCGTGCAAAAGCAGAAAGGCAGCTGATCAATCTCCGTTATCTTGACGCAAAACATATCGGTATCTCCCTTGATGAAACAACTGATATCGGCGATCTCTATGACCTGATCAATTGTTTTGAGAATGATAAGGACCCGGTTGCTTTCGACATTCACCAGGATGCCGAATTAAATCATATACCCGGCGGACTGTCAAGAACAAGTGGCTTTCTTACACATCCCGTTTTCAATACACACCGCAGCGAGAGCCAGATGATGCGTTATATCAAACAACTGGAGAATAAAGATCTTTCGCTGAATACTTCCATGATTTCATTGGGCAGTTGTACCATGAAGCTCAATGCCGCTTCTGAAATGATCCCGCTTGGATGGATACATTGGAGCCGGATACATCCCTTTGCTCCGGCGAATCAGACAGAAGGATATAAATATATCATTGATGAATTAAGTAATTATCTCTGCGAGATCACGCAGTTCGATGCCTGCAGCCTGCAACCTAATAGTGGCGCCCAGGGAGAGTATGCAGGATTACTGACCATAAAAGCCTGGCATGAGAGTCGTGGGGATCATCACCGCAATGTAATGCTGATCCCTATCTCGGCACATGGCACCAATCCTGCTTCCGCTGTAATGGCGGGGATGAAAGTGGTCGTGGTCAAAGCGCTCGAGAACGGTTATATCGATGTGAACGACCTGAAAGCAAAAGCTGAAGAACATGCTGCGAATCTCTCCGGTATCATGATCACATATCCCAGTACTTATGGCGTTTATGAAGAAACGGTAAAAGAGATCACCGATATAATTCACCAGTATGGTGGCCAGGTTTATATGGATGGTGCGAATATGAATGCCCAGGTGGGATTGACAGCACCCGGTTTGATCGGCGCTGATGTCTGTCATTTGAATTTGCATAAAACTTTTGCAATCCCGCATGGTGGTGGCGGTCCGGGTATGGGACCTATTTGTGTAAAAGCACATCTGGCGGAATATTTACCCTCGCATTCGTCAATCGTTGCCGAAGGCTTGCCGAAGGCGATGCACGGAGCTGTAAGTGCAGCACCATATGGTTCGGCCTCTATTCTGCTGATCTCGTATGGCTACATCCGGATGCTCGGCCGCGAGGGTGTGAAAGCCTCCACAGAATATGCCATCCTGAATGCGAATTATATGCGGGCCAGGATGGAAGGACAGTATGATATATTATATACCAATCATAATGGCCAGTGTGCGCATGAGTTCATTGTGGACCTGAGACCATTTAAACGATCCGGCGAAGTGGAAGCCGAAGATGTAGCAAAAAGGCTGATTGATTATGGCTTCCATGCACCAACAATGAGTTTCCCTGTGCCAGGTACAATCATGATCGAACCAACGGAAAGCGAAGACAAGGCTGAACTGGACCGTTTCTGCGATGCCATGTTATCCATCCGTGAAGAAATAAAAGCTATAGAGGATGGAAATGCTGATAAAAAAGACAATCCATTGAAAAATGCACCGCATACACAGTTTGTTGTGATGGCGGATGAATGGACGCATAGCTATTCAAGACAGAAGGCAGCATTTCCTTTATATTATGTAACCCTGAATAAATTCTGGCCTTCGGTGGCAAGGGTCAATAATACTCATGGCGACAGGAATCTGATCTGCACCTGCGAACCCATGGAAAGTTATATGGACGAAAAAATACCGTCGCAGGCATTATCGTCATGACAGTTCGTTTGATCTGCGAAGCTGAGGAGAATTGCGAGGTAAAATTTGTTAAGTTTTGAGTAAATATCCCCCCACAGCCATGTGGGGGATTTTTTTACAAACCGGGGACACCATAAGGCATATAATTTGTTATCCAGAAGAAAAGGCCGGGATGAATTGGGTGGATATCATTGTGATGATCGTAATTATCCTGTCGGTATGGGCGGGTTGGAGTCGTGGTTTTATCCTGGGCTCATTGGACCTGCTTACATGGACCGGCAGTCTTATGCTTGGATATATTTTTTATCCTTATACAGCAGAGGGATTGGAAAAGATTATTGATATCGGAGTGTGGTTGCTACCGGTTTCCTTCGTACTCACTGCGATCGCTGCGAGAATTGTGATCGGGTTAGCGACAAGAATTATTATCAGGCTTATTCCTGAGAAATGGAACCATGGATGGTTCAACAAATTTCTTGGAGTTTTACCAGGTGCGATCAATGGATGGATCTATGCCATCATAATCTCTGCACTCCTGCTTTCATTCCCGATTAAAGACAGTATCACCCGTGATACACGTAACAGCAAAATCGCCTCCAGGCTGGCATTACAATCCGAATGGGCAAATAAGAAACTCGCGATCGTATTTAATGATGCGATCCGTCATACAATGAATAGTCTTACGGTTCATCCGGCATCTGATGAATCGGTAGACCTTGGATTTACAGCCGAAAACCCTGCCGCACGCCCCGGACTTGAAGCCAGGATGCTGGAACTGGTGAATAAGGAGAGAATCAAAGCCGGTTTGAAACCTTTAAAGGCCGATCCCGAATTGGTTCCAGTTGCAAGAGCTCATTCCAAGGACATGTTCAGCCGCGGTTATTTTGCCCATAAAAGTCCTGAAGGCAAAGACCCCTTTGACCGTATGAAAAAAGCAGGTGTAATGTTCCAGGCCGCCGGCGAAAACCTGGCATTGGCGCAGACAGTGGAGATCGCTCATACCAACTTAATGAATTCCCCGGGTCACCGGGCCAATATTCTCAACCCTTCTTTTGGCCGCGTCGGTATCGGGATCCTCGACGGTGGTTTCTATGGATTAATGATCAGCCAGGAATTCAGAGATTAGTTTCCGAATATCATACTCATCAAATATCTCCCTGAAGAATAAAAAGGGTAAATAAGTATATGACCTGTTTGACCTTTTCGTCTCTGGTACAATCCTTGAATTTATGGGAGCGGATCAAAACAATTACAATGAAAATCTATTCAATTATCCTGTTCCTCCTCGTATGCATTACGACCCTAAGCGGTTGTGAAGTTGTAGGAACTATTTTTAAAGCCGGTATGTGGTGGGCCTTCTTCCTGATGGCGCTTGTAATAGGTATCGTTATCTATATTATGATGAAAGTTAGGAAGAAATAAAGGGTATTGTGCCGGTGACTAAAACCAATGTTACCCTAAATCCGGGGAGACAATTCCCCTTTATTATAAATAAACTGTTAATGATAGACCCCGTAGATAATAAATTTCAACGCTTCCTTAAAAACGAATAATAAAAATTCTCCCCAGTATCCTGTTTCGGCACGATTTTTTGACTTACCAAGAAAAATATTCATACTCAAAAGCACTTTTATGAGAAACTTTTTTAAGAATCAGTTTTCCCGGTTAACCGGAAATCCAAACCGCAGGGAAATTGCCGAGATTCTCGATACGGACGAAGACAAAGTGATCAACCAATACAGGCGCTACCTGAACTATATCAATAGCGTAAAAAGAGAACTTATACAGAAAGGAACGGAATTCGTAGGATATAAGAAAAGAAAAATATCATTGCAATAGTAACCTGAACTGGTTTCCTGGAATTTAATCTCCATCACGATCAATATATAGCAGAATCGGATATTGCCCCATTAATAATGGGGCAATATTCTTTTTAGTCCTGTGATGAGCGATGGTCAATGGGTAATAAGTGCCGACGCAGTGGTCGGCATCAAGTCTGCTTCACTGTATCCCGACAATAGGTGCCGATGCCGCGCTCGGCAACACGATCCGAATTTTCCGGTGAATGATGACAATAAAAAAGACCCTTTCGGGTCTTCTTTATTATGCGACGTTAAAATCTATTATCAGAATCTTTTTTTTCCACGGCCTTTTTCATTATCACCGTTACCCTGCTGGCTATTTCCATTTTGCTGACGCTCGATTCTTTGCGGCTGCGGTCTTTGTTCCACCTGTTGAGGTGCCTGGCGACGTTCCATTTGTTGAGGTGCCTGGCGACGTTCCATTTGTTGCGGTGCCTGGCGACGTTC
>JGI10216J12902_106458579_pt1 | contig 12401 bp, 5 predicted proteins | sample KanNatreferecore_FD_12902 | JGI IMG/M metagenome (IMG submission 12902)
TCGTTCGTTGAATTATCGATCCACCTGATCTCCACAAGGGTGCTCGTCAGCGGTTTGGCTGTGGCACCGGATGCGGCGCTTGGCGTCGGAGGCGGTGGCGGCGGTGGCGGTGAAAACGTCGTCGCACACGCGGCGTTGGAGAATCCGGAATAAGAGGTCTTGTTCCCAGTCACCTTCGCCATGCGGATGCTGTAGCAATACTGCTTGCCAGACTCGAGGGTCTGCTCGCTGAAAGTCGTCGCGTCAGCGGCCAGCGTAGCGTGGAGGTTAAACGTGCCGCTCGCACCGTTGATCGAGCGATGAACTTCGACCTTTGTCTCATTACTCGAATTGTCCTGCCAGCTGACGTCAATCTGGGTTTGGGACACTGCGGCAGCACTTGCGTTCGATGGCGCTGTGACCTGTAGTCCAACCGCGAGGCCTGCAGCCGCGCCGACTCCAGGTTCGAGTGAGGGCTCGAGAGTCTGGGTGGCATCGCAGCCGAAGATCAGCGCGGCCAGGGTCGGGACAATTGGAAAGACCCGCGTCAGCGATCGCATCAGCGCCTCACGAGCGCAGTTGTATTTGGACTTCCGTTCCATGAATGACTCCTTGCAGGATTGAGCAACCGATCGCTTCGTCGTCCGCCTTGGCGGTCCTGTCCCGACATACGTGAACGCGAGAATCAGGCGGAGAAGCGGACATCAATCGCCTGGCAGCCAAAACAGCACATGGCTCTATAGACACCGCCTACGGTGCCGGAGCATGGGCCTGTCCCCAGCTCGGAAAGCCGCTGAACCCTGGCGCTGACTGCGTTAGTCTCGTCACGCTCGTGCCATCGGCCTTCATCGAGAAGACCTCGAAGTGACCTTCGACCTGGCGATGGAACGCGATGCTTCGCCCATCGGGCGACCAGGAGGGCTTGGTGTCCACCGCCGAGTTCTCCGTGAGCCGAACGGGTGCGGTGCCGTCCGCGTTCATCACGTAGATCTCGGCGTTGCCGTCCCGATTGCTCTCGAAAGCGATGCGCCGGCCGTTTGGCGACCACTCGGGATTGGCGTCTGCGCCCGCGGTGAAAGTGAGCCTCACCGGCTCCGTTCCGTCGGCGTTCATGAGGTAGATCTCCTGGTTGCCGTCTCGATTGCTCGTGAAGGCGATTGTTCGCCCGTCCGGGGACCAGTCGGCACGCAGGTCGTCCGCGGGGTTGTTAGTGAGGTTCGTCAGCCCTGTACCGTCTGCGTTGATGACGTAGATGTCCCGCGGCTGCACGAAGCTGTTGAACACGACCTGCCGACCGTTCGGAGACCAGTTGGCGAAATGAGCGCTTGGACCCAGGGCGGTCAGATTCGTCAGCCGGGTCACGTCGCTTCCATCCGCATTCATGAGGTAGATGTCGGTTCCGCCACCGCGGTTGCTGTGAAAGGCGATTCGCTGTCCATTGGGCGACAACGCGGGACCGTTGCTGTTCCCAGGCGTTGACGTCAGCTGCCTCTGATCGGACCCATCGGCGTTCATGACGTAAATCTCCGCGCTCCCTGGTGCGTCCCGGTCGCTGGAGAACGCGATGCGCGATCCGGCATTAGCGTGGCTCAGATGCGTTCCAGCAGCGGGCGGCTGGGCGTAACCCATCACCCTGCCCGCGCGATCGCCGCACGCCACGATGGTCAGCATGGCCGCGGCGGCGAGAGCAGTCGTGAGATGTGTGGTGCTCCGATTTTTCATGATGCCTCGTGGGTAGCGCCCGGCTGGATGTGAACGGCAGAGACGGCGGCCATGGCGCGCCATCGGCCGCGTTACCGCTGAACGCGCGTAACGAGGAGAATTGCGGACATCCTTGTCCGCTTTCGGGCCTTCAGCACGCGTATCCTCGAGGACTATCGGTTAGCCTGAACGCGGGGGCGTGAGTTGCCAGATCAATGGAGCGGAGCCATGTTAAGTCGCTGCAGTTCACTCAGGGAGGCAGTCGCGGATGGACGGCGACGCGGACATCACCACCCAGCTCCTGGCGTGGCGTGCGGGCGAGGCCTCTGCGAGTGAGACCCTTTTTCCTCTCGTCTACGACGAGCTGCGTCGCATCGCCCACCGCCAGCTGGGACGCGAGCAGTCGGGGCACACCCTCGACACAACCGCGCTCGTCCACGAAGCGTACCTCAAACTCGTGGATCAGACGCGCGCGGACTGGACGAACCGCTCGCAGTTTTTCGCCGTCGCATCCAATGCGATGCGCCGAATCCTGGTCGACTACGCGCGCAGCTACCGCACGGACAAGCGGGGCGGCGCACCTCGGCGCGTGAGCCTCACCGACGCCATGCTCGTCGCTGAACAACGCGCGGACACACTGCTCGCAGTTGATGATGCGTTGCGGGAGCTCGCTCGCATCGACGAGCGGCTCAGTCGCCTCGTGGAGTGCCGTTTCTTTGCCGGCCTCACCGAGGAGGAGACGGCGGAGGTTCTTGGCGTAACCGCTCGCACCGTACGGCGCGATTGGACCAAAGCCAAAGGCTGGCTGCACAGGGCGCTCGCGTGACGCGGGCGTGCGGAGGATGACGTCACGGATGCAACGCTGACAGAACTGTGGCGGCAGGTGTTCGACGCAGCCGACCGCGCACTCGAACTGGAGCCTGCCGACCGACGGACATTCGTCGAGCGATGCCTCGAAGAGTATCCGGCGGTTGGAGCCGAGCTGAAGGCACTCATCGACGCGGCGTCCGCTGCATCTGCTCTGGAAACTCCAGCTTCGGTGTTCTCCGCGCCTTTCCTCACTAGGGCGTCAGAAAACGGCGACGCCGTAAACAACGGCGACGTCGTAGACAACGGGGAGCTCTCGATGTTCGGCCCCTACCGCGTGCGTAGGGAGGTGGGACGTGGTGGAATGGGCGCCGTGTACTTGGCAGAACGCTCGGACGACCAGTACCAGAAGGAAGTAGCTCTCAAGGTTCTTCCCGCGTGGAGCGGGGGCGGCCGTCGGCGCCTTCAGCGCTTCCTCGAGGAGCGACAGATTCTGGCGGCACTCGACCATCCGGGAATCGCTCGCCTGCTGGACGGCGGCGTTACCGCCGACGGAATGCCGTGGTTCGCGATGGAGTACATCAACGGCCAGCCGATCGACCAGTATTCCGATGCACTGCGTCTGCCGATCGAGAAACGCCTCGAGCTATTCTGCGATGTGTGCTCGGCCGTGCAGTACGCGCATCGCCACCTGGTGGTTCACCGCGATCTCAAGCCTTCGAACATTCTCGTCTCGGCAGAAGGTCGGGTCGCTCTGCTCGACTTCGGAATCGCGCGGCTGGTCGATGAAGACCCGGCTACGGTCGCTGCATCGACAGCGACCGTCGACAAGTTATTGACCCCTCTTTACGCCAGCCCCGAGCAGATACGCGGCGGGCCGGCGTCGACAGCGGCCGATGTGTACGCGCTCGGTGTTCTGCTGCACGTACTGCTGACCGGTAACTACCCATATCGGATTTCCAGCTTCGAGAGCTACGAAGTTGCGCGCGCAGTGCTCGAGCGGGAGCCAGAACGTCCCTCGCTTTCAGCCGCGCGCACAAACGGACCCCGCGCCAGCGGCGCGCTCCCAGTGACGGCTGAAGACCGCGCGCTGGCACGCGGCAGCACACCGGCAAAGCTCGCGCGACGGCTGCGCGGCGATCTCGATGCAATCGTTCTCAAGGCAATGGACAAGGATCCGGGCCGTCGCTACGCGACGACCGAGCAGCTTGAAACCGATGTGCGGCGACATCTCAATGGCCTGCCTGTTCTCGCCCAGCCCGCCAGTCGCTTTTATATCGCTCGCAAGTTCGTACGACGGCATCGCGCCGGTGTCTCGATGACGGCGGCGGCGGCCGTTCTCGTCCTGGGCTTTGCCGTCGTAATGACGGTGCAGCGGTCTCGCATCCAGGCACAGGCGGCACGGATCTCGATTGAGCGGAATCGAGCGGAACAGGTCAGTAAGTATTTCCTGAATACTTTTCAGGCTGTCGCACCCGGCGATCACGGCATCGAGGCGCGAGAGATTCTCGACAGCGCGACGGCGCGCATCGACCAGCAGCTGACAGATCCAGACCAGCGCGCTCGACTGATGTTCGAGATGGCGCGAGCCTACCACCGGCTCGAGCTGAACGATCGCGCGCGCAATCTGCTCGAGACGTCGCTCTCGCTCCGGCGCAGCCTACAGCCTGGAGCGGATCTCGATGTCGCGGAAACGCAGGCTCTCCTCGGGGCCGTGCTTCTCGCGCAGGGAAAACTCGCGCCCGCCCAGGAGTCACTTAACCAAGCTTTGGTATTACGGCGGCGAAAGTTGCGCGCCGGTCATGGCGACATCGCACGCACTCTGGTCGGTCTATCAGCAGTGTTGCGCGCGCAGCGACGTTTTCCGGAGGCAGAACGGCTGTCGCGAGAGGCCGTGAGAATCGATCTCTCGCGCGGCGGTGATGGCCGCGCCGATCTCGCGCAGAGCACGAGCGCTCTTGCGCACGTTCTCGCGGACAAGGGTGATCGGCGCGCGGCCGCAGGAGTATTCCGTCAGGCACTGGCTTTGGCGCGTGATACGCACTCGGAGGACGAACCGGAAGTTGCAACCGCTGTATTCGACCTCGCGTCGGCGCTGCACGCTGTGAACGAGCACAGTGAAGCTGATTCGCTCATTCGGTACGGAGTGCTTTTACAACAGCGACTGCTCACAGCTGCTCTCTTGAGGGGAGCCGCTCAGCTCGGAGCCACGACATCGCCGCCGCTGCCATCGACTTCACGCGCATCCGAAGAGATAACTGCTACGGTGGACCGCGCACTGGCCGCGCAACCCGTTCGGACCACGCCGGCGGCGGCGGGTGGAGCGAATACTTCGAGAATTGCTTTCGTCAGCGACAGAGATGGGCCTGATCCGCTGGGCAACCATGGCAATCAGGAGATCTACGTCATGAATGCGGATGGAACGGGCCAGCGGCGACTGACCCATGAAAAAGCCGCCGACTTCGGTCCGACGTGGTCGCCCGACGGAAGCATGATCGCCTTCACCAGCCAGCGCGGAGGAGGATTCGACATCTTCGTGATGAACGCCGACGGGACCGCACAGCGGCGACTTACCAACTTCACCGAGCGTGGCCTTGGAGCAGCTGGGCCCACCTGGGCTCCAGACGGAAAGCGCATCGCGTTCCGGAGTCGCCTCAAGCAGATCGACATCTATGTGGTCAACATTGATGGCACTGGACTCACCAAAATTACCGATGGACCGGGAGGAGCTGTTACACCCACGTGGTCACCAGACGGGCGGAGGATCGCGTTCACCAGAGAGGGGAATCGGCCCGGGATCTTTGTAATGGATGCCGATGGCAAGAACGTAGTTCAGCTCACCTCCAACAAAGCACTCGACCACCGTCCCGCGTGGTCTCCGGACGGCAGGCGCATCGCTTTTTACAGCAACCGTGACGGTGACCTGGAGATTTACGTCATGAACGCCGACGGTAGTAACCAGGTCCGGCTGACCAGAAATCCCGGCGAGGATTCATATCCATCGTGGTCACCCGACGGCCGCCGCATCGTATTCCAAAGGCGCGTACTTGGGCACACGCAGATTCATGTAATGAATGCGGACGGCAGCGACGTGAAACGGCTTACCGAGTTATCGCCAGTCGCATTCAGCGGATTCCCCAGCTGGGGTCCTGCCCAACGATGATCGGGCGTCATTTGGCGATCATTCTGGCGCTGAGTGCGATCGCGCCGCGCTCTTCAGCGTGGTCACAGCAAATAATCAATCTAGAGGGCCGGGTACGCGACGAGTTCCGGGGAATCGCACGCGCACAGGTAAACGCCGTCGATAGTCTCACCAACGAGCGACGCAGCGCGACGACGGACGAGCGCGGCTTTTTTCGCATGCTCGATCTGAGCCCAGGCCGCTATGCCGTCACTGCGCGATTGATCGGCTACGCTTCCATGACGCAGACGGTTCAACTGGTCGTCGGCGAGCGCGCGGCGGTGGAATTCGTGTTGCAGCCAACCGCCGCCATCCTCGAGACGGTTGAAGTGCATGGGCAGGAGGCCCAGGGATCGGAAATTCAGCGGATGTCCGTCTCTACGGCCGTGACGGAACAGGAGATCCACAATCTTCCGCTCAACACCCGCAATGTGATGGAGCTGGCTGCTGTTGCACCAGGAATTCGTTCTTTCCGACCGGTCGAAGGGCGCTCGCTTCCGGCGTCGGGACCATTGCGCGATCAGCGGGCGATCAACCTGTATCTCGATGGCGTGGAAATGAAGAACCTCAATACGGGCAACGTCGTTGGATCACCGCAGACGGGCTCACCGCTTCCGGCGGACGCACTGCAGGAGTTCCGCGTGCTGCTCAACACATACGACGCGGAGTTCACGCGCGGATCCGCCTACATCATCAGCGCCGTCACCCACCGCGGCACTAATGAGCGGCATGGTTCGGTTTTCGGTTTCTTCCAGAACAAGAACCTCGTTGCCGTCACCGACTTTCAACGGCAGATCCCGAACTTCGAGAAGCCGGATTTCAAGCGGCTACAGGCGGGCTTCAGTCTGCGTGGACCGTTCGTGCGTGACCGACTCTTCTACGCGCTGAACTATGAGCTGTCGGACACCAGGGACTTCATCGCCGTCGTGCCCGGGCGGCCCGCGAGTGACCCCGGAATCTGGGACAGCTATGCGGGGGTTTTCAACGCCCCGAACCGCAATCATACCGGGCTTCTGCGGCTGACGTGGGCCGCGAATGACGATCATCTGTTCGAGGCAATCTGGTCCTCGCGGAACATGACCGGCGAGTCGGCGTTCGGCGGGACCGACGCTCACGAGTCGGCGGTTGCTCAGCACTATATCGTGAACACTGTGAAGTTGCGGCAGCGCTGGCTGCCGACTTCGCAGTTTGCAAACGAGCTGAGCCTGCAGTTCGTGGGCTGGTTGCACGAGGACCGCGCGCTCGTGGCGGGTCCGGAATTCGTTTACCCGACACTCAGGATCGGGCGCGCCAACGCCACCTTCGAGATTCACGAGACACAGTTCCGTGCAGTGGAGCGGGCGACTTACAGCATCGGTGGTGGACCAGGCAGTCATCTCCTCAAGGGCGGACTGGAGATTTCCCGCGTCACCGCTGCCGCGTTCCAACCGTCGAATGGCCGCGGTCTATTCACCTTCAGGAGTGAGACTGCCGGGCCTAGCAGCGCGGTGATCGCCGTCGGGTTCGTTCATCCGGAGTCCGACCGTGATGCGGTAACGGGTCTCACCGGCTTGGTCGCGGGCGGCTACGTCAATGACGAATGGCAGCTGACGTCGCGACTGTTGCTTAACCTCGGCGTTCGTTACGACGCCGAGATCAACATACTGAACAACGACTTCACCGTGCCGTGGGCAAGCGACACCGCTCTTAGCTCGAGGCCTGAGCTTGAGGGTCTTCTGAATCGCGGTAATCGAAAGAACGACCTCGATAACATATCTCCGCGCGTTTCGTTTTCGTGGGACGTTTCCGGAAACCGACGGACTTTCCTTCGCGGTGGCTTCGGCATCATGTACGACCGCGTGCCGGGCTTCACGGCGTTCAACGAGCGGCGGACCTCGACGTGGAGAACGTACATGTTCACCAATCCCGGAACTACTGACCCCGACGAGCTCCGGAACAGGATTCTGGCCGGAGGCGGAACCGCTGTCCCGCCATCCATCGTCCTGCTGCCGAACAGGATGGAATCTCCCGAGAACAGGCAGTGGTCGGTGGGATTCGGCACCCAGCTCGCGCGCTCGCTCGCTCTCAACGTTGACTACATCGATCAGGATGTGCGACGGGTCTTTGCGCCCGTGAACCTGAACTGGCTCGATCGATCGCAGACTCCGCCTCGACGCGTGTTGTCCGCCGCGTATGGCAACATCATGGCCTGGGGAGACTTCGCGCGTGCCCGCTATCGGGCACTACTGACCAGTCTTTCATACAGTCCTGACACGGGCTTGCGCCTCAACCTCGCGCATACGCTCGGATCGGCGAAAGCGGATTGGGATATCGAGAGCATCAATGTGCCGGCTGCGGTAGCCGACCAGTTCTACGTGCAGCAGCGCATCAGCGGAGACGAGCGGCACCGCTTCGTTCTCTCTGGGATGTGGAGCCTGCGCTATGGGTTAGGCGTGTCGATGATAGCGACAGCAGCGAGTCCACGTCCGTATAAGACCTGGGTTGGAGAGGACCTCAACAAGAACGGCCTGCAGGAAGACGACTGGATTGATGGCAGGCGATACGCTGTTCCATCCAACGCCTGGAGAAACTGGTACCGGGTGGTGGACGTGAGGCTCACCAAAGCATTCGCCATCGGGGGAGGCGCGCGCCTGTCCGTAATCGCCGAAGCGTTCAATCTCTTCAACACTGAGAACTACGCGGGGTACTTCGGCGTGCAGCGGAGCGACACCGGAGAGCCAAGGCCGGACTTCGGTTCACCGAGCGGAATCTTTGCGACCCGACAGTTCCAGCTCGGCACCAGACTGGAGTTCTGATCGGTTCATCACCGATCCCCGATCATTGCGCGAGCAGTCTTTATCCAGCGAGCCGCTACTGGCTTGGGCTTGGCTTCGGCCGGCCTAGAGTAACCCTGATCGCAGGGAGCAATTGGAGAAGGCTGTCCAGATCGAACTCCGCGTATCCGACTGCCCAGTCGAAGTCGACAGCTTCGCTGTAGGAGGCGTACCAGGGATAATTGGCGTCCCAACCAAAATTGGTCAGCGGCTCCAGTTCGTCGGCGTCATCATCGCCACACAGTCCCGGCGGGTACGAGCTCCCCGCTTTGTTATTGGTCCACGTGTTCGCGGTAAGCGTTTCGTCGTGACAGTCGTGCGTCACGTTGCGCTTCAGGTGGTTGTCGGAGATCGTGTTTCCCGAACCGGCGTTGATCCGGATACCGTCAGTCAGGTCGGCGCCGTCATCCGGTGTACCGTTGGTATGGACATGGTTGTCCTTGACCGAGTTGGTGCTGCCATTGTCCAGCAGGATTCCGCCGTCCTCGTTGTCGTTGACGCGGTTCTTGACGAGCGAGTTGTTCTGAGCACCGGTAAGCAAGGCGATGCCCGTCCCGGCGTTGTGCTCGCTGGCGTTGTGAGTGAGCTGGTTGTTATTCGTAGCGTCGGAAACAACTCCGTCGTAGGTGCTTGATTTGAAACGGCTATCCTTAACACTCGAGCCTGTCGGAGTCTCTAGGGAGTACACGCCGTAGTCATTGGCGGGGACGGTGTTGTGCTCAGAAATGACTTGGCCGGGCCCGATAAAAAGCAATCCCGTGCCGCCCTGGCCCCCCACGGTGTAAATGTGTTGGGAGACGAAGTTGTGGCGCACGGTTGCCGTTGCGCCGCCGCTCACCTGAATTCCGTTCTGAACCTCGACAGCGGTCGGGCCCTTCCCCAGGACTCGGTTATTCAAGATCTCCGCGCTAGACCCGGTATTCACCACCGTTGGGCCATTTTTCTGGTAGTCCTCGAATACGTTGCCGATGATCTGGGCTGAGGCGGAACTCAGTCGTCCCACTATCACCGCCGCGCCGCTCCCGCAAGTAACGAAGGGCTCGCTTCTGATATGAGTAATGCGGTTGCCAAGAATGCTCGCCGAGCCGGAGTTGTCTACGCGAACGCCGTAATTGACACTGGTGACACTGCAGCCCGGAGCGGGACCGCTTATGACAAAGGCGAGAATGGTGACGTTGTGCGCGCCAGTGACGCGGACGACCGAATTCCTGAAATCGGGATCACCAACGTCCCCCGTCATTCCTGTGGGGGCTTTTATCACCGCTTTCCATCGCTGAACCGATTTCAACAGGATGTTGTCCTTCCCAGTCCCCTGTATCGTTACTTTCTCCGTGTATGTGCCTTCGCAGACGTAGATTTTGTCGCCGGGGAAGGCGGCGTCCACGGCGTCCTGTATCTTCGTATAGCCAGGGTGACTGCAGCTGGATCCTGGGGGAACGGGGAGGCCGGCATCATCATTGACCCAGCGGGCTCCGCCCGAAGGACTGAGACCGGTGACAGGCTCCGGTCCAGTGGGGCCTTTCCCGTCGCAGGCGACTCCCACGCCCGCGAGCACGGATAAGATCAGGACCGCAGCGGTCTTTCGGAGATGGAGAGGGAGGGGGAGGGGGAGCGTTTCCATCGGCTTTCTCCTTTAGACACGCAGTGTGGCGTCGTGCTGCAGGATCGAAAACCGAAAGAGGATTCGCTCATAAGGTGCAGGGTCCGCCGGGTCTGCGTCGGTTGGGAATCAACACGGGTTCTTGAACCTCAGCAGGAAGCAAACGCTGGACCACAGCAGGAGATTCGCGGCGAAAGGTGGGAAGGCCCTCTTTCTCGCCCGAAAAAACGCTGGTGACCGACCTGCGCCTGTCTTAGGTTTCGGACCCCGACCCACATCCAGCATTTCGAGAGGGATAGATGAGCTCCACCGTCAGAAAAACCGCCCGTACTATTCTCGGGCTCGCCATTGTCTTCTCCGCGCCCGTCGTCTCCTCGGCGCAGAATGGCAAACTTCCACCGCTTATTGATCGCGAGCTGTTCTTCGGCAATCCGGAAATCTCCGGCGCCCAGATCTCGCCCGACGGTCGATACGTGTCGTTCCTCAAACCTTACAAGGACTTTCGGAATATCTGGGTGAAGGGCATCAACGATTCGTACGCCAATGCCAAGCTCATAACCAACGACACCAAACGGCCCGTCACCGCTTACTTCTGGAGCAAGGACGGGAAGTACATCATCTACGCCCAGGATTCGCTCGGCGACGAGAATTACAACGTCTACGCCGTCGATCCGGCTTCATCCCCTCCGGCAGGGCAGGAGATTCCGACCGCGCGCAATCTCACCGGCGCCAAAGGCGTGCGCGTCGTACCCTACGAGCTTCCGAAGAGCGAGCCCGACATCATCTACGTCGGCATCAATGACCGCGACAAAGCCTGGCACGATCTCTATCGCGTCCGCATCTCGACCGGTGAGAAGACTCTCCTCCGTCAGAACACCGAGCGCATCGTCGGCTGGGAATTCGACAACGCCGGCAAACTTCGTCTAGCCGTACGCACCACGGAAAAGGGCGACACCGAAATCCTGCGCGTCGATCCGAACGGATTCACCCTGGTCTATTCCTGCAATGTCTTCGAGACCTGCAATCCGGTCCGCTTCGACAAGGACAACGGCAAGGTCTACATGGTGACCAACAAAGGGACGCCTGATTTAACGCGTCTGGTTCTCTTTGATCCCGCGACCAAGGCCGAGCAGCTCGTCGAGTCGGATCCGCTCAATCGCGTCGACTTCGCCAACGCAATCTTCTCGGATGTCACCAACCAGCTGGTTGCGACATCGTACGTCGACGACCGCACTCGCATCTACTGGAAAGACAAGGACTGGGAGAAGGATTACAACTTCCTCAAGAGCAAGCTCACCGATAAAGAAATCGCTCCAACCTCCACGACCAACGACGAGCGCATTTGGATGGTCGTCGCCACCAGCGACAGAGAACCGGGCGAGCGCTACATCTTCGACCGCAACACCAGGAAGCTCACCTTCCAGTACCGTCCGTTCGAGAAGCTGCCGCGCGAGGCGCTGGCTCCGAAAAAATCGATCACTTACCCGTCGTCCGACGGTCTGCCGATCCCGGCGTATCTCACGCTGCCCGTTGGCGTCGCGCCAAAGAATCTTCCGCTCGTCGTTTATCCGCACGGCGGACCGTGGGGACGCGACATCTGGGGCTATAGTCCGGTCGCTCAGTTCCTCGCCAATCGCGGCTACGCCGTGCTGCAGCCGAACTTCAGAGCATCCACCGGCTACGGCAAGAAATTCCTGAACGCCGGCAACAACGAGTGGGGTCAGAAGATGCAGGACGACATCACCTACGGGGTCAAGTACCTGGTCTCGCAGGGAGTCGTCGATCCGAAACGCGTCGGCATCATGGGCGGATCGTACGGCGGCTACGCCACGCTCGCCGGTCTCGCTTTCACCCCCGACGTCTACGCAGCGGGAGTATCTATAGTAGGCCCGTCGAATCTCATCACGCTGCTCAATTCGATTCCGCCTTACTGGGAAGCGATTCGCACCACGTTCCACGAGCGGATGGGAAATCCGAATACGCCGGAAGGGAAGGCGCAGCTGGTGAGACAATCTCCGCTCACTTCCGCCAACAAGATCAAGGCGCCGCTACTGGTAGTTCAGGGCGCCAACGATCCGCGCGTCAACAGGGCCGAGAGCGAGCAGATCGTGATCGCACTGCGTGATCGCGGCTTCCCGGTCGAGTACATCCTTGCGCCCGACGAGGGTCACGGCTTCGCTCGGCCGATCAACAATCTCGTGCTCTATACGTCGGCCGAGAAATTCCTGGCCAAGCATTTGGGCGGCCGATATCAGGAGAGCATGACGCCGGCGATCACCGAGCGGATGGCCGTGCTGACGGTCGATCCGAAGACCGTCGT
>JGI10216J12902_101630140_pt1 | contig 12400 bp, 10 predicted proteins | sample KanNatreferecore_FD_12902 | JGI IMG/M metagenome (IMG submission 12902)
TCAACTGTGGTTTCGCGGCGGCAAGGGGGTGGCCGCCAGCCTGGGCGCATTGATGGTTTACCACTACGTCATCGCGCTCACTTTCGGCGGGCTTTTCCTGGTTCTCTTTGCGATTTTGAGGAATTTCGTCCTGGCCGGCCTGGCGGCGTTCGCCATCGTTCCGTTGGCGTTGTTCGGGATGGATTTTCCACTCGACAGCGTCTTCGGGCTTTCGGCCATGGGAGTGCTGATTTTGATTGCGCACCGCCGGAATATCCCGGATGAAATCGGCAGGATGATCGCCGAGAGAAAGCCGAAGGGTGACAAGCGGGCCGTTCCCAAGTAAACAAGCCATGAACGGAGAATCTTCGCTCAGGTTCAAGATTGCCGTCGAGGAGGCGGAGTTCGAACAGATTTTCCGGCTCAATTACAAAACGTTCGTGGAGGAAATCCGGCAGCACGCGCCGAATCCGGAAAAGCGGCTGGTGGACCGTTTCCACCATGAGAACACCTACCTCATCGGCCTCGACGGCGATCAACTCATCGGGATGATGGCGCTGCGGGACAAGCGCCCGTTTTCGCTCGATGAAAAGCTGGGAAATATCGATCGCTACCTGCCTCCGGGCCGGAGCATCTGTGAAATCCGCCTGTTGGCCGTCGAGCCGAGCCACCGGAACGGGATGGTCTTTCAGGGGTTGCTCAAGCTGCTGCTCGAATACGGCCACCAGATGAAGTACAGCCTGGCGGTCATTTCCGGGACCGTCCGGCAGCAGAAACTCTACAAGCATCTTGGCTTCGTCCCGTTCGGCCCCCTGGTGGGCACCAAGGACGCGCAGTTCCAGCCGATGTATCTGACGCTGGAGGAATTCGAGGAGGTGGCCACGCCGTTGTTGAACGTTCCTTCCGCGGCGGAGCGCGCGCTGAATCCGATCAGCTTCCTGCCCGGACCGGTCAGCATCCGCCACGAAGTCCGCGCCGCGTTCGACAAACTCCCGGTTTCACATCGCTCGGAAAAATTCAAAGAAGACTTGGGGCTCGTCAAACGGCTGTTGTGCCAGTTGGTGCGCGCGCAGAAGGTGGAAATCCTGCTTGGCTCCGGCACGCTGGCCAATGACGTGATCGCGGCCCAACTGTCGCTCGCGCCGGAGCGGGGGATTATTCTCAGCAACGGCGAGTTCGGCGAGCGGCTGATCAACCAGGCCCGCCGCGCCGGATTGATGTTTGACACGCTGGAACTCGACTGGGGCGGCGTGTTGGACCGCGAGCAGGTCAGGCAAATGCTCGACCGGCATCGTGACGCGAAATGGCTCTGGACAACCTCCTGCGAGACTTCCACCGGCATTCTGAACGACGTCGATACGTTGAAGGAACTTTGCGCCGCGCGCGGCGTCAGGCTCTGCCTCGACTCCATCAGCGCGATCGGAACCGTGCCGGTCGATCTCGAAGGTGTCTATTTCGCGTCCGGTGTGAGCGGCAAGGGGCTGGGCGCTTTTCCCGGTTTGTCGATGGTGTTTTATCATCACGACGTCGCGGCGCAGCCGGTGAAACTGCCGCGTTATCTTGACCTCGGTTACTGGGCGGCGCAGGGCGGCATTCCGTTCACGCATTCCTCGAACCTGTTGTCCGCGTTGCAGACCGCGCTCAAGCGTTACGACTCGCAGCAGCCTTTCGCCGAAATCGTGGAGCTGTCGAACTGGCTGCGTCCGAAATTGCGCGAGCTGGGGTTCCGCGTTCTCGCGCCCGATCCGCACGTGGCGCCGGCGGTCGTCACGCTGGACCTTCCCGGCTCGATGAATTCCCAACAAATCGGCGATCAATTGCAGGCCGCGGGCCTGCTGGTCAGTTATCAGAGCGAATACTTGCGCCAACGGAACTGGATACAGGTCTGCATGATGGGCGAGTGTTCGCGCCAGAGTCTGGTTGTTCTCCTGGGCGAGTTGCGGAAGGTGGCCGGCAACGGAAGTTCGGCCTGAGGCACTGGTTGGGCGGGGGTTCCCAGGCGCATTCGCAATCCGCTTGCCGGCTTTCCGGCGTCTGTTGGCTCGACCCTTTGGCCATGACCGACATCACCGATCCAAGGTTGATCAAGCTCAAGGGGATTCTTTTCCTGCTGGTGGGGTTGCTCTCCGCCGTTCTGTTGGTCCTCGAACACCCGACGTTCAAGGCCGGGTTACTGCTGGTCATTTGCGTCTGGTGCTTCTGCCGGTTCTACTATTTTGCGTTCTACGTGATCGAACATTACGTGGATCCCAACTATCGCTTCTCCGGGCTTGGGTCGTTCGCGCGGTATCTATGGCAGCGGCGGAAACAAGGCCCTTCTGGCGGTCGCAGAGAACCTGACTAAGTGACCTGCCCATGACCACCGAGTTGGTTATGGAACGCATTTGTCAGGTCGATGCGTTCCCGGCAATTTTCGATTAACACGCGCGTGCGGACCGCCGCTAACCTCGCGGCGGAATTGACCCGGCAAACTGCGCAGGAAATGCATGGCAACCACCACTGAACCGGCCCAGCCCCGGCCGCCGGAAGTTTCCTCCGGCGCGCGTTCCTGGCAGCGGGGATTCTGGAGCCTGATCATCACTCAGTTTCAGGGCGCCTTCAGCGACAATACCTATAAATTCCTGGTGACGTTTCTGATCATCGGGATGGGTCTGTCGTCGGAGCAGCGGGACAAACTGGTGCCATTGGTCGGCGTTTTGTTTGCCACGCCGTTCATTCTCTTTTCCATGGCCGGCGGCTATCTCGCCGACCGCTACAGCAAACGCTCGGTCGTCATTGTGACGAAGGTGGCAGAGATCCTCGTCATGACCCTGGCGCTGGTGGGGTTCTGGCTCAACAACATCCCGCTGATGCTCGCGGTGGTCTTCCTGATGAGCACGCACAGCGCGTTTTTCGGCCCAACGAAGTACGGCTTGCTTCCGGAGTTGTTGCCGGAGCAACGCCTTTCCTGGGGCAACGGCGTGTTGGGTCTGGGAACTTTCGTGGCCATCATCGCCGGGACGGTGACCGCCGGTCTCCTGTCAGACGCTTTCGGAAAGCAGCAGACCTGGTCCGGCGCCATTCTCGTCGCACTGGCCGGCCTTGGCACCCTGGCCAGTCTCGGCATCAACCGCGTTCCCGCGGCCGATGCCGGCAAGAAATTCCGGTTCAACTTCTTTGGGGACCTCCGCGGGCAAGTCGTTCTGATCTGCAAGGATCGCGTCCTCTTTCTGGCTGTGCTGGGCTTCACCTACTTCTGGTTTCTGGGGGCGCTCCTCCAACCGAACATCATTTTCTACGGCAAAGACGTTTTGGGTCTGAACGATAAACAAAGCGGTTTGCTCCAGGCCTCGCTGGCGATCGGCATTGGCATCGGGAGTCTCGCCGCCGGGTTTCTTTCCGGCCGGAAGATCGAGTACGGATTGATTCCGCTCGGCGGATTTGGACTCACGGCCTTTGCGGCGTTGCTGTCACGATCCGATCTGACCTTTACGACGGTCGCGCTGTATCTCGCGCTGCTGGGTTTCTCCGGAGGTTTCTTTGCCCTGCCGATCAACGCCCTGATCCAGCATCGGCCGGATCGCGGGAGCAAGGGCGGCGTGATCGCGGCGGCGGCGTTTCTTTCCTGGGTCGGCGTGCTGATCGCCGCTGCGATCTATTATCTCTTCACGGGCATCATGCACCTGACCCCGCAGCAGATCTTTCTGGCGGGTTCGATCATGACGCTCGCGGGAACCGCTTACGTTCTCTGGCTGCTGCCCGATTCGCTGCTGCGTCTGCTGCTCTGGTTCCTCACCCATTCGCTTTATCGCATCAAGGTCGAGGGTCGCGACAACATCCCGGATAAAGGCGGCGCATTGTTTGTCTCCAATCACCTGTCGCTGGCGGACGCCTTGTTGGTGCTGGCTTCCACCGATCGTTTCGTCCGATTCATCATGTTGAAGGACGTTTACGAGCGGCCGTTGATGAAGCCGTTCGCCAAGGTGATGGGCGCAATTCCCATCTCCTCACGGCAGCGGCCCCGGGAGATGATCCACGCGCTGCGCGAGGCGAGCGAATCGATCAAGCGCGGCGAAGTCGTCTGCATTTTTGCCGAGGGCCAGATCACGCGCATCGGCCAATTGCTCCCGTTCCGCCGCGGGTTCGAGCGGATCATGCAGGACGTCGATGCTCCCATTATCCCGATCTGTCTGGATGACGTGTGGGGGAGCATTTTCAGTTACGAGCGGCACCGCTTTCTCTGGAAAATCCCGCGGCGGATTCCGTATCCGGTGACCGTCAGCTACGGCAAGCCCATGCCGGCCAGCGCGACTCCATTCGAGGTGCGCCGCGCGGTCCAGGAACTCAGCGCGGAGGCCTGGCGCAATCGCAAGGACCGCATGCGTCCGTTGCAGCGTTCTTTCGTCGAAACCGCCCGGCGGTATCCGTTCCGGTTTGCGATGGCCGATGCGCGCGTGCCGAACCTCCGATTCGGCGCGGCGCTGTCACGCACGATTTTCCTGGCGCGACGGCTCCAACCCGGGTGGCGCGGACAGAAGATGGTCGGCATACTTCTGCCGCCGTCGGTGCCGGGCGCGCTGGTGAACGTCGCCGCTCTGTTGATGGGCAAGGTGCCGGTCAACTTGAATTACACCGCTTCGGAAGAGATCATCGCGTCCTGCGTCAAACAGTGTGGCATTGAAACGGTCATCAGTTCCAGGGCGTTTCTTGACAAGGTCAAAATCAAGGTGCCCGGCCGATGCGTTCTGCTCGAAGAACTGGCGGCGAATCCGCGGCTCGCCGAGAAACTTGCGGCCTTCGCGCTGACCTGGTTTGCGCCGGCGGCCGTGCTGGAAAAGCTGTTGGGGCGCGGGCAGGGGATCACTCTGGACGATCCCGCCACGGTCATTTTCTCCAGCGGCAGCACCGGCGATCCGAAGGGCGTGGTGCTGACGCATTACAATATCGGCTCCAACATCGAGCAACTCGAGCAAACCTTCGCACTCGACCGGCGCGACCGTGTTCTCGGCATCCTGCCGTTCTTCCATTCGTTCGGCTTCACCGGAACGCTTTGTCTGCCGGGAGTGTTGGGCACGGGAGTGGTTTATCACCCGAGCCCGCTCGACGCCGAAGCGATCGGCGGGCTGGTCGAGAAATACGCGGCGACGTTTCTGTTGGCGACACCCACGTTCCTGCAATTCTACCTGCGCAGTTGTTCGCCCGAGGATTTTGGCAGTCTGCAATTCGTGATGGCCGGCGCCGAAAAATTGTCCGAACGACTCGCCTCGGCCTTTGAGGAAAAGTTTGGCATCCGCCCGTTGGAAGGCTACGGCTGCACGGAATGTTCGCCCGTCGTGTCGGTCAACACGCACGACTTCCGCTCCGCCGGCATGCGCCAGGTGGGCGCCAAGCGTGGGAAGATCGGGCATCCGTTGCCGGGCATCAGCGTGCGGATCGTGGACCCGGAGACCCGGGCGCCGCTGGCGGTCAACCAGCCCGGGTTGCTTCAGGTCAAAGGACCGAACGTGATGCAGGGTTACCTGGGTCGTCCGGAGAAGACGGCCGAGGTGCTGGCCGACGGCTGGTACACCACGGGGGACATAGCAGCCGAGGACGAAGATGGGTTCCTGCAGATCACGGACCGTTTGAGCCGCTTCAGCAAGATCGGCGGCGAAATGGTGCCGCACATCCGGGTGGAGGAAAAACTGCATGAGCTGGCGGCCATCACCGAGCAGACATTCGTTGTCACCGGCGTTCCCGATGAAAAGAAAGGCGAGCGCCTGGTCGTGCTCCACACTCTGGGCGACGAGAAGCTGAAGGCGCTCCTCGAGAGGCTGCCCCAATGCGAGCTGCCCAACCTCTGGATCCCGCGCGCGAATCAGTTTTACCGCGTCGATGCCCTGCCGTTGCTGGGCACCGGCAAACTGGACTTGCGCAAAATCCGCGAGCTGGCCATCCAGCTTTCTGCGGTCGCATAATCGTCCGTCAGATGACAGACTGTCCGGGAAACCCGATGAACCATCAACCGGATCCGCCTCCCACCGATTCGCCGCCGCCGTTGGCGATCGCTCGTCCGCCTTCGGCGGCTGACACGAGGCCGGTTGACGAACACGTGATCACGAAGCGCGCGGTCGCGAGCTGGGTGCTCTATGATCTGGCCAACACGATTTTCTCGATGGGGGTCATTTCGATGTACTTCCCGTTGTGGGTTCGCGAAACGGTAGGCGGAGACCGCGCCGACACCGTTTTCGGCATCATCCAATCGATTTCCATGGCGATCATTTTTGTGGCATCGCCGCTGGCGGGGGCGATGACAGACCGCGCGCCGCGGCGGATGCCGTTTCTGATGGCCAGCACGCTGATCTGCGTTGCGCTGACGGCCTTGCTGGCGCATGCGGGCTTTTACTTCACCGCTGTCCTGTTCGTGTTGGCGAACGTCGCGTATCAGGCCGGGCTGCAGTTCTATGACGCATTGCTGCCCGAGGTCAGCACGGAAGCGAACCGGGGCAAGATCGGGGGAATCGGCATCGGTGTCGGTTATTTCGGTTCCTACCTCGCTGTTGGGTTGGGACTGCTGCTCGAGCGTTCGTTCGGTAAAGTGGACAAGCCACTCTATTTTGTCCTGGTCGCTTTCTTGTTTCTCCTGTTTGCCATTCCTTGCATGTTGTTCGTCCAGGAACGCCGCAACCCCAATCCGCGTCGCATCAACTTTGAGATGGTTCGGAATTCGACCCGCGAAACACTCCGCACCCTTCGCGCCAGCCATCAGTATCCGGGTCTGCTGCGCTTTCTGATCGGTCGCGTGTTCTATACCGACGCCATCAACACGGTGATCTCGTTCATGGCGCTCTATACGGTCAGTGTCGCCGTGCATTCCGGTCTCACGAGTGAGGAAGGGGAGAAGCGGGCGAAATTGATTTTGATGTCGGCAATCACATTTGCGGTGATTGGCGGGTTCTTCTGGGGCTGGCTGACCGACCGGCTCGGACCGAAGCGGGCGCTCAGTTATGTCCTTTTTTCGTGGATGGGCATTTTTTTCGTGGCGGGTCTGGTCGGGATTCTTGGACTGCCGCTCTGGATGATGTATGCCGTGGCGGCGGCGGCGGGTTTCTCGCTCGGTGGCGTTTGGGCAGCCGACCGGCCGTACATGCTGCGGCTGACTCCCCCGGATCGGGTTGGCGAATTTTACGGGCTGTATGGAATGGTCGGACGATTCTCCGCCATTACCGGACCGATGCTCTGGGCGCTGGTCACCGGGCTGGCGGTGCACGCGCTCGGGCTGAAACCGCTGGTCGGCCAGGGCATCTCCGTGCTCGTGTTGCTGGTATTTGTAATCGCCAGTTACCTGATCCTCCAGCCGATTTCGGATGACGTGAGGGTTTGGGAACGGGACAGCCAAACGAGAGCGTCGGAAGGTGAACGGGTTGTGTCGTGAAATGACATGAGGAACTCGATGAAAAACCTGAATCGAAGCCGGCGCGCGGCGAATGCGATGTTGTTTTTGTGTGTCGTGAACCTCGCCCCGGTCTTCTTGCTGGCGGCGATGGGAATGGCCGGCGCCTCGGCGGTCGATGCCGAGGCGAAGTATAATCTGCCGGTGGCGTTGATCGCTGGTCTGACCATTCTCGGCCTGCCGCTGGTGATCGTGCAAATCTTCGTGCGGCGCGGCAGAGTCGCCGGCATGTTGGTCGGAACCGTCCTGGTGCTCCTCCTCTCGGGGCTGCTGGTCTGGTTGGTGGTGGAAGTGTTTAGAGGGACGTTCGGGGGCCTCTTCAAAGTCATGGCGGGCGTGCTGGCGTTCGTCGGTTTTTGCCTGTACGGATGGGGACTTGGGTTGTTGATGAGGGCTATTCCGGAAGCGAGGTCGCGTTTGAAAACTTCCGGTCGGAAAACACCATGAGCGAGAACGAGATCAAGTTCTCCTGTCCGTTTTGCACACAGCATATCGCCTGCGATTCAAGTTGCGCCGGCCAGCAGATCGGTTGTCCCAACTGCCAGCGGAATCTGATCGTTCCCCAGCTCATGCGCGTGCGCGAACGGGAGGGCGGAGGCACGCCCGCTCCGACGATGGATTACTCGACGACCCCGCGTACGGAACCGTGGAACGACGAGGAGTGGAACCGTCACATGACCGTTTATCACCGGCTGTGGCTGCTCAGTGTGTCGGGACGTTCGCGACTGGGATACTGGTTTTGGGGCCTCTTCCTCGGACCGCCCCTCCTCTTCCTGCTCGGTGTTGGGTTCAGGGAACCCTATTCGATGGACTTCTTGAGAGCGCTGGGAAGCTACCTGATGGGCGGTCTGCTGCCCCGGGATTTGTCAGAGCAAACCGAATTCGCGTCGAACCCGTTCTCTTACCTGCTGGTCGCCAGCGCGCTCGTCTCGGGCTTTCTGTTGGCGAGAATCGCCGCCCGAAACCTGTTTGCCGTGATTGCCTGCAGCGCGGTGTGCTCCTTTTTTATCCTCGGCGTGTATTATTTTGTGTGCACCGTCGGAGGCTGGATCATCAGTCTCGGACAATCATCGGGGGGCAGTCGTTAGAGGTGAAAATATTCTGCGGTGACGCCGGCGGAGTCGCAGTGCAGGATGGCAACGCTGCGTTCGAGGTTGAAGCGCGGCTTGCCGGCGTAACCCGGATTGAAGAAGAGCGTCTGGCCGATCCTCTGGCAAAACTGCTTGTGGGTATGGCCGAAGACGACCACATCCGGGTTTTCGCGGATCAGGCGGCGGCGCAACGGTTCGGCGGGCTTGCGTGTGTCAACGATGTGATGCACCAGAAATTTTCGGTCCCCGATTTGGACCAGTTCCGTCTCCTTGAAGTCGAGACCGGTGTCGTTGTTGCCGAGGACAGCGGTGACGGGCGCGACTTGTTCCAGTTCAAGAATGATTGAGGCGTAGCCGATGTCGCCGCCGTGCAAGATGCGGTCCACGTCGCGGAACAGCTCAAGGACCTTGCGGTCCAGATGCCCGTGTGTGTCGGAGATGACGCCGATTCTCATGGTGCGTGGTCTGCTATCCGTTGTCAGTCGTCAGCTGCGACGGGATCGGCAGGGCAAATTATCAGTCCACGGAATCGGGAACAGGGGACCACCCGCCACTGACCACGAACGAATCAGATCTTTGTCTCCTCCGGTTTGGCCTCTTCCGGCTCTTCCTTGGGTTCCTCTTCCTCGTCGATTACCGCCTCGGCAGCCTCGTTCAACTTCATCGCGCCGACAAACAGTCCGGTGAACAGCCCACTGCTGAGAAGTGTCTTCCAGAAGAAGATCCATGTCGGGGGATGGCGGGGAATGCCCGTGGTCAAGGCCTGGATCCAGCCGGTCAGGGTCTTGGCGTATTCCGGGTTTTGCATCCAGGCCGCCGTGTTCGTAACGAGATAAAACAGGACTGCTCCCAGCAAACTGCCGGCCACCAGGTTCAGCCAGCGCGCGCCCGGAGAGAATACTTTCCCTATTTTGATGATGCCGGCGTACGCGGCGTAATTGACCAGCATGTAGGCGTTGAGCGGCGCGACATGGTAATACAACACGTTCATGAGCGTGTCCGTCACCGCCAGTGTGGCCAAAGGAAGCCACCACGCCATTCCGCGCGCAAAGTAGACACCCGAGCAGAACGCGAGCGCGTAAGCGGCGCTGAAGTTCTCGGGCAACAATCCCGGCCAGCGCGTGAGCGCGAACGCGATCATCAGCAATACAGGCGGCACAAGGTTCGACTTTTCTTTCACTGCAGCGGATGATACGCCGACCGGACTTGATGACAAGCGGGATGCGAAACGAAAGTCCCGGCGCAGAGGGTCCCGCCGGATTCGAAATCATTTGCGAGGATGCGGACCTGCTGGCGCTGAACAAGCCGGCGGGTCTCGTTTGCCATCCAACCAAGACCGATAACCGGTCCAGTCTCATCAGCCGCGTCCGTTTGTACCTGGGTGATTCGATCAAGCCGCACTTGATCAACCGGCTCGACCGCGAAACCAGCGGCGTCGTGCTCGTGGCGAAACGCGACGGGCCGGCGCGCGAGTTGCGGAGAATCTGGGAAGGCCGGGCCGTGCGGAAGGAGTATCTGGCCATCGTGCAGGGCCGCGTTGGCGAGGAGCAAGGAACGATCGACGCGCCTTTGGGCAAGGACGATTGCAGCCCAGTGGCGATCAAGGATTGTGTGCGGACCGATGGCGTGCCATCGCGGACCGGGTTTTGGGTCGAACGCCGCTTCAACCGGCCGGAAGGCGAGTTCACGCTGCTGCGGGTGGTTCCGCATACCGGGCGCAAACACCAGATTCGAATCCACCTCGCGCATTGCGGCCATCCGCTCGTCGGCGACAAACTGTACGGTGGCGATGAGAGTCTTTACCTGGACTTCGTGCGGGGCCGGTTCGGCGAGGAACAACGCCGGCGATTGATCCTGCCCTTTCACGCGTTGCACGCCTGCCGGGTCCAATTCGTCTGGCGCGACAAAGACTGGAGCTTTGAGGCCGAACCGGAAAGCTGGTTTAATGAATTCATCGGCTGCTGACGATTTCCATTTCAAGATTGTCGCGGTCTGCCAAATCTATTGCCCGTCTGGCCCCCGGTGCCAGGCGCGGCAGGCCCACAGCCGGGTCGGACTCGGGCGTCGCAAAATCCTGGGCGCATCGCTCCGACACTCCATCACTCCACCTCAAATATCTGTGTCCATCCGTGTCCATCTGTGGTTAAACGCTGCGCGTGTATGAGATCCCCAGTTCAATGCGAGCCGTGGTTTACCGCGGCCGCAACGACCTGCGAGTTGAGACCGTTCCGGTGCCCCGCATCAAAAATGACGAGTTGCTCGTCAAGGTCGCGGTCTGCGGCGTCTGCCCGACCGATATCAAGAAGATCCAGCACGGGACCGTGCCGCCGCCCCGCATCTTCGGTCATGAGACCGCGGGTACGATTGTCAAAATCGGCGCGCGAGTAAAAGGCTTCCACACCGGCGACCGCGTCGCGCTCCATCATCACGTTCCGTGTTTTGATTGCCACGCGTGCCGGCATCGCGCTTTCGCTCAGTGCGACCAATACAAACGCACGGGGATAACCGCCGGCTTTGTACCGGCCGGCGGCGGCTACGCCGAATACGTGCGCGTGATGTCGTTTGTCCTGCCCGGCGTGGTTGCCATTCCCAGGCGAAATACTTTCGTCGAGGGCGCGATGCTCGAGCCGGTCAACACGGTGCTCAAGGCGATCGACCGGCTCTCGTTGCTCCCGGGCGATACGGTCCTTGTTATTGGGCAAGGCCCGATCGGGTTGATCTTCACCCGCCTGTTGGCGCTGCGCCGGGTCGCGGTCGTCGCGTGTGATTTGTTGGCCGCGCGGTTGAAGCTTGCGCGCGAGATGGGAGCGCGACGCGTATTTCTCGCCGGCGAGGCGCGTGTGGAAGAAAACATTGACCGCATCACGCGCGGCCGGGGTCTTGATGCGGCGATAGTCGCGGTTCCATCTGACGAGGCCGTACGGAAAGCGCAACGGCTGGTGCGCGGCGGCGGCAAGGTGTTGTTGTTCGCCCACACGCTCCGGGGCGGGGCGGCCGCGCTCGATTTTTCAGCGGTGTGTGTGGACGAGAAGGATTTGATCGGCAGTTATTCCTCCGACTCCACGCTGCAACGCGCGGTCGCGAGATCCGTCTTTTCGCGTCGGCTCGACGTGCGGCGTCTGGTGTCGCATTGGTTTCCCTTGGAACAAGCGTCCGAGGCAATCAAATTGGCTGGCACGCCTTCGGCTCTTTCACTGAAAGTCGTTGTATCGTGCGAATAAAGCCCTTAGTCCGGAACCCCTGAAGAACGCTTTCCGAGAAGGGTGACTCTGAAACAACCACCAGGCGGACGATTCGGGAATGGCCAGATGACTCCTTTTGCGACACCATATGCCCCAATTCGATGAAATTTCCGCCCGTCTTACGGCCTACGGAATCGTCGTGACCCCAACGGCGAAGGGCGGCAAAAGCGGGCTATAATTTTGTTCAAAAAAGGTCTAAAAAAAGTTTGACACCTCCCCGCCCCTTTGAGAAATTCTTGCCACACACGGAAACACACAAAGCAATACAATGAGAACAAAGACATTACTTCTAGCGGCTGTGCTCAGCGCGGTGGGTGCTGCGACTTCCTTTGCACAGGCAGTTTATTCGGTCAACACGGTCGGGTATGTGAATGTGAGCGTCACCAATACGTTTCAGATGGTGGCAAATCAGCTTATCGCTGCCGATTCACGGATCAGTACCATCATGCCCAACCCGCCTGCCGGCACGCAGGTCTTTACGTGGAACGGGGCTGGATTTGACACCTTCGAATTCATTGCCGGGCTGGGATGGTTTCCGGACGGGAACGCCACGCTGACTCCCGGTAATGGCGCATTCATCCGTAATCCTGCTGCGACTCCCGCAACGAGTCCAATCACGATCACGTTCGTTGGAGAAGTGCCGCAAGGCTCGCTGAGTACTCCGTTGCCGGCCGGCT
>JGI10216J12902_100948005_pt1 | contig 12394 bp, 11 predicted proteins | sample KanNatreferecore_FD_12902 | JGI IMG/M metagenome (IMG submission 12902)
ATTGATCGCATCTGCGTTGGTCAGCGTAATAATCGACGCGCTTGGCTTAGTAGCAATGACGTAGGTGCCGTCTACGTTCAAGAACACTCCACTGACGGTTCCTTCGCATCCTGTGAGTAGTACCTGGCGTCCGATGGGGAACTGATCCATGTTTGGATTGAAGTCAGGGTTGTTGCCGGCGATGACGCGGTCATCCGATACGCTCTGACAGCTCAAGTTGAACGACACGATCGGGTTTGGAATTACCTCCAACGTAGCGCGCACTACATGAAGCAGCCCTTCGTTAGCTGCCAGCTCCTCCGGCTCCCCCAAGAATCGAGCGCGGTACTCCACCAACGCGGGTACATCGATCTTGAGTGGGATGCGGAATATTCGTGTTCCGGACTGAAGCCGATCTCGAAAGAATCCAGACAGTGTGGTGTACTGTTTGGGAGTCAGCTCCCATTGGCACTGCACGATGTACGGCGCCCCGATTTTATCTCGTCGGGTCCTGGATTCACCACCGTCGAGATCGACCTGGACGAACTCGTTGGGCTTCTTAACCGAGTAGCCAGATTGACTGGGTGGGAGGATAGTTGATGGAAAAAGAGGCGTGGCCATTTATCGCTGGTACCTCAAGTTTGTGTTACCGCGCAGAGCTTTGCTAACATGACTGTTGGGGTCTCTAATGTTGCCCGCCATTTGACGACCGCCGTTCTTGGACTGCTCTTGACGAGCGATGAGCACAACTTCATCGCGAGTCAGTCCGGGCTGCTGCTCGATGGCTACACCAGAGTTGTTGATGATCTTGACGTTGACTGCACCACGACCGCCTGGGATCTGACCAGTCTTGTTCATGTAGTCGAGGTTACCTACGCCAATGCGCTGCGTAGAGTCCGCCTTCATGACGTGCTCACCACCATGGACGTAACCCGCGATTCGAGTACGACCCGTGTTGCCGGTGTACCCGCCCATCGCGTAGCCGCGCCCACGTGCGTGGATATAGCCGCCCGTCGAAGCTGGGAGTCCCACAGCACCAGGAGACGGCGTAGCGCCGCCCATGGCACCAAGAATGGCCATACGAATACCAGCCTGAATCAGCGTCGATATGATCTGTGCTTGAATCTGCTTACCAAGTGCATTCAACGCACTGCCAAAGTTCTGCTTGAAGACGATGGCGTTGGCCGTCGCATCCGCCAGACCCTGATTCAGAGAACCTTCGGGACCGAAGATGCTGTTCACACTATCAGCAAATTTGCCGATGCCGTTCGTCTCCTCCAACCACTTGCGGCGCGGATCCTTGGTGTTGGGATCTTGAATCTCCAACATCTCTAGCGCTTGGCTACCTTTGTCTCGACTCAAGCGACCGCCGGCAACCATGTCACGTACGGTGCGTCGCCCGTTGCGAATATCTTCTTCAGAGCTGAACCCATCAAACTGTCCACGGTGGATGCGGTTCTCGACCGCGAGCTGCTCCTTGTAAAGTTTTCTGGCTTCTACTTGAGCCTTTTCCTGTGCGGCCTTGAGCTCCAATATGGACTTCGTCTCGTCGTCGTAGCGCTTCTGCGCAGCTTCGCGTGCATCGTCTTGTGCCTTGACCAGCTGCTCCTGCAGAGACTTCTCTTGGATCAACTTCTGCACGTACTGCGACTCAGCCGGAGTTAGCTGTCGCTTGATCTGATCGGCAATGCGCACGACCTCTTCCATCTGGTCTTTGCGAATATTCCGATCGTAGCTGGCGATGGTGCTGTTCTCCAAACCACGAATTGCCTCATCGAAAGTAGGAACATGCCTGCCCCTCTTCTTCTTGTCCTTCGGCGTATCAGTCTGTTTTTTCAGATCAGCGATGGCGAATCGACGATCGATCTCCTCCATCTCTGTGGCCTTGGCATGCTCGATCGCCTTCTGATCCTGACCGACCAACTTATCTCGCTCATCCATCGCAGCAAGCGCGTCATGAATATCTGGGTTCTTGATGCCTTGTCGTCTCATCAACTCTTGCTGAGCAACCACCTCATTCAACGTGCGGTGCTTTTCAGTGATGCTTCCGATCTCATCCTTGTACTGAACCACCAATGCAATCAAAGCTGCCAACCCTGTGGCTGCAGCAATCCAAGGATTCGCCATTGCTAGAGTCACCATGGCTGCAGCGGCTTGGCCGATCTGCGTTATAAGGTACACACCGATCATGGTACCGAGCGCCTTAGCCGCAGCGGTTACCGTGTCCATGTTGTTGGCCATCCACTGCAACGCTTTGACGACCTTCTGACTAGCGCCTGTGGACTTGTTGAATTCTTCGATAGCAAAGCGCGTCTGTGTACGAATGTTCTCCCACGCTTGCTCTATGGTAGGCGCAGTCTTGGCAAACTGATCACGTATCTGATCTAGACCTTCCAGCAGCGACAACGCCATCACACGCGACGTGAGCTGACCAGCTTCGCCCATATCCTTCAGCTCGGCCCGCGCCCTTCCCGTGCTCTTCGCCAATAGGTCTAGAATGATCGGCAGCTGCTCGCTCACCGAACGGAACTCGTCCGCACTCAAACGATTACTCGCCATGGCCTGCGACAACTGAATGAGCGTAGCGTGCGCTTCAGCCCCAGTCGCGCCGCTGACTGCGATGGCTTTGGTCAGCGTCTCAGTCATGGCTAGATTCGCACCCTGCGTTAAATTCAGGGCCTTAGTCGCCTGGGCTAGGCGCGCATAGGTACGTGTCGTCAAGTCGAACTCACTACGAGATTCCAGCGCCTTGTCGCGCAGTCTCTGAGTCAGATTCGACAGCTCAGTAGAGCTGTTGGTCACCATCTTGAGCCGGTTGGCGACGTTGGTGGCCGCATCCGAGTATTCGACGAAGCCGCGAATGGCCGCTCCCAAGCCCAGGAAGCCCACCACCGCGCCGAAGTTGGTACCGAGGCCGAAGGTGGCGTCCTGCTTCGCGTCACGGATCTTGGTGCGCTGAGCCATGGCTGCTCGGCGACGAGCACGTGCTTGTTCGACCTCGAGCTTGGTCACCTGCCGTGCAGCGGCCATTTGTGCGCGTGCTGCGTCCTGAGCGGCTTTGGCTTCACTCCGGCGCAAACGCGAGATCTCCTGAGCCGCCGCGCGCGCCGAGTCTACGCGCGCCTTCTCGGCCAAGCGCGTGCTGTTCAGAGCGACCTTGGTCTGCCACTTCAGCTGATCGTATGCAGCTTTCCACGAAGTGCGTACCTGGTTCGCTGCATCGTTACCGGCCTTGCCGATGTCGTGCAGCTGACGCTTGATCGTGAAGGTACCGTCTGATTCGACGACGATCTTGAGACGTTCTTCCACAGTTTACACCAAAGGCGATTTGGAATGCACCAGGAATCGTGCAGTATCCTTGGCGCTCTTCCTCAGGTTCACACGTGCGTATCCTAGGATGCTTGCTGATTTGGCGACGCGCATACCGATGAGCAGCGCGCTCTGAACGAAGCCCGCCGGCGCTTGCGCCGAGTAGCCATCGTTCAACAGCCCTATGTAGTTCAGATTGTTCGCGATGTAGATCGGGCGGCCTCGCTTGTTGTTCGCGATGACCGACGAGTTGATCTCCATCTGCGCCCGACCAGATGGGTCGAACGGGCCGTTGTAATTGGCCTGCGTCCACGGCGTGTTGATGGTTGCAACCCAGTTGTTGCGCGCTCGGCCGCTGTGTCCTGTCTCCAGGTGTGAGACCGGCGTAGCCTCGATGATGTGCTGTTGCACGGCATCCGCAACGTCGTTCGCCAGCTGTCGTGTGCCGGCTTCGATGGCTTCGCCCAGCTCTCTCATGCGTTGCTCGAAACCACGAGGGTCTGGGCGAGTCATCACTTCTTCTTTTTGGCTAGGTGCTCCAGGAGCACGGTGTCCATGTGCTTCACGTAGAATACCAGGTCCTGCTCTTGCCGCCTGCTCAATCTGTGAGCTCGTGCCCACAGGTGGCACGCAGTCCAGAGCACTCGCCCATCTCCCATGCCTGCACGGTCGCCGTTCAGATCCCAGTAGGCGTCCATGTACATCTCAGCCCACGGCGGACACCGCGGCTTGTTCGCCAAGAAGTCAGGCATGGGCACGTTTGGACCGAAGTCGCCACGTGCCCATGATTCCAGCACCACCTGTTCATGATCGCCGTGCTGAAGGTGATACAGCACGACGGCAGCTAGTTTTTTGCTGCTGCCTCCCGATTGCGCGACTGATACAGCTCGCGCGTGTCGGCGTCCTTCTTGATCTGAAGGAACAGCTCGTGACGCTTGGTCCACAGAGCGATGAGGTTCTTCTCATTGAACTCGACCACCTCGCCGCTCTTGTCACGACCGAAGCCGACCAGCAGTGCGCCGTTTTCACGGAACTGCCAGTTCTTCACGATGGAGCGCGCGTACACGCGGTAGAGCAGCTGTCTGGCTTCGTGCTCCGGCAGCTGACCTAGCTCGAGCGCGGTAGCCACCGGCTTGCTCTCGCGCTCGAACGTGGTGCGGTAGAGGTCGTTGCTGCCGCCCACGCGCGCGATGGTGACGACGAACTTGCCGTAGTTGACAGGAACGCCGCGCGTCTCCGCGTCTTCGTCCATGTCGAAGGCTTCGTAGATGTCGTCGATGCTGTTGTTCTGTTCACTCATGATTTGGTCTCCAATTGGTGCGCGGCTCCTCGGGCGGTCCTCCGGAGCCGCGACTTGATCATGTCAGGCTCTGCGCGATTGTGGGCACGAAGTCAAAAAATCCCATCAGCAGTGTATGGTCAAGAGCGTCGTCCACTTCCTGGCCGCTCGCTGCCTGCAAGCTGAGCGGGATGGCGATGGGCTCGTCCTTCTCCACGTTCGCACGGCCGTCGCCGAGGCAGACCAACGGCATGTCCATGGTCAGTGCTGTGTTGCCCTGTACCTGAATGATGTCTAGCGTAACGTCGGCGTTGTTGCGGACGGCCAGACAGGAATCGATCGTGATGAACAGCGCGTTGATATCCGCCGTGACTTCGAAGTCGCCAGCCACCAGCTCGAAGAAGCCGAGAGTGCCGATGACCGCGATGCCTTTCACGTTGTTCTTGATCGCCATGTCGAGCGACAGCACCTGACCAGCGAGCGGGGTAGGCGCAACGTTCGCGCTACTCACAGATGCAAGCTTGCAACGCCGCACCGAAGAGCTGGTATTGAAGGCTTTCAGCTCCTGCAGCGCGGGACGATTTCCAGACTTCACACCGACCACGCCGGTGCGATACTCGACATCGCACGCCACCAACGACAAGTCGCACATCAGCTTGTCCTGCGGCTTGTACCGAAACGTCAGCTCGTTACCGACTGCGCCGATGATGTACTCACTCTGCACCTGCGCCGGTATGGCAGCGTCAGGCGCTCCCAGCAAACGCTCCAGCTGAACGCTCTGACGAACGATGAGCGGCGGCAGCTCATTCTTCAGGATGCGGCCATAGTAAAACTGCATCGTACTCGTGGTGTTGGCTTCTGTCACCATCGGCAACTGGCTCTTGTCGATCGTGAGATTCAACGCAGTAACGGACCGGATGCGCTTCCATCCGTTGTTCGCCGCATTCGTGAACGACATGATGGCCGTATCGCCACCGATGTAGATCCACTCTCCTGGAATGTACCCATCGGTGATCCAGCTACCGGCCGTGCGCGTAATAACGGGCAGCGGACCCAGAGCCGTCGACACGTCGATGACGCCAACCGCGAATTGCTGACCCACCTCGACGAGCGTAGCACCCGCAGGCGGCGTCTCAGCGACCATGGTCTCTGCTACAGTCAGCACAGTAGCCGTGCTGGTAGTGACACGCTTCACACCGTTGTTGGCAAGCACCTTGCTGGCGCCCGCCAAGAGCACGAGCTTGTCGACCTCGAATACGGTCAGCCCGCTGGCTGCGGTGAACGTGTTCGTCGTGATGCCGGTAATCTGACCGGAGCCGCCGAACTCACCTCGAGTGCGGTACGCGGCGTAGAAGAAGCTGGGCAGCACAGGCTTGAGTGATGGAAACACGTAGTCGCAGTTCCATCCGCCTGCCGCGCTCAGAGCTACTGTCACCCCCTTTGCTTGCTGACGGTCGTCGCGAATCGGGTTGCGTGCGAGGTTTCGAATCTCGCCGCCGAAGTCGGAGTAGGAGTTGGGATCAGCCGGCACCCAGTCAGGGGTACCCGGCAGGACTTTGAGAGAAGCCTCTGCAGCGACACGGAGGCCCGTGACGTTGGAGAGCTGGATATCGGGTGCGGCCATGGTGTCCTCAGTGTATCAGGGATTCTCGCGTGTATCGTATTGAAAAATAGCACTGACGTTCGTTTGATACCAGTGCTCGCTGATGCCTTGCTCGGCTGATGTCACACGACGGAACCATACCAGACTAGGAGTCGTTGTGACTCTCAAAGCCTGAAGCATGGGCGTCGTCAATGTGCTCAGGGCCAACCCCCTGCCGCTCGGCTCAAAGAGCTGAACGATCAGGATCCCCTCGTTCTCATACAGCTGGTCCTGAGCTTGGAGCGATCGTTGATCAGCTTCGACGTGGCGGAGCGTCACCCGAGCCCAGGCGGAGCTCGCAGCGGGCTTGGCCTCCGGCCTGTTCGGGTACAGGATGTTGGCGGCGCCAACCAGGGGCAGCAGGGCGGCGTCGACGATCTGGAAGATCTCGCGGACTGCCTGTTCGCGGCTGCTGGCGGTCATCGTTCGACTCCTACGAACCAGAGCAGACTCTGGGTGCCCGGCTTGAGCTCCTCCATCCCCTGGATTCTGTAGTAGCGACCGTCGTCAGAATCGATCACCTCTTCGAAGCCGCGCAGGCTAACTGTACCAGCTACGAGCATGATGCGGTCACTGGTCTGCAGCAGCTGATCGATCTTGGTGGTGATGCCGAGACGTTGCAGCGAATCGGGTTCCACGAAGCAGCCGATGACCGACACCGAGCGTGCAGGCGGAGTGCGGGGATCTGCCGCAGCTTCGCCTGGGAACGCACCGGTTGTCGTCGCGAGCTGAATGAACGTGACCTCACGGCCGTTCTCGGGGATCAGCTCTTCGGCTAGCTCTAGGAACTCCTCATGCATCGGTCATCTCCAAGCGAAGCGACGGAGTGACCGTCTTACAGGATCTTGTTGCCGTACTGCGGAGGCGGAGCCACCACTTCAGCGCGCAGCTCCGGAGGCAAGCAATCATTCAGAGCCTTGCCTGTCTCGATGATCACGGCGTCATTCTTGCCTAGCTCTGCCGCTACCTTGACGAACTCTTCGACTTGGAACGGCCCTTGGCCAACTTCAAGCACGCGGTTGATCAGATCGGTGTTACCTTTGAAGGCTTTGTCTAACACGTGAAATTGACAATCGACGGCTTTGATGTACTCAGCCGGCGGAACGTTCTTGTTGCACGCACAGAGAGCAGCAACAGCAGCGACGACTATGAGCTTGTTCATTTCTTTTTGATCTCCTTGACGAGACGAATCTTGCGTTGCTTGTTCCAACGCTTGACTTTGGTGCATGCCTTGTCAGCGATCTGCAACGCCGCAAGTGCCATGTCTACGCCTTTCAAGATGGCTGCTACAGGGATACCCATAGGAATGCACCAGCTACAAATGAAGCGATCAACATTGCGATGATCCATTCAAGCGCGATAGCTACCCGACATGGAACACACGAAGTCTTTGAGGTACGCATCGGCCTTGGGATAGGGTGGCAGAGTAACACGCTTGTCGCCAGTGAATGTCACGCGCTTCTCGATGGGGCCGACCTTCTTGAATGTCGCTGAGACCTGGAGCCCTGATACATCGACTTCGGGGTTTGGAGCGAGCGGCTTGTTAGTGGTCAGGATCAAGTAGGCGTATTCGAAGAGCGCGTACGTGACCTTGACCGGTACTCCGGTGATGAGCTTGCCGAGCGAGTCATAGAGATAGATGCGAGGGAACTCGAGTGCCTGCTCGCTGGTCTCTTTGAAGCCATACAACTTGGGCCCGAAGAATACCTCGATGTGGTCGGTTCCCTGAACCAGCGCAGTCTCCTTTTGGTCCTGAAGGTACTGGCTGAGATCCTTGCCGCGCTCGATCCAGTACGCAGCGAACGCAGCAACGCTCGCGTACGAATTCGAGTTGGTCAATCCTGTGCCGTCTTCAGGAACGAAGGCCATCTTTGAACCTCTTCAGGTATGACGCTATGGTACCAAATTTTCAGCTAAAAGCAAAGGATTGTGATAGAATACTTACTTGACAGACTTGCCAAATCAGGTCATCATAATATGCATGTTTCGACTTGCAATTATTTCAATTTTTGCTGTGGCATGTGCAGCAGACACCGGTAAAAACGATGTTGATGGATGGTGCCGTGCTCATCGCTGTGAGTACGCTGACCTGGCCTTCGACCCGGAACCCGAGTTGCTGACTGCGACGGAATCAGTGCTTAGCGGTTTGAACGCAGTGAGCGGACTGGGGCTAGCGATCGATCACGGATACGGCATTCCGATTCGACGAGTGCCCGAGACGCACGCAGCAGACGGTACGCTGAACTGTGGTAGCACCATCGTCACACGCGAAGTCGGTGGAGATATTCTATCGATCGAGATCGAGATCTCGATGAATCCACCAAAAGGATGCATGGTCGAATGGATGACCATTCGACATGAGATAGCCTGTCATGCCATCAACCCACTTGCTTGGGGAGACGTGGATCAGGAAGGACACACAGCAACAGGAATGTGTTCTAGCGTAGGAGATGCATCGACCATAATCGACAAGCCATCGCTTGATGCAATGTGTTCAGGATTTGGAATTTGCAAACAGATCAGGTGATGGTTGTTCTAGTCGGCACTGTACCACTGTAAAACCGAATAATCATGGCACCGGTCCCACCTATGCCACCGACTACACCAGTGCCAGCAGCTGTACCGATGTCAACTGCGCCAGATCCGCCAGCTCCAGGACCACTAGCGTTACCACCAGCGCTCGCGCCAGTAGCGTTGTTTTGCACCGCGCCAGTGTTTCCGCCCGACCACAGTGACATGCCGCCAAGGCCGCCGATGGCCATCGAATTCCCAGCCGCAGCACCGAAGAACATGATCCCTGGCGCTCCCTGCATACCTGCCAGGTACTGAATATCGGCAGTGGACGCGGTGCCGTTGGTGCCTCCGTTGCCTCCGAGTAGAGCGAATGCAGTCCCGGTCGTTGCAGCACCGGTTGCACTGCCTGTGCCTCCTTGGCCGCCGTCCGCGGTATATGACACCGCGTTGTATGTGAGAACGGTGTCTCCCCCAACTCCTCCGTTACCACCAACGTTGCTGCCGGCAGTTCCGCTGGTCCCGGTAGACCCAGTAATGTTACCGCTGACGATTGCAACTATGCCCCTTACGGTCTCGCCGCTACCTCCTCCGCCCGCAGCGATTGACTCGGTGGCACCGTCTGCATCAGCTCCTCCGCCTCCTCCACCAGCTGCTACTATTTCGAATTCGAACCAAGTAGCTCCAGTTGGCGGAGTGATGGTAATGCTAGCATCCGCAGCATAAATAGAGCTGACTTGAATCAGTGATACACTAGTGTCTGCTCGAGATACTTCGCGCCATACACTGTTGACACCATCGTAGCGCAGTCGGATACCGCCACGTGTAACAGGACCGTACGCTACGCCACCTGCTAAAAATAACTGATCTGTGGCCGCTGCAGAGCCGCTCGCATGATTGGCAGTCAGCGTGCCGCTCGTGGCGCAGTAGACGTCGATCTCTCGACCCGCGTACCCGTTCGCAATTCCGTTAAGCGTAGTCGTACCGTTCAGCTGAATAGCTGTATCGTGATCTCCAAGCGGGGCTGCGTTTACAGTTCCGCTCTGAATCAATACCGTATGTCCAATCTTCGATGGCTCAATGTCTGCCGATGCACTTACATGGACGTCTGTGATGGCACCAGAAGCGATCGTAAACGATATCTCTAGCTCGTCCGCTCCTGCATCATCAGTAACCACCGCATTCAACGTGGAACTGTTTAAGAAGTTGAGATTGGTTCTGTCGTTCTCAGCAGAGCCGTTATTCCGGATACCGGCGAACGTGGTGGTGGTGCCGTTCTGAGCCTTAGCGATCGCTCCTGTGTAAGCTGCGACTTGCCAGGTCAGCTCAAGCTCATCGTTACCCGAGTCATCGGTGACAGCTGCTATTACGCTGGTAGAGCTCAGGAAGTTCAGATTGGTTCTGTCGTTCTCAGCCGTACCGTTGTCACGGATGCCTGCAAACAACGAAGCTCCACCACCGGCGGCATGCGAGATGGCACCAGTCACTGCACCAGAACTTGTGATGCCAGTGACTGCAATCGTTATTTCGTTTTCGTCATCGACTGCATCGCTAGCTACTGTCAGCGATATATTCGCGCCCTCGATGAAATTGAATGCATGTCGAGCGGTCAACGTCGTGCCGCTATTCCTACGTGCTGCAACTCCGTTCCAAGCTGAAGTTATCTCCAATTCATCACTGACTGCATCCTGCGTGATTACGGTGGTGATGTGTGTGGTGCTGATGAAGTTTAGGAACCCGCGCGCTGTCTCTAGCGTACTGTTGTCACGGATACCCGAGAACTGAGTAGTGTTGACGTTCTGAGCTGCGCTGATCGCACCACTCAAGGCAGCACGCTGCCAAGTCAGCTCCAACTCATTGTTGACGCCATCGTCAGTGATGACTGCAATGATGCTAGTCGTAGATAAGAAATTCAGCGCGGCACGATCTGTCTCTGCTGCTCCATTGTCCAGGATACCAGCGAAGAGACTTGCTCCGCCTCCTGCAGGAATACTTACAGCTCCCGTCGTTGCCACGATGCCACTGATCTCACTTGCAGCAATCGTAGCCCACAGCGGAGTTGTGCCCGCACCAGCAGAGCGCATGTACTGCCCCGCACTGCCGACCGCTCCATTCAATTGCCACGCACCAGTCGCTTCGATCTCTAAGCGCTCTGTTCCACCAGTGGATAGGCGGATGAACGTGTTATTCGTGACTGTGATGCCAGATGTACCTGCGCCCAAGATGACAGCAGCAGCAGATGCCGCGAATCCGTTGCTCCCGCCACCAGTTACGCTAGCTGTGGTAGAGCCCAACAGCGCGGCTGCTCCGGTCACGTTGATCGTGAACGCATCGCTCGAGCGGATATCACCCGAGCCTGGGATTGACCCCTCGACACCGAAGCTCAGGAACTGGCCATCGTCGACGTGCGGATTGAAAGCGCCGCTGTTGTTTCCCCTGCTGAGCACATCAGCCCACGTACCGCCGGTGATCTCACTGAAGGAAATTGTTTGCCAACTAGGTGGAAAACCTACACCCAATGATCGCAAGTATTGACCACTAGTGCCGCCAGCGCCGTTAACCTCCCATGTGCCGTCGCTCTGTATCTCTAGTCGCTCGTTTCCACCGGTGGTGATGCGAAAGAAGTCGGCATTGATCTGTACGCTATCTGCAGCTCCTGAATGGCTGGATAAAACTATGTTGAATGGCGTGTGGATAAGCACATCACCAACGGCTTCAATCTCCAGCCCCGCGCTCGATCGGATGTCGCCAACGGTCGGCAATGCATCTTCATTGTGAAACGAAAGATACTGACCTTCATCAATGTGCGGATTGTTGGTGCCGCTGCGGAAATCTTCGTTGAGCGTCTCAGCCCACGTTGGAATACCGCCCGCTCCAGAATTGGTAATCGTTACATCGATCTCTGCCCCACCAGCATCATCGCTGACAGTCAACGTGATGCCGGCACCTTCTATGAGATTTACTCTGCGCCGCGTACCAACATCAGCACCGCTGTTCTTGCGAACCGTCAGCCCATCCCAATTCAGCCGCGCCGTCACCTTGGGCTTGATCGCGATGATGTGCCCGGTCGATCGCGACGCTCCGTAGGTAAACGCTCCAGGGTTCTCCGACGAGCCCAGGGCGCTGCGCTCCGCGTAGGCAAGGGCGCAGTCCAGGTTGGCGGTGGCCGAGGCGTTCGCGTCTTGGCCCGTGACCGTATAGCTGGCCGGGAAGGCACTGACGGTCACGTCGTCAGCCAACCCGAGGATCGCGATGTAGAGGGTGTTCGCTGCCTCTGTGGCGGCCCACGTCGGCGAGATGGTGGCCAGGTCCAGGCTGGTGCCTGCGGCGCTGTCGTTGATGCCAGCAACGGCTTCCACGCCGCCATCGGCGATGTCGATCATCCAGGTCCGGACGATTGCCGCCGAGGCTGTGCCAAAAGCGAGCAGCTCAGTCGATGGCTCCAGTCCGTCGATCACGCGCTCGAACACGGACGTACGACTCTCAGTACCCGCCTGGCTCTGCACCAGCGTCCATCCCGAAGGAGTCGTGATGGTCGTGAGCGCGGCCGTGGCCACGGCCATGACCAAGAGCTGTCCGAGTCGACGTGAGGACGGGTAGGTGTATGTGTGACCTGTCGAGGCTACGTTGTTCACCTGAACGTCGCGACTCGCCACGACGGGAAAGTTGCCGGC
>JGI10216J12902_101778358_pt1 | contig 12394 bp, 17 predicted proteins | sample KanNatreferecore_FD_12902 | JGI IMG/M metagenome (IMG submission 12902)
TGGCGGGGATCAACGGCGGGTTCTTCGGCGTCACCGTCTCGGGGACCCACAAAGAGGTGGTGGGGCTGCTGAAGCTGGGCGGCCGCGTGCGCTCCGCCGCCCCCACGTACCGCTCCCGGCCGGAGGGCCGCAGGTACGCGCGCTCGGCCTTCGGAGTGTCGCACCGCGGGAAGCCGTCCATCGCCTGGGTGACCAGCGTCCCCGGCGACCCCCAGCGCCTGCGCAGCCACGCAGCGCCGGAGCTCGAGGGCGAAGGCTCGCGCTGGCGCGTGGAGGAAGCGGTCGCCTGCGGTCCGCGCCTCATCCACGCGGGCGCCGTCTCGGTAGCGGACCGGAAGGAGCGCCTGGTGAGCCGAGGGCTGCTGCCGCGGACCTTTATCGGCTACGGCGGCCCGGATGACCGCTACGTCGCCCTGTGCGCCGCTGACGGGATGGAGTTCACCGAGTGCGCGAAATTCCTCATGGAGTACTTCCGCTCGGTCCACGCCTCCCCGTGCAACGAGGCGATGGCCTTGGACGGCGGCGCCAGCACGCAGGCGGCGTGGCGGCTGGAGGGCCGCACCGCGGCAGAGCCGCAGGTCTCCACCACGGTGCCGACCTCCGTCCTGGTCTACCGCTGATCGAGCCGGCGCAACCGGCCGCCATCCGTTCAAGCCGGAGGTCGATTGGCCCTGCGGAGGCCTGGACCCGAACCAGATCTATCCCGTACGAGCCGCGCCCACCCGGTGCACGTCTCGGCGCGCGGCGACGCACCGGATGGGAGGAAATGCCTTCCCAGTCTTCGTGGCTACGGCGCGAGGTGCCCGGCCATTTCCGCCAATTTGAGTGATGCGTGTTGCGTATTTGACCACGTGGCGGCACCTTAGAGGGTACGCGGCCCGCCGCCGCGCAATCCGCAATCCGCAGTACAATCCCGGAGGAATCCACTCCCTCTCCCCCCAAGTAACCGGAAGCGATGAGAAGTCTGTATCCCGAACACGCCGAGCTCCGGGGCCGCGTGGGAATGGTGATCCCCGCCTGGTATCCGCCCGGGGTGCCGGCGGCCGAAGCCGCGCGTCTGTTGGCGACCACCCTGGCGGACAACTGGGCGCTGGTCCGCCTGGAAGACGTGATGGTGGTGGTCGACGGCTCGGACGCGGCGCGCACCGCCGCGGCAAGCGTAACACAAGACCTTGGCGACGCGGGGCACGGCGCGGTGGAAGTCCTTGACTTCCAGACCAACGCCGGGAAGGGGGCTGCACTCGGGGCCGGGTTCCGGCGCCTCCTCGAACACACCGAACTCGAGTGGTTCGGCGTGCGCGACGCGGACGGGGACCACTTCATCGAGGACCTGCCGCACCTCTACCGCATCGCGGAGCAGGTTACCGCGGACTGCCCCAACCGCCCGGTCTGCGTGGTGGGAAGCCGGGCCAACGTCCACGCCCCGCTGGGCTGGCTGCGCGGCGAGTTCGAGCTGTTGTTGAACGAGATCGTGGTCGACGCCCTTGCCTTCGCCCTCGCGCGGGAGGGGCGCGCGTGGGATACGCGCTACCTGGCCTTGCGAGCCCCGGACCTGCAGAGCGGCTACAAGCTGTACAACCGCCAGGCCGTGGAGATAGCGACCCGCGGCTTGGAGACGCAGGCGAAGGCGCACCCGGACTTCAGCCTGCTGCGCACTGGAATGGAAATCGTCCCCTTCGTGGAGGTTGCCCTCGCGGGCGGCATCGCCGCCGAGGTCCAGCGGAAGACGTTCTACGACCAGCCGGTGACCAGCTATGGACGCGTGGAGCTGCACCGTTTCTACGGCCGGAAGCTGGCGTGGGCGCTCAAGCGCTGCGCCGTCCCTTCGGGCGCCGCGACGGTCCTGCTGGACGGAGCCCTCGCCCGCCGGCCGCTGTTCACGGACCCCCAGGGCCGCACCCACGCGCTCGCGATGCGGGAGCTGGTGATGGATGCGCTCGGCGGCAACCCGCAGGCCCGCGCCAGCGGGCCTCGCGCCAGGCGCTTTCTCTAAGGTTGGTTACTACCCCGGATCGTGGGGGCCAAGGGTGAGGATGTCGTAGCCGCCCCTGGTGATGGCGACGGTGTGCTCGAAATGGGCGCTGGCGGAGCCGTCCTTGGTGACCACGGTCCACTTGTCCGGCAGGACCAGGATCTCCGGCTGCCCAGCGTTGACCATCGGCTCGATCGCGAGGGTCATCCCTTCCAGCAGCGGCGGGTTGGGGTGCTTGGGGTCCACGTAGTTGGGGATCTGCGGCTCTTCGTGGAGGCTGCGCCCCACGCCGTGCCCCACCATCTCCCGCACCACGGAAAAACCGTGGCGCTCGACGTACTCCTGGATGGCGAGGGAGATGTCGTGAAGGCGCCCACGGTAGCGGATGGCGCGGATCCCGGCCCACAGCGATTCGCGGGTGACGTGGAGCAGGCGCTCGACCGGCTCGGAGACCTTGCCGACGGGCACGGTGAGGGCGCTGTCCGCGTGGTAGCCGCGCAGGCGGACGCCGACGTCCAGCTTCACGATCATCCCCTCGTGCAGCACGCGCTCCTTACTGGGGATGCCGTGGACGACTTCCTTGTCGATGGAGGCGCAGATGCTGGCGGGAAAGCCGCGGTAACCCAGGAACGACGGATGCCCGCCGTGGCGGCGGATCAGGTCGCGCGCGAGCTGGTCGAGCTCCAGGGTGGAGATTCCGGGGCGGACCGTATCGCGGAGGGCGGCGAGGACGGTAGAGACAATGACGCCGGCTTCCCGCATGCGTTCCAGGTCGCGGCCGCTCTTGTAAAGGATGCGTCCCATTCGGGAGTCAGGGGCCGGGGGTCGGGGGTCGGGGACCGCGCTGGTCCCGGGCTTTCTGGACGCCCCGGAGGATGGCTTCGGTGACTTCTTCGACGGGGCGGTCGCCGTGGATGGGGATCAGCAGCTCCTGTGCCAGGTAGTAGTTGACGACGGGCTCGGTGCGCTCGTGGTAGATGCGCAGCCGCTCGCGGACCACTTCGGCGCGGTCGTCCTGGCGGGTCTCCAGCTTGTTGCCGCAGGCGTCGCAGACCTCACTGGCGCTTGGGGGACACATCGAGAGGTGGTAGGTCGCGTGGCACTGGGGGCAGACGCGGCGCTGGGAGATGCGGCGGACGATTTCGTCGTCGTCCACCTGCAGGTCCACGACGCCGTCGATCTTCTCGTCCTGCTCCCGGAGCCAGCGGTCGAGGGCGGCGGACTGACCGACGGTGCGAGGGAAGCCGTCCAGCAGCCAGCCGGCCGCGGCGTCCGGCTGGCCGAGGCGCTCCCAGACCATCTCGAGGATGAGGTCGTCCGGGACGAGGTGGCCCTCGTCGATGAACGTCTTCGCCTTGAGGCCGGTGGCGGTGCCGCGCTCCGCGGCGTCGCGGAGCATGTCGCCGGTGGAGATCTTCGGGATCCCCAGGCGCTTCGTCAGGAACTGCGCCTGCGTGCCCTTCCCAGCGCCGGGAGGGCCCAGCAGCACTAGCCTCATCCAGAGTCCTCGCGATTCATTTTGATGCCGAATAGGAGAATGGGAGACGGAGCGCGGGCTGTTAACCCGCGAGCTCACGGGCTTACAGCCCGCGCTCCGTCTCCCACTCTCCCATTCGCCGCCGTGCGATTGTATCCGGCGCGGCCGGAGATTACCGGAGGCTGAGCGCCGGCGCGGAGCCTCCGCCGCCTCGCCCGCGGCCGCCCTTCCGGATGAAGCCTTCGTAGTTGCGCATCACCAGATGGGATTCCAGGTTCTGCATGAAGTCCAGCGCCACCCCGACGACGATCAGCAGGGAGGTGCCGCCCACCAGGCTGAACGTGTTGATCCCCGTGATACTCGGGATGTAGTACTGGATCAAGCCGATGAACGCCAGGAAGATGGCGCCGGCAAACGTGATGCGTGTCAGGATCCGGTCCAGGTATTCCTGCGTCGGCCGGCCGGGCCGGATACCCGGAATGAAGGAGCCGTACTTCTTCAGGTTGTCCGTCAGCTCCGGAAGATTGAGCATGATGGCCGAGTAGAAGTAGGTGAACACCACGATCAGCCCCGCGTAGAGAAGGGACGCGAAATGGTTGACGCCGGGCGTGGTCCAGTTCTGGACGTGCCGCGCAAACCAGCTGACCGGCGAGTTCGGGTCCTTCGGGTTGATCAGGTAGGTCGCGATGGAGCCCGGGAACATCAGGAGCGAGATGGCGAAGATGATCGGCATCACGCCGGCGCCGTTGACCTTGAACGGCAGAAAGCTGCTGGGCGCCTGCACCATGCGGTTGCCCACCTGCCGTTTGGCGTGCTGGATCGGCACCCTCCTGGTGCCGCCCGTCACGTAAATGATCCCGATGACAGTCGCAAGGAAAATGGCCAGGAGCACGGCCACCTTCAGGAGCCCAAAGGCGCCTTCGCCGGCGACCCCGGTGTAGGTGAGGCTGATGTCGTACGGCAAGCGGGCCATGATGCTCACGAAGATGAGCATGCTGATGCCCTGGCCGATACCCTTCTCCGTGATCGATTCCCCGATCCACATCAGGAAGACGGTCCCCGCGGTGAGGGTGAGCATCACCTGGATCTTGGTGGCCCAGCCGCCGGTGAAGATCGCGGTGCCCGCCGCGCCCATCGCGGTGCCGGTCTGGTTGGAGAGCATCGTGATCAGCGCGAAAGACTGGAAGAGCGCCAGCGCCACAGTGAGAAAGCGCGTGTATTTCGCGATCTCCTTGCGGCCGCCCTCGCCTTCCTTCGCTTTGGCCTCCAAAACCGGGAGGGCCACCGTGAGCAGCTGCATGATGATGGACGCGTTGATGTACGGCGTCACTCCCAGCGCGAAGATGGTGAACTTCCGGAGCGCCCCTCCCGAGAACGTATCGAAGAGGGTCAGCACGCCGATGTTCTTCACCAGCTCTTCCAGCGCCGCCAGGTTCACACCCGGCACGGGAATGTGGAGCCCCACCACGAACAGCATGATCATGTAGAAAACGTACATGATCCGCGCCCGCACCTCGGGGATGCTCCAGGCCGCCACCAGATTGCGCAGCATTACTCGATGACCTCCGCGGCCCCGCCCTGGGCCGCGATCTTCTCGGAGGCGCTTTTGCTGAACTTATTGGCGCGCACGGTGAGCGCCCTGGTCAGCTCCCCGTCTCCGAGGATCTTTACCCGGGTATGCACCTTGGTAACGCGGCCTTCATCGTCCCTGTCGCACTTCACGTCTCGGATGACCCGCCGCTCCACCAGGAGCTCGGGGGTCACCACGGTGCCCGCCTCGAACTTGTCCAGCTGGGACAGGTTCACGATGGCCACCTCTTTCGCGAAGATGTTGTTGAAGCCACGGTAGCGAGGCAGGCGCCGGTGCAGCGGGGTCTGGCCGCCCTCGAAGCCGGGGCGCACCGTATTCCGCGCGTACTGACCCTTGTGCCCGCGTGTGGCCGTCTTGCCATGGCCGCTCCCGATCCCCCGCCCAACGCGTTTGCGCGAGTGGGTGGAGCCGGGGTTCGGCGATAGATCGCCTAGTCTCATCGTCTTACGCCTCGTCCGGCACTTCTTCCCGCACCTCTTCGATGCGTACCAGATGGGAAATCTTGCGCACCATCCCCAGGATTTGCAGGTTGGCCGGCTGGACCACGCTGTGGTTGAGCTTGCGGAGGCCCAGGCCCTCGACCGTGCGCCGCTGCGTCTCGGGCCGCCCGATGGGGCTGCGCACGAGGGTGATCTTAACCTTCGCCATTGGAGCTTACCTCCGGGACCGTCCTCACCGCGGTCTCCTCGTGGGCGGGCTTCTGCCGGCGCACGGAAAGCTGGTCCTCGCCGACGCCGCGGCTGGCGCTGATCTGCTCCGGCGTGCGGAGGCTCTCCAGCGCCTTCAGCGTGGCCCAGGCGGTGTTGATGGCGCTGGACGAGCCGAGCGACTTCGCGAGCACGTCGCGCACGCCCGCGGCCTCCAGGATGGCGCGGACGGAGCCGCCCGCCACCACGCCGGTACCCGGCGCCGCCGGCTTCAACATCACCTTGGAAGCGCCGAAGGAGATCGTGGTGGGATGTGGGATGGTCGTCCCATCCAGCGGCACGCGGATGATCACCTTCTTCGCGGCCTCGGTGGCCTTGCGGATGGCGTCCGGAATCCCGCGGGCTTTCCCCATGGCCGCGCCCACGTGGCCGTGGCCGTCCCCGACCACCACCAGCGCGTTCCAGCTCAGGGTTCGGCCGCCCTTATGGGTCTTCTGGCACTTGTTGGTCTTGACGACCCGCTCTTCAAGCTCCAGCGTATTCGGATCGATCTTTCGCATGGGAGTGTTTCACCGCGGAGACACAGAGGACACGGAGAGAGGGGAAAGCCCGGCACTCGCAGGCGGTTCATCTTGTGGTTTCCCCTCTGCGTACCTGTATCTCTGCGGTTCGGTCCTTTCTAAAACTCGAGGCCTGCTTCCCGCGCGCCTTCCGCCAGGCCAGCTACGCGGCCGTGGTAGGCGAAGCCGCCGCGGTCGAAGACGACCCGGGCGATGCCTTTCTCCTTGGCGCGCTCGCCGACGAGCTTGCCGACTTCCTTGGCCGCCGCCACGTTGCCGCCGTACTTGCCGTCCGCCTTGATCGCCTTGTCCAGGGTGGAGGCCGCGGCGAGGGTCTTGCCCTCGCTGTCGTCGATGACCTGGGCGTAGATGTGGTGCTCGCTTCGGTAGACCGCGAGGCGCGGGCGCTCCGGGGTACCGGTCACCTTTTTGCGCACGCGCTGGTGGCGGCGCAGTCTCAATGCTCTCTTGCGTAACATCGTGGCTCTCATTCCACAGTCGGACTGGTCGGACGCGTCAGACCGGCCGGACTGAGATCGGACTATTTCTTGCCGCCCTTACCGCCCTTGGCGCTCTTGCCGGCCTTGCGGCGGATGGCTTCGCCGCGGTAGCGGATACCCTTTCCTTTGTACGGCTCCGGCTTCTTCAGCGAGCGGATCTCCGCCGCCTGCTGCCCGACGACTTCCTTGTCGATCCCCTTGATCCGCAGGAAGAACTGGCGGGTGTTGGTCTCCTGGCCCACTTCGAACGTGATCCCGGGCTTGGGGTGGACCTCGATGGCGTGGGAGAACCCTACGTACATCCGGACCGCCTGGCCTACCAGCTCCGCGCGGAAGCCTACGCCGACAATGTCGAGCACCCGCTCGTAGCCGTCGCTGACGCCTTTCACCATGTTGGCGACGAGGGAGCGGGTGAGGCCGTGCAGAGCGCGCGCCTGCTGCGTGTCGTTCGGCCGCTCCACGCGCACCTGGTTGTCGACCACCTGCAGCTCGATACCCGACGGCATCGGGCGCTCCAGGGAGCCCTTCGGCCCCTTCACCAGCACGTTACCGTTATTCCGCGTCACCTCCACCCCGGAGGGGAGAGGGATCGGCAGTTTTCCTATGCGTGACATAGCTTGCTCCGAACCAGTCCAAGGTTCCAGGTCCAAAGTTCCAAGTCCGCCGCAGCACGGGACGTGGGACTTGAAACCTGGAACCTGAAACTTACCAGACCTGGCAAAGCACCTCGCCGCCGATGTGCCGCTTGCGGCATTCGCGGTCCGGGAGGAGTCCCTGGCTGGTGCTCAGGATGGCGATGCCCATCCCGTTCAGCACTCGCTCCACGTCGCCGGCGCCCACGTAGACCCGCAGGCCCGGCTTGCTGACGCGCTTGAGCTGCGTCAGGATCGGCTCGTGCTTGGCCCCGTAGCGCAGGAAGACGCGGATGACGCCCTGCTTGCCGTCATCGATGAACTGATAACCCCGGACGAACCGCTCCGCCGCCAGGATCTTCACGATCTCCAGCTTCAGCCGCGAGCCCGGTATCTCAACCTGCTCGTGGCCCGCACGCGACGCATTGCGAATGCGCGTGAGCAGGTCCGCCACCGGATCCGTAACCACACCCATGAGTCGATCCTTTTACCAGCTACTCTTGGTGACGCCGGGGACGAGCCCACGCAGCGCCATCTCTCGAAGACAGATGCGACAGAGGCCGAACTTCCGGAAATAGCCCCGGGCGCGCCCGCAAACGTTGCAGCGTTTATACGCGCGCACCTTGAACTTAAACGGGCGCTTGGCCTTTTCAATCAGAGCAACCTTAGCCATGCTCTTCGCGTTCCTTCCGTTCTCTCAAAGCCTGCTCAATGACGCCCTGCGCGACATGCGCGGGCACTTCTTCGTAATGGCTGAACTCCGTTCGGAACTTGCCCCGTCCGCGCGCGATGGAGCGGAGGTCGATGGCGTAGCTCTGAAGCTCGGCCTGCGGGGCGGTCCCCCGAATGAGCTGGCGACCGTTCCCGATCGGCTCCATCCCCGCGATGCGGCCCCGCCGCGTGTTCATATCACTGATGATGTCCCCCATGTACTGCTCGGGGACCACCACCTCGATATCCATCAAGGGCTCCAGCAGGACCGGGTGGGCCTTTTCCATACCCGCCCGAAAGGCCAGGTGCGCCGCCTGCCGGAACGCCATTTCGGACGAGTCGACGTCGTGATACGAACCGTCGTCGCAGGTCGCCCGGATGTCCACCACGCGAAACCCGCCCAGGATACCATGATCCAGCGCTTCTTGCAGCCCCTTATCTACGGCAGGGATGTACTGCCGGGGGATGGAGCCGCCCACGATGGCGTCCACGAACTCGTAACCCGAGCCGCGGGGTAGGGGCTCGAACTTGACCCAGCAGTCCCCGAACTGGCCGCGGCCGCCGGTCTGTTTTTTGTGGCGGCCCTGCACTCGCGCCGTTCCCTGGATCGTCTCGCGGTAAGCGATCTTGACGTCCGTCTCCTTCACGTTGGCGCCGAACCGCTTCAGCCGCTCGATCACGATGGACAGGTGCGTGTCCCCCTGGCCCGAGATGACGGTCTGGCCGGTTTCGGGGTCCCGGTGGAACTTGAAGGTCGGGTCTTCTTCCGCGATGCGGCCGAGCGCCGGGCCCATCTTGTCCTCGTCCGCCTTGCTCACCGCGACAATCGCCTTGCTGTAGGAGGGCTGCGGGAAGTCGATGGGCTCGATCTTCGCGGACTTGCCTTTTTCCACCAGGGTGTCGCCGGTGGAGGTTACGCCGAGCTTTGAAATGGCGCCGATGTCGCCGGCGGGGACCTCGGTCGCGGGCTCCTGCTGCTTCCCGCGCAGGTAGAACACCTGGCCGAGCCGCTCGTCGTGCTCGCGGGTGGGGTTGTAGAGGTCCGCCCCGCCCTTTACCAGGCCGGAGTAGACGCGGTAGTAGCTCAGCTTCCCGACGTAGGGGTCGCTGAGGGTCTTGAAGACGAGCGCGGAGACCGGGCCTGCTTCCTTCGCTCCCGCATCCGCCGCGGTGGGGGCCATCTCCACGACGGTGTCCAGGAGCGCCTGGATGCCCACGTTCGCGGTGGTGCTGCCGAACAGCACCGGCACCGCGCCGCCCATCTTCACGGCGGCGCACAGGCCGTGGGCCAGCTCCTCATCGGTCAGCGGATCGCCGCCGAGGTACTTCTCGAGGAGCTCGTCGTCCGCTTCCGCGGCGACTTCCATCAGGTTGTCACGGCACTCGTCTACCAGGTCGGAACACTCGGCGGGGACCTCGGACTGCTTCACGTCCTTGCCGGAGCCGATGTAAGCCACGCGGCGGAAGACGTCCACCACACCCTTGAAGCTCGCCTCCTGGCCCACGGGGACCTGGATGGGCACGCACTTCTTGCCGAAATGCTCGCGGATCGACTCCATCACCCGGCGGTAGTCCGCGTTCTCCCGGTCCATCTTGTTCACGAAGATGAATTTCGGCAGCTTCCGCTCCAGGGCGATCTCCCAGGCCGCCTCGGTGCCGACTTCCACCCCTGAGGGGCCGGCGACGAGGAGGACGGCAGCATCCGCCACGCGCATGCCGCTGATCACCTCACCCACGAAGTCGAGGTAGCCGGGCGTGTCGACGACGTTGACTTTCGTCCCCTTCCACTCGACCGGCGCGAGAGCGAGGTTGATGCTGATGCGGCGGCGGGTTTCGTCCGGATCGAAGTCGGTCTTGGCGGTGCCCTCGTCGACTCGCCCGAGGCGGTCGATCGCCCCGGTGTCGAACAGCATGGCCTCGACGAGGGAAGTCTTGCCGGTGCCCTGATGGCCCGCCAGCGCGATGTTCCGTATCGTTTCGCCGCTGTACCGCTTCAACTTGCGCCTCCGGCTTGAATGTCGATCCGAATGTCAAATGTCAAATTGCAAATATCGAACATCACCGACAGGTGTTCGGATATCGATTTGACCTTTGACATTTGAGCTTTACACTGGCTATTGCCGCGTCCCTTGTTCGTTCCTAAAAGGTAATCCCAGCGCTCGCAGCAAGGCGCGGCCTTCCTGGTCCGTGTTGGCGGTGGTGGTGATGATGATGTCCATGCCGCGGATGCGGTCGATGGAATCGTAATCGATCTCCGGGAAGACGAGCTGTTCCTTCAAGCCCATCGCGAAGTTGCCGTGCCCGTCGAACGAGTTTGGATTGATGCCGCCGAAGTCGCGGATACGGGGGATGGTGACGTTGAAGAGCTTGTCCAGGAAGTACCACATGCGGTCGCCGCGCAGCGTGACCTTGGTGCCGATGCGCATGTTTTCGCGGATCTTGAACGCCGCGATGGACCTCTTCGCGCGGGTCACCACCGGCTTCTGGCCGGAGATGGCGGTGAGGTCCCGCACGGCCGCGTCCATGGTCTTCGCGTCCTGGACGGCGGTGCCGACGCCCATGTTGATCACGACCTTCTCCAGGCGCGGGACCTGCATCACGTTCTTGTAATTCAGCTCTTTCATGAGCACCGGGATCACCCGTTCCCGGTACTGCTCTTTCAAACGAGGAGGCATTTCGCTTCGCTCCAATGACCAATGGCAAATGCCAAATGGCAAACGGGAAGACGTTCCGCGCGGCTCCACTTTGACATTTGACATTTGGAATTGATCATTCTATCAATCCGTCCTGTCCAGCGCCTCACCGGACTTGCCGACGCGCACGGACTTGCCTTCGATCACCTGGTGCCTGACGCGGGTAGGCGCGTTGTTACCTGGATCGATGATCATCAGGTTGCTAACGTGAATGGGCGAGGGCTTTTCGATGCGCCCGCTCTGCTGCTGCGCCGCGGCGGCGGGGTTGCGCCCCGCGCCCTGCGCTCGCTGGTGCTTGGTGATCAGGTTTACGCCCTCGACGATCGCCCGCTCGCGCTGGGGGTCGACGCTGACCACACGGCCGCGCTCGCCCTTGCTGCGCCCGGCGATGACGAGGACCTCGTCGCCCTTCTTCACGTGCGGTTTGAACACGCCGGCTTCGTGCCGCTTGATCGCGCGTCCCATTAGAGCACCTCCGGCGCCAGCGAGATGATCTTCATGAACTGGCGGTCGCGCAGCTCGCGGGCCACTGGCCCGAAGATGCGGGTCCCGCGAGGGTCGCCCGAGGGCTGGATCACCACGGCGGCGTTATCGTCGAACCGCAGCACGGAGCCGTCCGCCCGGCGGATCGGGTTGTGCGTGCGGACGACGACCGCCTTGACGACGTCGCCCTTCTTGATCTGCGCGCCCGGCGTGGCCACCTTGACCGCGGCAACGATCACGTCGCCGACGGCGGCGGTGTGGCTGTTGCCCTTGAGGACCCTGATGCAGAGGATCTCGCGGGCGCCCGAGTTATCCGCAACGCGCAGGCGCGTATATGGCCGTACCATTGCTACCTCTCCGAGGAAGAAACCGCTATTTCGCCTTCTCGATCAGCCGGGAGACGCGCCAGGTCTTGTCCTTGCTCAGCGGGCGGCACTCGACGATCTCGACGCGGTCGCCCACGTGGAACTCGTTGTTCTGGTCGTGGGCCTTGAACTTTTTCGTGCGCCGCATGATCCGCCCGTACAGCGGATGACGGACTCGGGATTCGACGGCCACCACGACCGTCTTCTCCATCTTGTCGCTCACCACGCGGCCCTGCCGTACTTTGCGGCGGCCCCGCGTCTGCTCGGCCTGTGTCGTTTGCTGTTCGCTCATATCTACTGCTGGCCTTCCAGCTCTTGCTGGCGGAGGTAGGTGAGGATGCGGGCGATCCGCTTCTTCCCCTTGCGCAGCGGCTCCGGATTGTCCAGCACGCGCGTGGCGTAGCGCACGCGGTTCTGGAACAGCTCCGTGCGCGTCTCCTGGAGCGCGCGCTGCAGCTCCACCACGCTCATGCCGGCGAGCTCCTGCCGTTCTTGTGCCCTGCTCATTCGGCTGCCCCTTCCGTTCCCACCGCCGGATCCGCCGCGTGGGCGTGCTCCTGGCCGGCGACGATGAACTTCGTCTCCACCGGCAGCTTGTGCGCGGCGAGGCGCATCGCTTCCCGGGCGAGCGGCTCCGGCACGCCGGCCATCTCGAACAGGATGCGGCCCGGCTTCACCACGGCCACCCAGCCCTCCGGCGCGCCTTTCCCTGAGCCCATGCGGGTCTCCGCCGGCTTCTTGGTGTACGACTTGTCCGGGAAGA
>JGI10216J12902_102451492_pt1 | contig 12391 bp, 14 predicted proteins | sample KanNatreferecore_FD_12902 | JGI IMG/M metagenome (IMG submission 12902)
TGAAGGGGTAGCCGGCGGCGGCGGAAGCGGCCTGCGCTTCCGGCGAGAGGTTTCCGGTCGATCGCTCGTTGAACGGGCTGCCACCGCTGAACTGCGGACCAGGATCGGGAACACCGGCGACGGACATCTGCGGTCCGCCGTTCTCGGCGACGAGGCGGTCGATGAGTTCGGAGGTGGAGGACATAGGATTTTTTAAGCGTCAAGGTTGATGGCGAAGACGACACCGGCGTTTCCGGCAGATCCATTCGCTCCATTAGTTGCCGTTGCGGGAGCCTGGGCTTGTGCCGTTCCTCCTGCACCGAGAGCACCGCCCGTGACATCCGTGACCATCGAACCCGTCAGACTTGCATAGATGTAGATGATGACGCCGCCATTTCCGCCAGCGCCTCCGGCTCCGCCTCCTCCGCCTGCTTCTCCGCCAGATCCCTGCCCATTTCCGCCAGCGCCTCCGGCTCCGCCCTTGGCTTGAATCCAAGTATTCACTCCATCATTCAACACGATCGACCTGGCAGCGACCCATACGATACCACCCGATGCGCCAGAACCCCCTCCACCTCCGCCAGCAGCGACCGCGCCACCTGCGTTCTTGGAAGCTCCACCGGAACCACCGGAACCAGACCCAGCAGAAGGCCGAAGGATCGTGACGGCAGACCCGGCGACTTGAATGAGGCTTGAAGCCCGATGCGTGTCTTTCGGCAGTGCCAAGGTTTGGGTGGCGGTTCCTGCTCCTCCGGCCGCGCCACCCGTAGCGGCTCCCCCAGCCGAAGAAGCATCGCCGCCAGCCCCGGCAGCGGCGCCATTGCTGGATGCGAGAGAGGGGCTAAGAGAATCGCCAGCGGTTCCGGCCGCGCCGTTCGATGCACCGACGCCAGCCGAACGGTCAGCTCCCAAACCACCCGCCTTTCCAGCCAAGCCAGAGGGAAGAGTGTTTCCAGGAGCGGCAGCTCCGGCGGCGCCAGCAGCACCACCGACCCCGCCCGATCCGTTACCACCTGCGCCCCCTGCGCCACCATTGTTGGAAATAAGCCCACCCGCGTTGACGGTCAGGATCCCTTTCACGAAGACCCTATACCCATCCGCGTCGAGAGTGCTATTCAGGGTGAGATTGTTGTAGTATTTGTCGCTCGTGAGCGTGGTGGGAGCCGCGATAGTCACGTCGCCGTCTGCGCCACTTCCGAAGATGAGCGTGGACCGCAATACGGGTCCGGAGCCAGCGGAATCATCATCCGTGATGAACTTGTTGGAAGCGCTGGGGGAGCCGGAGGTGCCGCCGAGGGCGTCCTGGATGTCCTCGGTGATCTGCTGGTCGTAGCGCGGCGCCAGGAGGAAAGTCGTGGTCGAGAGGGCGAAGCCGGCCGTGACCTCGACCGTGCCGGGGGTCGTCGAGATGCCGCCGGCGGTGTTCGAGTAGTAGTATTTCGTGTTGGCCGTGAGACCCGTCATGCCCGTCACGAGTCCCTTCGGGAGCTGCACGCCGCCCGTGATAAGGTTGCCGGCCGTGCCCGCGCCCATCGCGACGCCGAGTTCGATGTTGTCGACGGTCGCGGCAGTGTCGGCGTCGACCTTCCACCAGCGGCCGTCGGATGCCTTCAGGTAGATGTGGTCGCGGTCGACGAGCGTCTCGCCGGCCGTACCGGGGATGATGGTCTTCGAGGTTGTGGCGGTGCCGAGTGCGGTGCGAGCGAGTTGACCGGCCGTGACGAGCTGTTCGTTGGCGGAGGCGTCCGTGTCAGCCGAGAGCTTCGGGCGGTAGGTCGCGTCGATGGCATCTTCGCCGTTCAGGGCGCGCGCCAAGAGGATCAAGTACGGGTGCGCCGTGATCTCGATCGAAGCCTTCTTGCGGTGGATGAACTTGAGGGCGGCACGGGAAGTGGCGCCGTCCTGCGGATCGAGTCCGCGGGTGAGGCCGGTGATCTGCATGCCCGCGCCGTCGACGGTGCCGAGGACGGTCTCTTCGGTCGGCAGCCCCTTGTCGATGCAGAAGGCCAGAACCTTCCCATCGAGGCTGTTGCCGGCATCATCAAGAACCTTGTCGATCTGCACGGACGTCGCGGAAGCCGAAATCTGTGCGGTGATCGTGGTCTTGAAGCTCGCGACGGGGGTGGGGATGCGTGCCATATGAGAGCATTATATCACGGCAGACGAAGCGGTGGGTGCCCCGTAGGGGCACCCTGCGTTTAGGACGTCAGGGATGCGGACCTCGGAACTTGGCAGGGGCGCGGAGCCTCTTGATGCGGATATCGTCCCAGCGGTAGCTTCGGATGTTCAGGTATCCGATCTCCTCCGTGCGGAAACGCACGCGCGCGCGGTAGAACTTGGCGTTTTCCAGGCGGAAGAGGCGCATGTAATGGTAGGCCGTGATGTGCTCGCCCGATCCGAGCAGGTCTTCGCCGTACAAGGCGACGCCGTATTCGGTTCCGGCCGACAGGTCGACGTATTCGGAGTCGCCGGCGATGCGCCCGACCTCGACGAAGGGTCCGCCGTCGTAGGACGCCTCGACGATGATCTCCTGGGACGTCGCCATGTCACCCTCGACCAGCAGCTTCTTCACCTTCTTCAGCTCCTCGGTCTCCAGGATGTCGTCGCCGGCGGTCCAGCTTCCGAAGATCGGGGAGCCGTCGTCGTCGAAGCCGGAGAAGAACTCGAACACGTCGTCCGAGACGGAGCTGGCGCCGTAGAGCTTGCCGTCGTAGATCTCGAAGTCGTTGAAGAGGCCGTCGCCCTTGTCCCACAGCTTCCACTGGCGGTTGTAGACGAGCACGGTGTCGTTGTACGAGACGTCGGACGAGGACTTGCAGCTCCAGATCAGGAAGTCGCCGACCTGCCGGCCGCACGACTCGTCGAACACGAAGTCGTCGAGATCGAGCTGGTCGGAGATGGACTTCGGGATGATCTGTGCCCCCAGCTCGTCGTACGAGAGGCGGCGGATGCGCTTGTTGGTCGCGTCCGAGTCGTCGATGAAGTAGATGCCGTCACCCGTGGCGATCGAGCTGCGCAGGGAGGCGGCGCCGATGGCGTCGCGGTAGATCTTGTTCAAGGCACCCGTGTCGTCATCGGTCAGGTCGAGCAGCCAGATGTTGCGATCGTGCAGGCAGTAGAACTTCCCGTCGTATGGCTTCACGTCGCGGATGACTTCAGATCCTTGGTATTGAGGGATGAAGTCACCCTGGCCCGCGGTGCGCGTGGCGCTGTACGTGAAGTCGGCCAGGCTGTGCGTCGCCGGGATCTCGTACTGGTAGTCGATCGTGATGGCTGCCGCGCCCGCGGGGGCCGCGTTGAACGTCACGGAAAATGCCCCCGTCGTGTAGTTGATGGTGCCTGTGCCGCCGGCCGAACCCGTCAGCACGCCCATGCCGTCATCGGTGAACGTCTCGACGCCATCGGTGATGTTGTTGATCGATCGGCCGACGATGTAGTCCTGCGCCAAGGAACCCGTGAAAGTGACGGCCACGCCGTTGCCGGTGCCGATGTTCTCGTTGGCGATCGCGGTGTACGGGAAATCGTCGTCGATGTAGGAAAGGTAGATGACCGTCTCGGCGCCCTTGTTGCCCCACAGGAACATGCGGTTGTCCTGGATGGTGATGTACCCCTTGAAGTTCTTGGCGGCGTCGTAGAAGTTGACCCACGAGAGCGGGTTCGCCAGGTTCACGCGGTACAGCCCGGAGTTGGGAGAGGAGGCCCACAGGAAGCTGCCGGCCGGCGTGCGGTAGGGGACGATCGTGAGATCCTCGTCCGGCAAGCCTGTGAGGGCGTCCTCCCACAGTTCGGTATCGGGATCGTAATGACGGATCTTGGTGCCGATCTTCTTGAAGAGGACTTCGGTGCCGTCGACGGCGATGCCCTTCACGGTCGTGAAGCAGTGGCCTGAAACGCTGCCGGCGTCGCCGAGACGAAACTGACCGCGCATGAGTTCAAGGCGGTCGCCGAGGTGGAGGAAGTTGTTGGAGTCCGAGGCGGCGCCGGAGGGGATCGACTGGTCGCCAAGTTCGGTGACGAGTCCCTTATCGAACACCTGGACCTTCTTGATGCGCTTCGCCATAGGATGCTCTAGCGTTCAGGCAACCATGTCTCTTGAGGCATGCTCGACGGCTCCATGCCCGTGTCGAGCTTCGCGTCCCAGGCTTCCATCTCGTGCAGCATCGTGTCGTATTCCGTCTGAAGCTCCTTGTTCCAGCTCCTCCCCTTCTCGTCCTGCTCTCCGTACCAGAACATGCGCGCCATCTCGAAGGAGACGAGCGGGTGGAAGGCCCGGAAGAAGACCGGCGAGGCCGAGACGGTGAGTTGGGCGGGTGCAGAGCCGTAGCTGTGGTAGATCGTCTTGCCGATCTCGGACGTGGCAGGGTTGGCCGTCAGGACCAGGTTGCCGTTCTTGATGTCCAGGTAGTAGAAGCCGGAGACGCCTTCGTAGCGGTGGCGCTCGGCGTACGGGGCGGGCGTGAGGGCGGGGCCGAACTTGGTCGCGGCCGAGTAGAACTTCACGTTGTCCGTGTAGAGGAACGTGGTCGGCAGCGCGTACGCGCGCGTGGCGGCCAGGACCGTCTTCGAGGTGTCCTCGGCAGCCAGATACTTCCAGCGCCGCTTCGTGTTGACGCGATCGTAGGCGATGTTCGCCAAGATCAGCTCCCGGTCGGAGTCGATCTCGTCGTCGATCAGGAACTCGAAGTGGTCGATGATTTCTTGGCCCGTCATAGGGTTGATACAGGTTCGTTGATGCGCCCCGCGGAGGGGCGCACGGACGACGCTGCGTCAGCGCTTCTTCTTCTTGGGAGAGGGCTTGGCTGCCTTCTGGACAGCCTTGCGACGCTGGACGCTCTTGCTCTCGACCGGCGCGGGCGCGGGTTCGGGAGCGGGTGCGGCAGCTTCGGCGGCAGGAGCGGGTTCGGGAGCGGGTTCAGGGGCAGGCGCGGCCTGCTCATCCTTCTTCGGCTCATAGCCCATCTTCACCAGGATCCGTTCGAGCGAGTCGTCCTCACCGTGGATCTCGACCCTGGCGCCGCCCCGCTTTTCCCACAGCTTGATGTTCATGTGGTTCTTTCAGGACTTAGCACCTACATTATAGCACGGACTACGGGAGGGGTTCGCCCTTGAAATTGACGTGCGGAAAGCTGTTCCAGTCCGCTTCCGAGATGGTGCGGACAGGGCCGCCGTCGAAGCGGTGATTGACCGGCTCCTCGTTGCGCGCGAACCACTGGGCGAGGACGAGCAGCGGGTTGTCGACGATGAGCTTGCCGCCGACATGGAGGGCGGTCTTCTGTTCCGTCGGGAAGATCCCGGTCACGAGCGTGTTTTCCGGCAGGGTGATGTTGGGCATAGGGGCTGGCTTAATGGTGAACGGGACGATGTAGGCGGCGACGATGTTCGGGGCGTAGTCGAGCGGGAACGATCCCGACCCGTCTCCATCGGGACCAGGATAGGTGTCGAAGACGCGGATGCGATCGTCGACGGCCTCGATGACGAAGGAGTGCGTCATGTTGCAGGCCCACAACGGCCCCTTCTTCAGCGCTTCGCGGAACGCCTCGATGGTGCTGGGGACATAGTGGAGCTGATGCAGCTCCCACTTCTCGAAGAGCTTGAGCGCTTCCGCCTTGATGTCGTCGGGCGGCTCCATGCCGAAGACCTCGCGGGTCATCACGACGACCCAGTTCCAGAGATTTTCCTTCGGCGCCGCGTACTTCCTGAATCCGTAGAGGCAGGCCGTGTAGGTGTTGCCCTTGTCGGTGCAGCCGGAGGCCCAGTAGAGGAAACGGTCGGAGAGTTCGAGCGGCTTCCCATAGAAACGGGAGAGCATCTCCAGGACGTTCAGGAAGGAGAACTGGACGCAGTTCATGGTCTCCAGTCCGAGGCGGGCCTGCCACTCGAAGGCGGGGCGATACGGCCGCCAGTTCCCGGAAGGCAACAGGATCGGTAGGTCGGCTCCTGGGCCGCCCACCGTCACCGTGTCGGGGATGATGCCTTCGTAGATCATGCCGTGGTTCTGGTGTGGCATATCAGGGCGAGACGATAAGGGTAGCCGCGCCGCCCCCGTTGCAGGTCACTTGATGGGTGCCGACGCTCGTCGTGGATGCCAGCGCCGAGCTGTAAGATGGGACGCGATAGGACTTGCCGGCGAAGGCGATGGTGATGGGGGAGCCGTCCCGGTTGTCGAGGATGAAGCTCCGGCCGCTCTTCAGGACGAGACGCCCAGGAGATCCGTGACAGTCATCGAACTGGAAGCGGTAGTCGGTGTTCACGTACCTGGATGAGACGCGAAATGGCGTCGTGACTTGGGTGATGGCGCTCTTCGGCGCCGTGATGACGGGAGCGGCAGGTTCTCCGACATCGAGGACCGGGACGGCAGCGCTGGTCGGCGACGAGCGCTGCTCTTTGAGGATGGCGATGTCTTGCTGCATCTGCTGGATGGGCTGGACCTTTTCCTCGATGACCTTCACGGTCGTCGTGATCGAAGCAGCCCACCAGACGACGCCGGCGCTGACCATGATGAACCCGAACGCCTTAAACAGCCATGCCACAGGCACGACGGTGCCGTCATCGATCTTGCCGGCGGCGCCAGAGTTCATACGTCTAGTCAGACAGCCTCGTTCTTAGAGAATCGCAACGGGCTACGCGTCGACTTCCATCGGGTCGAGATCGCGAGCACGACGCCCATGGCTCCGACCAGAGCGACGATCGCATCGACCACCGTGGCGATCTCCGCATCCTCGATCAGCGGGCATCCGAGCTTCATCAGGCACGCGAGGCTGAGGACTTGCTTCAGCACGGGGACGCCGGCGAGGAGGGCGCCGCGGACGGTGTTGGAATCGAGCCACCATTTCGTGTCAGACATATGGTTCGGTCAATGAATCAACCCACTCCCATCAAGAGCATGTTCTTCTGGTTGCCGGCGGCTGGCGGCGCGAAGTCCTCGTACGCCAGGGGCGTGCCGGAGTTGTAGAGGCTCGTGACCTCGCCAGATGTCAGGACGCGAGACCAGACGCCCACCTCGTCGAGCATACCGTCGATGAGGTACTGGTCGGCATCGATAGCCCCCATGCGGAACGGAGCCGCGCCGTTGTAGATGGAACTGACGGCGGACCCAACGATGTCAGAGCCGCTTTGAGAACCATCGACGTAGAGCTTGGCTGTCTTGGTTGCGCCATCCCAAGTGATGACGAGGTGATACCAGGTAGCGTCGTTCAGGGTCACGGTGAAATCGAAACTGTCGTTGGTGACCCCATCACCATTCGCGTCCACATTGAGGCGAATGCCGCCAAGACCGGGCCAGTGGGCGAAGTAGTAGCTTTCGTTCCCCGGCTGTTCGCGCTTTCCGATGAGAACGGCGAGCGGAGAGGGTTCCGTTTCGGGCTTGTACCACAAGGAGAACGAGAGTGCCGTAGAGAAGTCCAGTCCTGACTGCGAGGCATCCGCGATGCTGAAGAACTGCGACGAGTCGAGCTCAAGGTCTGCCCCGTTGTTCAGCTTGCCAGGGGCGAACGTCGCAGTTCCGTTGTTCGTCAGCGTGTTGGAACCGTGGGCGTCAGCGGCGTTACCGCTGGCCTCGTCGAGCTTCCAGTACGAGATGAGGCCGGTGAGAAGGGACATACTGGAGGCTTAATGAATCTATACGCTCACGATGGCGTATTGGATCGAACCCTTGAAGTCCGCGCCGCCGGCGGTGTCGACTTCGAGTGCCTTGTTCGTGGCGAGCTTCCAAAGCGGCATCGAGAAGTTGCCCGAAGGAGCGACGGCCATGCCGCCGTTGGCGGCGAAGCTCATCACGCCGGAAATCGCCGTGTTGTCCTCGTCCTGGAAGGAGACCGTGCCGGCCGCGGCCGTGACGCCCTGGATGCCGTAGACCCAAATCTGCTTGCTCGCGCCGGGGGCGGCGACGAGCGACTGGTCGGCGGTCGTGACGGCGGCGCTGACGGCGGCGTGCGTGTACGAGTCAATGCTCGGCGCACCAGGTCCGCGGAGCGATTTGTCGGAGGTCAGGAGGCCGCCGGTGGCATCCGTCTGGAGCGGCCCGCCTTGGCCGTTGGTCTTGGTCGGAGGCGTCGTGTTGTAGATAGCCCACGGCAGGGTGTTCAGGAAGCCGGTCAAGGTCGCGGTGGCGGCCGAGATGCCAGCGCGGATGCGATCCCAGGTGGTGCCGTTGAAGCCGTGCTCCAGCGCCTTGACCGAGGTCGTGCTGGGGTTGGCGGCGGCGTCTGCGGCGGACGCGGCGGCCGGAAACTCCGAGTCGACGGTGATCGAACCAGAGACAGTGCCGCCGATGCCGACGCCGGAAGCTTCAGTCTCGGCGGACTGGCCGACCTGAACGGAAGCGGCGACGTCACCGCTCACGCGGATCAACATCACCTTCGTGAGGGGCACGTTGCGGAACGAGTAGATGCCGCCGCTCTTGAGGAGCAGGCCGTTCGAGCTGGTCGGCGTGTTGCCGTCCATGAGCATGCGGACGTCGCCGTCTTCGAGCATGATGTCGAAGGCGTTGGACGTTCCCGGCACGCCGTGAGCAGCGCTACCGGCGGTGGCGATGAGATCGAGGAGTGACGTGGCGGTCGTCGTGATCGTGATCTTCGACGCGGCCGCGTTCGCGAGCTTCTGGATATACATATCCTTGGGCGCCTGTGGCGCTTAATGGTCTTACCGACACATTATACCACGGGGTACGAAAAACCCGCCGTGCAGCGGCGGGTTTTCTTCCTATTTCACCAGCTCCTTGAGGGCCATGAGCGCCTCAGCTTCGGAGGATCCGGCTTCCGTCACGCCGTTCACGAGCTTCGCGAGCAGGACGGTCTCGCCCGTCGAGAACTCGATCTCCCCATCCTCGAACGACACGACGCCTGTCTCTTCATTCAGCTTGCCGTCCTCCTTGAGCTTCTTCATGCACGCCGAGGCGGTCAGCAGCTCGTCGAGCGGGAAGCGTCGCTCCTGGATCCCCATCGGGGACGGGACGAAGAAGAGTGAGAGCAGCATCGCTTTTTGCGCCTTGTCCGAGAGGGTCATGCGGGTGGGGATAAGGATTTTCCTACGGCTTCACCCTAACAAAAGAGCCTTGCGCTTGGCAAGGCTCTTCTGCCGCTTAGGAAGCGGTCGTGATCGCGGCCCAGCCCGTCGATCCGTCGGTGTTGATGTACCCGCGGGTCGAGGTCGAGGAGCCGTTGATGTTGAGGCACAGCGAACCCTTCGGGCGCGCGTGCGTCGGGGCATCGGAGGTCCATTCGATCGTCAGCCCTTCCGAGTTGGCGACGAACGGGGCGCCAGCGGCGACCGCACCAGCCGTGGCGGGGACAGCCGTGCCGCTCTTGGCGGTGACGGCTCCCGTGACGGACAGGCTGACGCCGGTGGCGGCGCGGCCGAGCACGATGTTGCCCGTGGCCGTGCCGTTCAGGGTCAGCGTGCCGGTGCCCTTCGCGTTGATCGTCAGGGCTTCGGCCGCTCCGCCGATGGCGGCGATGGCGACGCCGGAGCCGGAAGCGGCACCTGTGATCTCGATACCCGTCGCGACCGAAGCGGTAGCCGCGTTGATCTTGAGGACGGGTGAGGTGGCTCCTTGGCGACCGACCGTGAGGGCGGAAGCGGACGTGCTCTGAATGGACGAGGCGCCGATCACGGTCAGCGTGTCGGTCACGGCATTACCGAGCGCGGTGTTGCCGGTGGCGGTGAAGTCGGTGGCCGAGATGCCGGCCACGGTCACGACGCCATCCTCGTCGATGACCTTCGTCAGCGTCGAGCCGCGCTGCATGTAGAGCGCGCCGGCGATGATGACGTTTCGATTGAAGATCTTGCCAGTTGCACTGGGCATATGTGTCCTTTATTCGAGGAGGAGCGGGGCAGCAACGCTACCCCGCCCACTTACCTTTAGAACTGGCTGGAGTTGAGCTGGACGTCGACCATCATGTCCTTGCCCTCGTCGAAGGTCTTGAGGCCGTAGAGCGTCCACGGGAGGACGTTGCGACCGAGCTTCAGCGGAGGCATGCGGAACTCGACGGACGGCTCCTTCTGGATCACCAGATCGACCGCCTTCTTGATGCCGAACATCAAGTGGGAAGTCGTGGCGGACCAGAGGTCGGCAGCTTCCGAGGCGGACACGGGGTTCTCACCACCGCCATCGAAGGCGATCGTGACGTTCGTGGTGCCGTCGGTCGCGACGAGTCCCTGGAGCTTGGCCTGGTTCGCGGCGGAGACGGCCGAGTACGACGCGGACGAGGTGCCCGGAGCGTTCAGCGCGGCGACGAGGTTGTCGAGGGTGACGGCCGTCGAGGTCTCGGACTTGATCTTGCCCGCGGCGTCGATCGTGCCCGTCTCGAAGGTGAACACGACGCCGTTGATGGTGAGCGTGTCACCGTCGGACGGCATGTCGGCCGGGGTCCAGGTGCCGGTCCAGTACGTGTTGACGGACAGGTACAGCTCGAAGCCCATGAACTTGCCGACCTTGCCGTTCAGCCCGGTGCTGTCAGCGAGGGCGGTGTCCTTGCCGGCGAGGTACTCGACGATGAGCTGGTAGACCGTCGGCGTGATGACCGCGAAGCGGTTGCTCATGCTCATCCGGTCAGCCTTCATCTGGTTCGTCAGCTTCTTGCCGGCGGCAGCGAAGACCTTGAGGACGTTCGAGGTCGTGAGCGTGATGGCGGTGCCGGCGGTGCCGCCGATGTCACCGTCGTCGATGGTGTCGCGGGCGTTCACGACTTCCGAAAGGAAGTCACCGTCGATGAACGCTTCGAGGACGCGGCCGGCGTCGTCGGCGAACAGGTTGGCCGTGGCCCACTTGTTCTGGATCTTGTCGATGTCATCCACGTAGAACGGGACGACCTTGGTCTGGTCGACGGTCAGCGACTCGTCGGTGCCACTGACGTCCTGGAGGGTGACGTCAGTCGCTTTGACGTACGTCTGCGCCACGAGCGGCGAGCGGTACGGGCGGTGAACGGTGTCACCGTCCTTGAGCGTGGAGCGCTCCTCGAAGTTGGCGAGGGCGCGGTACACCGGCTCCTTGATGCGGACGAGCTGCATCCGCTTGGACCAGTATTCCGGGTTGAATGCGGTCAGGCTGTTAGCCATATGGGGTGATCGGTTGATAAGCCACCCCTACGGGGTGGGTCTATTCGCCCCCGGCCGCGAGTTTGTCCGAGTACGCCTGGAACTCATCGGGCGACATCTTCGAGATGTCGACTTCGCCGTCTCCGGCGCGCGTGGCACCGCCACGACCCGCCTCGAACGAGCGACGCTTTCCGACGGGACGTCCATGCGACACGATCTTGTAGATGTCTTCGAGAGGCGTGCGGGAATACTTCGGATCGAAGGCCATCTCGCGGAGCTTCTTCTTGTCATCTGCGGACAGATCGCGGGCATCTTCGTGCGTGTCGTAGAGCGTGTTGAGTTCGCGCTCGAACCCAAGCTCGGCCTGGGACTTCTTGAGCGGCGCCACCTCAGCGCCCATGCGCTTCGCGGCCCGCTTCTCGGCCAGGTCCATCGTGTCCTTGATGAAGTCCTCGCTCACTCCATATTTCTTGGAGAGACCACGGACTTCCTCGTCCACGACTTCGGCATCCTTCCCGATGAGCGCTTCGCCCATGCGAGACATGCGGCCGTTCATTTCGGCGACTTCAGCCTCAAGTGCCTTCCGCTTGTCCGTCTCTTCGTCGAGACGGTGCTTCGGGACCATGATCGGCTTGTCGCCTCCGTCTCCGCCATCGCCCTTGTCCGCGCCATCGGCGGGATCTTTGTTGGGGTCGGCGGCCGGATCATTCGCGGGGGACGGGTCCGCAGGCTTATCCTTGCCTTCGATGTCGTCCTTCTCGTCTGCCATACCTGATGGAGATTACGTCCGCGCTTCGTTTGATATCGCAGCACGACTGCGGTGGCGCGGCGGGGCATGAGTCGCCTCACCTGTCCCCCAGCCGAACCCTGTTAGGGTTCGTACGCCAGAGGGAGGGGTGAGGAGACTCATGTCTCCATCATTCTTGAACGCTGTCGATGTACGCGTCGATCGACTCGGCGATCTTCTTCTCGGCCCCCTTGAGACCGATGGTGCGGACGAACATGCGCTTCATGGCCGCGAGTTCTGGATCCTTCTTCACGAGGGTATCCACACGCGCCATGAAATCCGCTTTCATCTTACCAAGAAGTCCGGCGAAAGCCGAGTTCGTGAGGAGCGCGCTCATCTCCTGCGATTCGTGCGCGATCTTCATCCACGAGTCGGCCATCTCGCGCGACCCGTCGTCGGCGAGGGATTCCTTCAGTTTGGCGAGGCGTTCGATGAGTCCCATTTTTGGGTGGCGTTAGTAGGCGGGCTGGGAACCTCCGGCGTTCGGCGCGTTCCTGATGGCGTCGAAGCGTACCTGCTCGGCGGCGTCGTCACGGGCGGGGACGCCTGCGCCCCCGTCGTTGGCGATGGGCGCAGCCATGTCGGGCGGCG
>JGI10216J12902_104495183_pt1 | contig 12387 bp, 6 predicted proteins | sample KanNatreferecore_FD_12902 | JGI IMG/M metagenome (IMG submission 12902)
GAGCGACGCCCCCTACTCAACCCGGCAGAAGGCAGGGCGCGTCGCTCCGCGCGCGCCGCTCATTTGCAAACCAGCGTTTCGCTGTGCTGTTTGCGATTCAACGGGGAAGCGCCAGCAGGATGTTGGCGGCACGTTCAAGGCTGGAACTCAGGTCGGCGTGTCGTATAGTTCCGCAATCCAAATGGCCACTTCACGAATACTGGCGGCGTTTCTGCCCATCGCATTGTTACAACTCGGCGTCATCTCGTCGCGCGCACAGCAAGTTCCGCTCGACGTCGGAACGACAATTCCCGGTTATCAGGATGATTTCGTCGGATCGCTCAATCCGAGTTGGGTCGTGCATGGCGCGAACGTGTATTCAGTCAGTGGCGGCATGTTGCACGTGACCAGCGCCGCCGGTGATCCCAACCACTTGCTTTACGAAATCGCCGGCTACGACAGCACCGTCCAGGAAGTGCTGGCGCGCGTTCGCGTCACGAGCTTCGGGACGGCGGACGGCCCGCGTGCCGGCATTGCGACCGGAGTGGATGCAGTTTCCAGCCAGGGAATCAACCTTCACTTCCGCGACGAAGGCATCGGCAAACACATCGAATTCCTGGACGACGCCCGTGCGTGGGGCACTGAGTTCACGTTCAACTGGCAATTGAACACCTGGTATTGGCTGCGGCTGCGTCACGAGCCGAACGCAGCCTCGCAAGGCGGCGTGAACGACGTCTTCGCGAAAATCTGGCTCGCCGACGGAAGCCAGGCGGAGCCGGCCGCGTGGCAAACGACTTACGATTACATCCCCGCGCGAACCACGCGCACCGGCTTTGCCGGAATCACCGCCAGCAGTCTCGGTGGCACGGCGGAGTTCGATGTTGATTACGTGCTCATCAAAGCGGCGGGATTGCCGAACATCATCGTCGCGCCGAATGCATTCGTCCAAACGCCTGTCGCGATTACGAACCAACCACAGAATCAAACAGCGTTGGAGTGCCGGTCGGTGACGTTCACGGTCGGGGCCAGCGGCAACCCCGCGCCTACCTTCCAATGGTTCAGGAATAGTGGCGGCGGCTTCAGCGCGGTTTCCGGCGCGACGAACACCAGCTACACGATTCCGAATGTGAGCCTCGCCGAGAGCGGTAACCAATACCGCGCCATCGCGCAAAATGTCGTCAGTAACATCACCTACTCGGCCACGAGCAGCGTCGTGGTCCTGACGGTGAGCGGCGACATTGTTCAACCGATGCTCTCGGGAGTTCAGGCGCTGGGACTCTCGCAAGTGCAGGTGAGTTTTTCCGAGCCGGTCACGGCGGTCACAGCAAACGACGTAGCCAACTACCAAATCACGAACAGCGCCGGCTCCGTCACTATTTCGAACGCTGTGCTCAATGCGACGCAGACGAACGTGACGTTGACGTGCGCGCTGATGACGGAGGGCGCCACTTACACACTCGTCGCCAACAACATACTCGAAGCTTGCGCGGGAAACGTCATTCCGGCCAATAGCACACAAACTTTCATCGTCTCCAGTTACGTCGCACAGGACATTGGCTCACCGAGTCCCGCCGGTAACAGAGTTTCAGCTCCGGGCGGGTTCGACATTAGCGGCGGCGGCACGGACATCGGTGGCACGAACGACCAGTTTCAATTCACGTGGCAACAACGCACGGGCGATTTCGATGTGAAGGTGCGGCTCGCGTCACTCGGCTTGTCGGACAGTTGGGCCGAAGCAGGACTGATGGCGCGCGAAACTTTGGCCAGTGGCGCGCGGTTCGCAAGTGCGATGGGCACGCCATCCATCAGCGGTTGCTATTTTCAATCACGCGCCACGGCGAATGGCGCGGCGAGTTTGAGCGGTTCATTCCCGGCGAATTACCCAAGCACATGGCTGCGGCTGCAACGGGTTGGAAATCAATTCAGCGGTTTCGCCAGCTACGATGGCCAAAGCTGGACCGCGCTCGGCAGTGCAACGATTGCGATGCCGGCGTCGATTTACTTCGGCTTCGCAGTCTCCAGTCACAACACGAACCAACTGACGACCGCCGCGTTTCGTGACTTCGCGACTGTCACGAGCACGACGACGACCACGACGCCAATCAGCATCGAGCCGCTGGGCCAATCCAGCCGGCGCACGAGCCTCGTCATTTCCGAAATCATGTATCACCCGGTGGAACGCGCCGACGGCAAGAACACGGAGTTCGTCGAATTGTTCAACGCGCTGGGCGAGCCGCAAGACATCAGTGGCTATCGTTTGTCCGGTGAAGTGGAATACACATTCCCGCCAGGCACGATTCTGCCATCCGGCGGCTTCCTCGTTGTGGCGCGCGTGCCGGCGGACGTGCAGTCGGTTTATGGAATCACCGGCGTTCATGGTCCGTTCGAGAATACCAACAATCTGGCGAACGACTCCGGCACGATTCGCCTGCGGCACCGCACCGGCGCGGTTTTTCTGGAAGCGAGTTACAGCAGCGACTTCCCCTACCCTGCTTCAGCGGATGGCGCGGGCCACTCGCTGGTTCTCGCGCGGCCATCGTACGGCGAAGGCAGTCCGCTGGCGTGGAGCGCGAGCGATTCCGTGGGCGGCTCGCCGGGCCGGCTCGATCCCGTCACGCTCGATCCGTTGCGCAACGTGGCCATCAATGAAATTCTCGCGCACACGGACGACCCGGAGAAGGACTACATCGAACTCTACAATCACGGGAACGATCCAATCGACATTTCCGGCTGTTTCCTCAGCGACGATCGGAGCACGAACAAGTTCATCGTTCCGGCGAGCTCGATCGTTCCGGCGCGCGGCTTCGTGGTGTTCTACGAAACGAATTTGAACTTCGCGCTCAGTTCACACGGCGAGACCGTTTACTTTCGCAATGCCGCCAACACACGCGTGATCGACGCCGTGCGTTTTGGCGCGCAGGAGAACGGCGTTTCGCTGGGCCGCTCTCCGAATGACGCGGTAAACTTTTACCGCATGACAACGAAAACGCCGGGCGCGTCCAACAGCCCACCGCGCATCAGCGACATCGTCATCAACGAAATCATGTACAACCCAATCTCCGGCGACAGCGATGATGAATACATCGAACTCTACAACCGCGGGACGAACACGATTGATCTCAACAAATGGCGGCTGAGCGGTGGCATCAGTCACACGTTCAGGGCGGGGACGGTGATTCCGCCCAACAGTTATCTCGTCGTGGCCAACAACATCACGCGGCTGCTTGGAAAGTATTCGAACCTGCACAGCAACAACACCGTGGGAAATTACGGTGGCACGCTTGCGAACAGCACCGACCGCATCGCGTTGAGCAAGCCGGAGTTTGAGCCGGGGACGAATTCGTTTGGACAACTTGTTACGAATGTCGTGGACATCGTTGTGAACGAAGTCACCTACCGCGACGGCGGGCGTTGGGGCCGATGGGCGGACGGCGGCGGGAGCAGTTTGGAATTGATCGATGCTCGCAGCGATAATCGCCTGGCCGCGAATTGGGCCGACAGTGACGAAACGGCCAAAGCGCCATGGACGACTGTGTCGGTGCCGGGCGTGCTGGACAACGGCACGACTGCGGCGGACCAACTGCAGGTATTGCTGCAAGCCGCGGGCGAATGCCTCATTGATAATGTCGAAGTCCTCACGTCAGCGAACGCAAACCTGATCGCCAACTCGACGTTCGAAGGCGGAGCGACCGGCTGGACGGCTGAGGGGACGCAGGAGCCGTCTGGGTGGGAAACGACTGAAGGTTTTGGCGGCGGACGTTCGTATCACGTTCGCGCCACGGACCGCGGCGACAATCAGGTGAATCGCATTCGCACGCCGCTCACCGCCGCCCAAAGTCCCGGCGTGACGAATACGATTCGCGCGAAGGTGCGCTGGCTGCGCGGGCATCCGGAGATTCTGTTCCGCCTGCGCGGCAATTGGCTTGAGGCGGCGGTGAAGATGGACCTGCCGCCGAACGTCGGCACGCCGGGCGCGCCGAACAGCCGTGCGCTGCCGAATGCCGCGCCCGCGATTTACGACGTGACGCATTACCCGCCTGTGCCTGCTGCGAACGAACCAGTCGTAGTCACGGCGCGCGCGCACGATCCGGACGGAGTGGCTGCAATTCAGTTGCGCTATCGCATCGATCCAAGTCCAACCCTCACGACCGCGAACATGCTGGACAACGGCACGGGCGGCGATGCGGTCGCGGGCGATGGACTTTTCAGCGCGACCATTCCGGGGCAAACCGTGAATACGCTCGTGGCCTTTCGCGTGCAGGCGACGGATGGTTTCACGCCGGGCGCGACTGGGACATTCCCGAATGATGCGCCCACGCGCGAGTGCCTCGTTCGTTTCGGCGAGAGCGTTCCGACGGGCAACTTTCCTTCATATCGCATTTGGATGACCCAAGCGACGTTCAGCACCTGGGACGCGCGCAACAATCTGAACAACACGTTGAACGACGTAACGTTCGTGCTGGGCAATCATCGTGTCATTTACAACGCGGGCGCGGTTTACGCCGGCAGTCCGTACATCGCACCGGGTTTCAGCACGCCGAATGGCAATCGCTGCGGCTACGCGATTGAATTTCTGGCGGATGAATCCTTCCTTGGAGACAATGCGCTGAACCTTGATTGGCCCGGCGGGCACGGGAACGAGAACACGGCCATCCAGGAACAGATGGCGTACTGGCTCGCCGACCAGATGAACATCGCGTTCAGCCACCGTTACTTCATTCGGCTCACGGTGAATGGCGCGACGGACATGCAGCGCGGCGGCGTCTTCGAGGCGGCGATTCAACCCGGCAACGATTTCCTCAAACAGTGGTCGCCTGGAGACAGCGAAGGCGATTTCTTCCGAATCGATCGCGCGTTCGAGTTCAACGACGGCGGCGGGCGCATCGCCGATCCGATGCCGCAGTTGCGCGTCTATACGACGCCCGATCTCGTCAATGGCGGCACGAAAAAGGACACGGAGGTTTATCGCTGGATGTGGCTCAAGCGCGCGTTCGAATCGGCGAACGACTACACGAACCTTTTCGCGATGGCGGATGCGTTGAACGCAGCCGGCCCGGAGCCATATACGTTTCACACCGAGGCGCTGGCGGACGTGGAGCAGTGGATGGGCGTTTTCGCCGCCGAGCACATCATCAACAACTTCGACAGTTGGGGGCACGACATCGGAAAGAACATGTATATGTTCAAACCGCGGAACGGGCGCTGGCAGCTTTACATGTTCGACCTCGACTGGCTGATGCTCGTTTCGCCGAACGGCCCCGGCAATTACACGGCCACGACCGGGCCGCTGTTCAGCGGGAACGATCCAACGGTCACGCGCATGTACAGTCACCCGCCATTCCGGCGCGCCTACTTCCGCGCGGTGCAATGCGCGGTAAGCAATGCGTTCGTCCAGTCGAAGTATGAAGCGGTGATGGACGCGAAGTACGCTTCGCTGGTGGCCAATGGCATCACGATGTGCGATGGCCAGACGCTCGTGGCGCCGACCGCAGTGAAGACGTGGTTCAGCCAGCGGCGTGGATTTTTGGTCGGACAAATGAATACGGTTGCGTCGCCGTTTACTGTCAGCGGGCCTACGACGATTAGCACGAGCACCAATTTGGTCAGCATCAGCGGCACCGCCTCCTTTGAAATCAAAACGATTGAGTTCAATGGCATGCCCTATCCGATCACCTGGACGACGATCAGCAATTGGACCGCGCGCGTGCCGGTGAACATGGCGACGAATCCGTTCACGATTCTCGGCTACAATCGCGACGGCGCGCTTGTGAGTGGGGCGAGCAATCAGATCACGGTGACGTTCACCGGCGCGGCGGAACAGGCGCTCGGCAATGTCGTCATCAACGAGATCATGTTCCGCGGGGCGGTAGAAAACGCGGAATACATCGAGTTCTACAACGGCGCGACGAATACGACGTTCGACCTCTCGAACTGGCGCGTGAACGGGCTGGACTACACGTTTCCCGAAGGCAGCACGATTGGACCTCGGTCATTTCTGGTGCTGGCGAAGAACCGCTCGGTGTCCTCGGTGCGGTATGGCGGGGCGGTTCCGATCTTCGGTGAATTCAACGGCGACTTCCAGCGCGACGGCGAAACCATTTCGTTGCTCGACACGAACGGCAACTACATTGACCGCGTCCGTTACGAACCATCGCTGCCGTGGCCGATCACGGCGGACGGCACTGGCTCATCCTATCAATTGATCGATGCGCGTCAGGAGAATGCGCGGGCGGGGAACTGGTTCAGCAGTTTCGTGCCGGCGGTGTTGACGGGCGAGGTCTCGACGCCCGCGCGCACGAACGATGGGTGGCGATTCGCGAGCGTGTCCGGGAACATTGCCGGGGGCGCGGGCGGCGGGCAGATGCGGTTGATGATTTATCTGGGCACGGAACTGGGCAGTGCGCTTGTCGACGACATCTCCGTCGTCGCCGGAACCAATGCAGGCGTGGGTTTCAATTTCGTTCGCAATGGTGACTTCGAATCAGGACCGCTGCTGGAAAATCCGGCGGCGACGAATAGCTGGTACATCGGCACGAATTACACGAACACGGTCATTGTAAGCGACCTCGTCCACGGCGGGAACGGTGCGTTGAAGATCGTGGCGTCGAGTTTCGCGAATGGTTTCCCGCGGATTATTTCGCAACTGCTCTCACCCGCGCCGCTCGCGAACACGACGAACACGCTGAGCTTCTGGTATTGGGCCACGAATTCGTCCACGAACCTCACGGTGCGCTTCCTGAACAGCGCGCAAGTGAGCATCACCACGAATATCAACGTCACGATCACTCCGTCGAATTATGTGCCGCCGACGATTGTGCGGCCGGCGACGAATTATCTTTCGCCCGCTGTGGCGAACCAGAGCACGACGAACCTGCCGGCTTTTCCGCCCCTGTGGATCAATGAAGTGCAGGCGGAGAACATCAACGGTCTCACGGACAACAACGGCGAGCGTGAGCCGTGGATTGAAATTTACAACACGAGCACGAACACGGTTTCGCTGAACGGACTGTATTTGTCGGCGACCTACACGAACCTCACAAACTGGGCCTTTCCGCCGGGCGCGAGCATCGGGCCGACGCAGTTCCTTGTTGTGTTCTGTGATGGAGAACCAGCGGAGACGAGCGGCGCAGAGTATCACACGAGTTTTCGTTTGGCGGCATCGGGTGGAGGTGTGGCGCTGTCGCGTCTGTACACCAACACGCCACAGGTGCTCGATTACGTGAATTATCCCGCGCTATCGGCAGGCCGCAGTTTCGGTTCGTTTCCGGATGGCCAGCCGTTCGACCGCCAGGAGTTTTTCTACGTCACGCCGCGTGGCACGAATGACGGGCGGTCCGCGCCGCTCACGGTATTCATCAACGAGTGGATGGCGGGGAACACAAATGCGCTGACGGATCCGGCGGATGATGATTTCGACGACTGGTTCGAGATTTACAATCCTTCCACGAACACGGTGAGTCTCGCCGGGTATTTCCTCACGGACGTTCTGGCTGACGGGTTCAAGTTCGCGATCACCACAAACATGGCGCACACGATTCCGCCGCGGGGCCGCCTGCTCGTGTGGGCAGACAATGAGGCGGGGCAAAACTTATCTGGCGGCGTGCCGCGCGCGGACCTGCACGTGAATTTTCAACTTGCGAAGACGGGCGAGGCGATTGGGCTTTTCGCGGCGGATGGTTCGGCGATTGATGTCATCACGTTCACGAATCAGATCGATGATGTGAGTGAGGGGCGGTGCCCGGATGGCACGACGAACATCATCTCCATGCTGAATCCGACGCCACGTCTGGCGAACGTGGGTTGCTCCGGCAACAACACTGCGCCCGTGCTGGCAGCCATTGGTGACAGAATCATTTATCTCGGCCAGACGTTGAGTTTCAGCGCTTCGGCGAGTGATGTGGATGTGCCGCCGCAGATTCTAATTTTCTCGCTCGATGCAGGTGCACCCGCTGGAGCGGTGATGAATCCCGATACGGCGCTCTTCACGTGGACGCCGACGCAAGCGCAGGCGCCGAGCACCAATGCCGTCACCGTGCGCGTGCGCGATGATGGCGCGCCTTCGCTCGACGATTCGGAAACGATCACGATCATCGTGTCGTTGCCGCCGGGCTTCACGAACGCGCGCCGCAACGGAAACACTTTGGAACTGACATGGCAGACACGGGCGGGAAAAACTTACCGCGTGGAATACACGGATGATTTGACGCCACCGGCGTGGCAGCCGCTCGGGAACGATTTGCTCGCGAGTGGCGGGACGCTTTCGCTCACGAATACGATGGTAGCGCCGCAGCGGTTTTATCGCATCAGGGTAGTGGATTAAGGAAGCACGCGTCGTGATTTTGTTCGGACGCGAGGAGCTTTGCGAAGTTACTTCGCGAGCGCGCTGGCTTCTTTGTCGTGAAGACCGAGGGCTTCCTTTACTGCCGCAACAACGCTCTGCATGGAAAAGGGCTTCATCAGCAGTTTGACGGAAGGATCCAGGCGGTAATGCCGCATGTAAGGAAACCCAGTCATCAGAACAACCGGAATGGCGCCCGTGGCGGGATGCTGATTGAGGACTTTGGCGGTTTCGAATCCGAGCGCGTCCGGAAGAATAACGTCGCAAAGAATCACGTCAGGCTTGTGTTCCAAAGCCTGCGTCAGCCCTTCTTCTGAGCTTTCTGCCGGAATCACCTTGAAATCAAAAGCCTCAAGAATGTCCGCGACCAACTCGCGAACCTTCTCGTCATCATCGATGACAAGCACCACATGTTGCATGGGAGCAATAGCGACAAGGCCCCTGAGATTCTTGAATGTAGGAGAGCTGGCTCCGCTGCCTGCGGTCGAGCGTATGCGAAGCTTGTGAACCGCCGATTCGTCGGGGAGAGCTTAGCCACCGACTTCCGCTTTGGCCTCAGCCGCGAGTGGAGTGCTGAGGTAGCGCTCTCCCGTCGAACAGGCCACGGTCACGATCATCTTGCCCTTGTTCTCGGGCCGTCGCGCGACTTCGAGCGCGGCTACGACGTTCGCACCAGTCGAGATGCCGACGAGCAGCCCCTCTTCCTTCGCGAGCCGGCGCGCCATCGCGAACGCATCGTCATTGGAAACTTGAAGGCATTCCACGATCTGTGGATTCCCGGCGCTGTCTTTCAGATGAAGGTTTTTTGGAACGAAGCCCGCGCCGGTGCCCTGAATTTTGTGCGGGCCGGGCTTGACCGGCTGGCCGGCGAGCGTCTGGGAAATCACCGGCGAATCCTTCGGCTCGACGGCAATTGCCTGGAACGACGGGCGGCGCGGTTTGATCACTTCCACACAGCCAGTGATTGTTCCGCCCGTGCCGACGGCGGCGACGAGAATGTCCACCTTGCCGTCGGTGTCGCTCCAGATTTCCTCGGCCGTGGTTTTTTTGTGAATTTCGGGGTTCGCGGGATTTTCGAATTGTTGCGGTATCCACGAGTTCGGCGTTTCCTTCGCCAGTTGTTCCGCCCTGGCAATCGCGCCCTTCATTCCTTCAGTGCCGGGCGTGAGGACGAGCTTGGCGCCGAGCATCGCCAGCAGAGTGCGGCGTTCGAGCGACATCGTTTCGGGCATGGTGAGAATCAACTTGTAACCTTTGGCTGCCGCGACGAAGGCCAGCGCGATGCCAGTGTTGCCGCTCGTCGGCTCGATGATCGTGGTCTCCTTCTTCAAAACGCCGCGCTTCTCAGCGTCCTCGATCATCGACATGCCGATGCGGTCCTTCACGCTGCCAAGCGGGTTGAAGAATTCACACTTGAGCAGAATCGTGGCGTCCACACCCACGGTAACTTTGTTGAGTTTCACGAGCGGTGTGCGGCCCACGGTCTCGACGATGTCGTTGTAGATGCGTCCCATAAAAATCCTTCGGAGTCTGGCGTTTAAGTGCGCGGGAATGTTGGCGGAACACGGAAATGCGGCAAGGCTTTTCTCCGGTGCGCATGTGCGCGCTTCTCTCTTGTTCGGCCAGGCACGCTCCAGGCGAGAACACTTCAGGAGATTTTTTGTGTGAGCGCGCGTTTGGCGAAGCGCGTGACGTAAAGCACGACCAGCACGGTGACCGCACCCACGGTCCACTTAATCCAGGGCGGTGTGGCGACCTTCTCCGTCAGGTCGCGCGCTACCGCTCCGAAATAAACGTACATGAGCGTGCTCGGAATCATCATGAAGTTCGCCAGGAAGTATTCCCATAACGGGACGCGCGTCAGGCCGAACGCATAACTCATCGGCGTAAACGGAAAAACCGGCGCGAGTCTGATCAGCGCGACGATCTTCCACCCCTCGCGTGCCACGGCATTGTCAATGGCGCGAAACTTTGGATGCGACTCGATCCAGTGAGCGACCCACTTACGCGCAACATGCCGGCCAATGACAAACATCAGATTCGCCGCGAGCATCGCGGCCACGAGCACATAGACAGAACCCCATGCCATTCCGAAAACAAAGCCAGCGCCCAGTGTGAAGATGGACGCAGGCACGAAAAGCAGGACAGCTACGATGTAGGTGGCAATGAAAGCAACGGGCGCCCAGGGACCAAGGTCTTGAATCCGTTTCAGCGTGTCAGGCAACAACTCGGTGCTCTTGAGCCAGCGCCAGCCGATGACAGCAACCGCGAGAATCACAACAAGAAGAACGCCGCGAAGAATTATTCTCGATAGAGGAGTGCGCGGGCTTTGTTCAGACATATTTGAAACGCCGTTTGCTCACGGGCGTCCACGTTAGAAAACTGTTGTCGAAAGACAATGTCATTCCCGCCACGGCCGCGGCGAAACAAGGATCAGGGACTCGCCTGGCCCGCCCCTTCACGCTAGGCTGCGCGCATGGCCAATTACATGATCGCGCAACTCGATGAGATTCCCGCGACACGCTGTCCCTGCGGATTCGCGAAACGCGCCTTCGCCGCCTCGCCGGAGAACGTCGCCAGCATGCACATCGTGGACATCCAGGAAGATTCGCGCACCCATTACCACAAGCGCATGACGGAGATTTACCTCGTGCTGGAGGGGGAGGGACAAATGGAACTGGACGGCACGCTGTTTTCCGTGAAGCCGATGACAGCGATTTACATTCGCCCCGGCTGCCGTCATCGCGCGATTGGCAAATTGAAGATCGTGAACATTCCAGTGCCGTCGTTCGACGAGAGCGATGAGTGGTTTGATTGAGTCCTCGCGGAAATTTTGGCGAAATCTTCTAAGGAAACTTCCGCTCGCGCGTTATCACCAATGAAGGCCGCACCGGCCGGCGATGGACCACAACAATTCAGACGAGGCCCAATGGCTGCGCTCGGCGGTCGAGCGGTTTGAAGGTCCATTGATTCGCTACGCCACGTCGCTGACCGGCGATGCCGAGCGCGCGCGGGACGTCGTGCAGGACACGTTCGTCCGTTTGTGCGGGCAAAGGCCGAAGCAATTGAACGGTTATCTGGCCGAATGGCTTTTCACAGTGTGCCGCCATCGGGCGTTCGATGTGCGGCGCGCAGAGGGCCGCATGACCGCGCTGACCGAGATCGTTTTGGCAACGGAAGCGGCGAGCGAGCCGACGCCTGCCGTAAATGCAGAGCGAAACGAAGCCACAGGCGAACTGCTTCAACTGGTCGCCAAACTGCCGCGCAATCAGCAGGAAGTGTTGCGGCTGAAATTTCAGGGTGGCCTGAGTTACGAGGAAATCAGCCGGGTGACAAAACTGAGCGTGAGCAATGTTGGTTTCCTCCTGCACACGGCCATCAAAACGCTGCGCCAGAAAATGTTGGAAAGAAGCGAATGACAGACAAGTTATGAAAGCTTTGGCGGACGAAGCAAAGCTCACTGCATATGCGCTCGGTGAGATGAACGAGATAGAACGCGTCGCGTTTGAGCAACAGCTCGCGTGCTCGCCGGAACTGCGCGCCATGGTGAGCGACATCCAGCAGATGGCCGCGCTGCTCCGTGAGCAATTCGCCGCCGAGAAAACACCGTCCGCCTTGTCGAGCCAGGAACTTTTTGCGACGCGAAAGATAGTATCGCTTCCAGGACGACGCACGTGGTTCGCGGCGGGCATTGCTGCTGCGGCCAGCATTGCTGTGGTGTTGACGTGGCAATTCTGGTTTCGTGATGCGCGTGACCCCGCTTCGCCGGTGTTCGGTAATACAACCATGACGGTCCTGAAGTTGGAGCACCACTCGACTTTGGATGAGCAAGGTCGAAGGACGCTCAGCGACGTAGCGAAGGTGTCTTACAGTTCCGGCAAGTTTCGTTTCCGTCAGTTCGTGGCCGATTTGGGTCCCGGCCTCAGCCTGGACATTCGACGACTCAGCCCGTGGACGGACGAAGGTGACCGATTCAACTTCAACGTCAGCTATCAACTTGAATTCTGATTTTTGCAGAATATGAAAACGACGATTTTGATTTTGACTGCGTGCTTCGCGCTGGCGCTCTC
>JGI10216J12902_101299727_pt1 | contig 12385 bp, 10 predicted proteins | sample KanNatreferecore_FD_12902 | JGI IMG/M metagenome (IMG submission 12902)
CGGGGCGTCGTCACCACCGGCAGGCCGCACGCCCAATACTCGCCCGTTTTGGTGGGCGAGCCGGACTCGCTGCTGAGGCCGGTCACCTGGAAGACCACGCCCGCGTGGTGCGCGCTCAGCGCGGCCGGCATCTCGGCGTGCGGCACGAAGCCGAGCGACCACCAGGAGTCGTCCACTCCGTGCCGCGCCATCTCCCGCCGGATCATCTCCTCGCTGGAGTGGGAGTAGATCGTCAGCCGCACCTCGCCCAGCTCCCGGCGCGCGACCTTGAGGAAGCGAGCCATCTCGCTGATCCGGTACCTCCCGCCGAGGCTGCCGACGTAAACCAGACCGATCGCCCCGTCCGGCTGCCCAACGGAGGGAACGGCGTGGAAGTGATCCAGGTCCACGCAGCTCGGCACGATGACTGTCGCCGCGGAGCGGCCTTTGGGGCGGAGCGGCAGCACCCTGTCCCGGGCGCGCGTGGAAAGGGTGATCACGCCCTCCGCCCGCCGGTACATCCCCAGCTCGATCCGCTTGGTGATCCGGTAGGGAAGGCACCCCCTGGGCCACTTCCCCGACTCCACCTGTTCGTCCGGCCAGAACCCTTCGTTGTGGAACACGAACGGCCGGCGCAGCACGCGGCTGACGATGCTTCCGATCACTCCGCCGACGAACGTTCGCCCGTGAACGAGGTCCGGCGGCCGGCGCAATTGGTCCGTCACGCTGCGGGCGGAACCGTGGAGGATGTCCCAGGCCGTGGCGCGTGCCGACGGATGGTAGCGGAGCGGGATCCACCTCACCCCCGCGGCGGCCAGCTGTTCCTCAGCGGTTCTGAGTCGTTCGGGGTGCGCCAGGTCGCCCTGCTTCTCGAAGGTGACCAGCGTGACGTCCAGACCCTCTCCGGCAAACCTGCGCATCGGAGGCAGCACCAGCGATTGTCCGAGCGGCTCCAGCAGCCCCCAGTAAACGACGTAGAGAATCCGCAGTCTCGCCATACGGGCCGTCGATCAGACGATCCCCTCCCGTCCCGCCGGCACGAACAGGTAGTTGTACCATTCCGGATGTCCCACCACGTGCAGCTGGGCCACCGGGCCGTCCGGCGTCAGCAGATAGAAGCGATAGCCAAGGCCTCCGAGTATCTCTTCGAGCGCGGCCTCGCTGCCCCGGTCCTTGAGGACCTCGCAGAGGATGACGGGCGAGTCCCGCCGCAGCGTCCGCATCATCCCGCGCAGCACCTGTGGCTCAGTGCTCTCCGTGTCGACCTTCATGAGGTCCAGGCGCTCGATCTGGTTCTCTTCGATGAAGTCATCCAGCGCGAGGATGGGGACGCGGCTGACCCTCACCACATCGGCCGAGCGCATGAACTCTTCGGAGAGGCTGGAGCTCGTCGGCAGCTCCACGTCGCCGTGATAGAAATCCGCCTCGCCCCGTGTCTCGCCCACAGCGGCCTGGGTGCAGCGGACGTTCGTCAGCCCATTCAGCGCCACGTGCCGCTCCAGCCGCCGGAACACCGCCGGCAGTGGCTCGAAGGCGAACACTTGCGCGGCCGGGTTCGCATGGGCGCCCAGCAGGGTGTAGTAGCCGACGTACGACCCCACGTCGAAGATCGTGTGCGCGCTCTGTGCGAGGCGAAAGAAGATCGGGGCCGTCTCCGGATCGTAGCCGTTCCAGCCGCGCCAGAACACCTGGTTTGAGACCCAGTCATCACCGCGGGACCGGAGCCGCAGGACGCGGCCGTTGGGCAGCTTCGACGTAACGTCGCCGACGCGGTGCAGGTGGCGGACGCACGTCTCGGATTCCCGCCCAAGCGATTGCAGCACCGCCCGTGTGACGGAGGTGGCGACGAAGTTAAACGGCTGCGAGCTTCGCAGCGTCTTCAGAGTACCGCGCAAAGACATTCCTTAACGGCCGGCCGGATGCTCCATACGGGGTGCACGATGCGCCTTGGAGAGCCTGCGAAAAGGGTAACCGAGCAGCCGCGAGAGCTGCGCCGGGTCCAGCCGCAGCGAGTTGAGGGCGCACCGCACGGCATCCCGCGGCGATCCCGCGCCGAAGTAGCTGCCGGCAAGCACCATCCAGTTGTAGCCCAGCACGTGCGCTGCCTTCGCGCGCAGATCGGCGGCCGTGTTCGGGTCGTCGAGGGCCTTCTTGAGTAGGATGAGGCTGTCGTGCTCCAGGAGGCCGACGTTCCGGCTCATGTTCCGCTCGTGGACCCGGTACATGATGAGCGGCTCCTCGACGCACGTCATCGCTGTGACGCCCGCCAAACGGAGCCACATGTCCCAATCCGCCGCGGTGCTCAGCTGCGGATCGAAGCCGCCTGCGCGCCGCAGCGTGTCACGCTCCGCAATCACCGTGCTCGGAGTGCCGACCACGTTCCCCCGCAGCAGCAGCGCCTCGTCCATCCGGGCATACCGCTTCGCCGAATAGACGGAGAGCTTGCGCAGCGAGTCGTCCACGACGATCCAGCCCGCGTAGCAGACCCCCGCCCCGGGCGCCGCCGTGAGGGCCTCGAGCTGCATCTCCAGCTTGCGCGGCAGCCACTTGTCGTCCGCGTCCAGGAACGCGACGTACTTCCCGCGGCTCTGCTCGATGCCGTGGTTGCGAGCCGTCGCCACGCCCGCGTTCGCCTGGCCCAGCAGCCGGACGCGCTCGTCGCAGCCGGCGACCTGTGCCGCCGTCTCGTCCGTGGAGCCGTCGTCGACGACCACCACCTCCAGGTCCGTAAACGTCTGCGCGAGGACGCTGTCGACCGCGGCGCGGAGGTACGCCTCGGCGTTATAGGCGGGAATGACTACCGAGACGAGCGCCATGCGCACTCCTGGACCCCTGGGAGAGCAGCTCCTGGTACACCGCCTCGTACTCCCGCATCATCCGCTCGAAGCTGAAGCGCTCCTGCACCTTCTCCCGGCCGGTGCCCGAAAGCCGGCTCCGCAGCGGCTCGTCGCGGATCATCCGGAGGATCGCTTCCGCCAGCGCATCCGGATTCGCGGGCGGCACCAGCAGGCCGTCGCGCCCGTCGTCGACGATCTCCGGGATTCCGCCGACGCGGGTGGCGACGATCGGCTTCCCCAGGTAGAGCGCCTCGGTCACCACCAGCCCAAACGCCTCTGCAACGCTCGCCAGCACGACGAGATCCGCGGCGGCCATCAGGTCCGCGATGTCTTTGCGGAAACCGAGGAAGGTGACGACGTCCGTGACCCCGCGCTGTCGCGTCCTCTCCTCGAAGCCCGCCTGCAGCGGTCCCGTCCCCGCGATGAGCAGACGCACCGGCCGGCCGGATTCCTGGCGCACCCGCGGCATGGCGTCGATCAGGTGGTCGTACCCTTTCTCCGGGTGCATCCGGCCCACCTGGAGCAGCAGGAACTCGCCGTTCGGCGCCAGCTCCCGGCGAAGCGTCTCAGGCGCCTCCGGCGAGGTCAGCTTCACGCGCTCGAAGTCGATGCCGTTGTAGATGACCCGCAGCTTACCCGGCGGAGCGCTCTCTTCCGTACGCATCACCTCCGCCGTGTGCTCGGAGACGGCGATCACGGCCTGGGACAGCGCCGTGCACATCCGGTCCAGCCGGGTGTGCCACCGCTTGTTGATCCGCGTGTGGTAGTCCGAGTAGTGCCGCGTCATTACACGCACCGGCGTTCCGGCCAGCAGCGCCGCGGGCAGACCGACGACGCTGGGCTCGAACAGGTGCGCGTGCATGATGTCGATCCGGCGGGACCGGAGATACGCCGCCAGCCGAAGCAGCCCTCCCGGGTATGCCGCCCGGCTCTTGCAGTCCAGGCTGAGGCATTCGACGCCGTGGGCCTCCATGTGCTGCCGCAGCGACGGCTCCATCGGCATCAGCGTCCCGAAGGACATCGCGTACCGCTCCCGGTCGTGCCAGACCGCCAACTGCGGGAAGAACCCACTGGTATCGAACTGCTGGGCGAAGTGGAGAACGCGCTGCATCAGGACACGGAGCCGAACCGCTGGAGGCCGAGGCGGTAACCGCGCTGCATGTGGATTCCCAGGAGCAGCCGGTAGAGAGAGTCGAGGGCGCGGCTCTCCGGCGCCACCCGCGCCAGGAACTCGGAAAAGCCGAAGAGCAGCGGCTGCACCGGGCGGCTGCCGAGGAACGACTTGAGCAGCTTGCGGGCGGCCAGCGACGGCCCGTCGAGGCCCCACCGGATCGGCCCGTTGATCCGCGCGCGGTCCTTGGTGATATCGAGTTCCGGGTAACGGCGCCCGAAGGCGACCATGTGCAGCGCGGATACCTGCTGGCGCCGGCAGAACCGGGGAAAGTCCAGCCACTCGTCGTCGTGGATCGCCAGGGCCTGCGGCACGAAGACGATCTGCCCGCCCTCAGCCGTCAGCCGCAGCGCGAAGTCCTGGTCTTCGATCGGCACCATCTCCGTGTGGAAACCGCCCATCTCCAGGTAGCGCGTGCGCCGGATCGACATGTTCGCCGCCGTACAAAAGGTGCGGCTGATTACCGGCCCGCGCGCGTCCGGCACACCGGTCAGCTCCAGCGCCTGCCGGAAACGGATCCCGGGGTGCGTGAGCGCCTGGGGCGGCAGGAGGATCTTCCCGATCACCAGGGCGCCGGGCCAGTCCTCGTGGGCCTTCAGATGCTGCTCCAGGAAGTCCGGCTCCACGATCAGATCGTTGTCCAGAAAAAGGACGAGCTCGCCGCGCCCCGCCTCCGCCGCGGTGGTCCGCCCCACCGCGCGCTCTACCGACTTGTCGAACCGGATCAGCGAGACCTTCGCCTGCCCCTCTTCCGCCGGCAGGGTCACCGGCGGGTTGGAGGCGTCGTCGACCACGATGATCTCGTATTGGTCGCCCGGGAGGTTCTGGCGCTGGATGCACGCGATGGTGTTGATCACCTTCTCGTGCCGGTTATGGGTCGGAATGACGACGGTGAGCCGGAGCGGGGACGGGTCCATCATACCTGCGCGATTCCGCTTGGCGTCTCTCTGCCGCGGAGGCTGCTGAACGCCCGGTAGATTCCCGGCCCCAGGCGCAGGGAAAGCTGCAGCGCCCACGTGGTCGGTCGCTTTGTAATCGAGCGGTCCGCCTGGATCGCCAGCTCCAGGTGCTTCCGGACCGCCGCCATCTTTCCGTTCCGGCACGCCTCCCCGGCGAAGAAGAGCGAGCGGAGCGCCAGGTGGCGATACGCCTGCGGCCGCAGAGACGAGAACCGAGCCAGCTCCGGCCTTGCTTCGATGTCCTCGAAGGTCTCGTTCAGGAGCAGCAGGTCCTCTACGGCGAAGTCCGCCCCCGCCAGCCACTCCGCGGTACCGCTGCCGTCGTGGACTCGGTATTCCGCTAGCGGCTCCGGGTCATACGCGACGGCGTACCGCTGCGCGATCCGCATCCACATGTCCGTATCGATCCCCAGCTTCCGGTCCTCGCGGAAGCGCCCCACCTGCCGGTAGCACTCCCGGCGCACCATCGGTGAGACCGGGTTGACGACACATCCGAACAGCAGCTCCTTGAAGAACTCCGGCGCCGGCACCACGAACGCCTCGTCTCGGAAAGCCGAGTGCCGCAGCACCTTCCCCTGTGCGTCGATGATACGTACCGCGCCGAACGCCAGCCCGACTTCCGGCCGCGCCTCCAGCGCCCGCACCCGCTGCGCGAGGAAACCGGCAAGGTAGCGGTCGTCCGCGTGGAGCAGCGCGACCAGGTCGCACTGCGCCAGTTCCACGCAGCGGTTCCAGTTGCCCGCCTGCCCGACCAGCTCTTCGAACCGCACGTAGCGGATCCGGGGGTCCGAGTACGTGCGGCAAAGCTCGGGCGTCCCGTCCGTCGAGGCGTTGTCGGAGATCACCAGCTCGAAGTCCGGGAGCTCCTGCGCCAGGACGCTGTCGATCGCCTCCTTCAGGAAGTGCGCCGAGTTATAGGTCGGGATGCAGACGCTGACTCGAGGCATTCGTCTCTATCGTCCCAGGTCCGCCGCGACGGCCGCGGCCACGCGCGCGCCGCTCTCGATCGCTTCGAAGCTCCAGTGGTAGCCCCACTCTCCGAACCGGCCGCAGGGGTACAGACCCACGGCACGCATCCAGGCGTGGATGGTCTCCAGGCTCGCTGCGCGCGCGGAGTCGAACACCACGTAGGCATACGGGATGTCCATCTGGTCCTGCACCACGATGGGGTCGTCCGGCTCCAGAATGCCTTTACTGGTCAGCACGTCGATGCAGCGCTGGACCAGGTTCCCCTCATCCAGCGGCTTCCGTTTGGAGTACGCGATCTCGCACGTGACGGAGCTGTGCCCGGCGGGTGCGTTGCCCGGCGCGAATCTGGATGGGAAGCTGATCCGGAAGAACGGCACGTCCTCTTCGTAGAAGTAGACCCAGTGCCCCGGCCCGATCTCCCCTCGCGCCACGCCCAGGTTCACGCACCGGATGGCGGTCCACATCAGCCGCTCCGCGGCCTCGCGGACCTCCGGAGGGGCGTCCGCCGTGCGCCGCACCAGGTCCGGCAGCGGGACGGTAGAGATCGCCGCGTCATAGCGCCGGGTGGTCCCGTCCTCAAAGGTGATCGAGCGGGCGGCCGAGTCGATCCGCTCGACGCCGCACCCCGTGTGGACGCTCTTCAGGCCCGGCTTGAAGACGTCCGTGATCCTGCCAAAGCCGCCGGATGCGGGGTAGGCGAAGTGCGTCAGGTAGTTAATCTCTTGCGGGTCCGGATCGATCGCGCCGCGCAGCACCTGTTCCAGCGAGGGGCGTGAGATTCGCCCGCCGACCTTCGACCCCAGCCAGTCCAGCCCCAGCTCCTCCGGCTCGACGGTCCACACCTTCCGCGCGTACCGGAGCATGAACTCGTCCGCGAACGCGCGGCCGAAGGACGCGTAGCACCAGTCGCGGTAGTTGGTGACCTCCCCGTCAGGCTGCCGGCCGGCCTCGATGAACGAGAGAACGCAGCGCGTCGCCTGCTCCGGCGGCAGTGCGTGCGCGTTCGCCTGCACGGGGTAGCGGCCGAACCGCCGTCCCTCGTAGTTGTTCCAGATCTCCGCCCGGTGAGGGATCAGCTCTTCGGCCAGGGGCTCGCGGATGAACTTCTGCGAGAACTCGTCCGTGCCGAAGAAGACGTGCGCCCCTTCGTCGAAGTTGAAGCCGCCGACGTGTTTCGTCCGGGAGTGGCCGCCGAGGTATTCTTCCTTCTCGAACAGCTCACACTCGCCGTCCAGGTGGTACGCGGCGCTCAACCCGGACAGCCCGGCTCCGAGGACCAAAATGCGCTGGCTCATCGGAACGCTCTAAACTCCGGCCGCGGCCCAGCGAATTCCGCTGCCCCACGCCGCTTCGACGTACTCTCGGATCTGCTTGCAGGAGAGCGCATAGGTGTCCGCCCCGGGCTCCTGGTAGTACGCCCGGTACCACTCGACGGTCTTTGCCAGCGTCTCATCCAATCCCCACAGCGGGTTCCAACCCAGCTCCGCATCCGCCCTGGAGCAATCCAGGCGCAGCGCCCGGGATTCCACGCCGGACACATCGGCGTCCACGACCATCCTGGATGAGGTGCCCGGCCACAGCTCCAGCATCCGGCGGACCACCTCCGCTACCGCCACCCCCTGCGCATCCGGACCAGGTCCGAAGTTGTAGGCGGACGCGTACCGGGTCCCGTGCCGGACCATCAACGCGCCGAGCCAAAGGTAGCCGCTCAGGCTCTCCAGCACGTGCTGCCACGGCCTCGTCGCGCTCGGATTTCGTACCACCACGTCCCGCCCTGCCGCGATGGCGCGGACGATGTCCGGAATGAGACGGTCACGCGCCCAGTCGCCCCCTCCTACCACGTTTCCCGCCCGAACGGAGCTTACAGGGAGCACCCCGCTCGCATCGCCGCTCATACGCGCCTGAAACCGCTGGTTCTGGTAGACGCCGATGGCGATCTCCGCGGCGGCCTTGGAGGCGCCGTATGGCTCGTGCCCGCCCAGCCGGTCGGTCTCCCGGTAGCCCCATTCCCACTCCCGGTTCTCGTAGACCTTGTCGGTGGTGATGCAGACCACCGCCTCCACGGAGCCGCACGAGCGCGCGGCCTCCAGCACGTTCACCGTGCCCATGAAGTTGGTCTCGAACGTCTCGCGCGGGTCGTCCAGAGCCTGCCGGACGATCGCCTGCGCGGCCAGGTGGAAGACGACCTCCGGACGGTGCTCCTCGAAAGCACGGGTAAGGCCGGCGACGTCTCTCACGTCCGCGCGGATGTCGATGATCTTTTCCGCAAGCCCGCTGGCGGCGAAGCTGCTCGGCTCCGTCGGCGGCTCCAGGGAGTACCCGACCACGCGAGCGCCCAGCTCCCGGAGCCAGATCGCGAGCCACGAACCCTTAAAACCGGTATGACCCGTAACAATGACGGTCCTACCGGAGTAGAAATCCCCAAATGGGTTCATGCCCGCTGGAGCTCCGGCAGCAGCCGCTCCCGCGCGTACTCGAGCAATGCATCCTGCCACGGGCGGAGCTCCGGCAGACCCCGCAGTCTCCAGTTGTACGTGTCCAGAGCCTCCCACTCCGGCATCGGCGCGCTCCGAGGAAAAGCATCAGACGTCACGGGCTCCACCGGGTTAGTCATGCCGACCGCCGAGAGACAGGCCGCGACGTAATCGCAGCGGGCCGCGGCGCCGCTGTTCACCACGTGGTACAACCCGAACGCGTGCTCTCGCACCAGCAGCATCGCGGCCGCAGCAAAGTCTTTCGTGTAGGTCGGGGAGCCGAAGCGATCCACGGCGCTGGGTACTACCGAACACCGCAGGGCTTCCTGCCGGCGCTGCTCCACGAAGTTCCGCTTGTGCCCTGCGCTCCCCCCGAACAGCCATCCGGGGCGCAGCACGTAATGCTTCGGCACCGTGCCGCGGACGATCTCCTCTCCCGCGAGCTTGCTCTTGTGATGCTGAGTGCGGGGGTTGGGCGTGTCCAGCTCGGTGTACGGGGCGCGCTTCTCCCCGTCGAACACCCCGCAGCTGCTCACGTACATCATTTGCGCGCCGACGGCGGTACAGGCTTCCGCCACGTTCCGGGTGCCCACCACGTTCACGCTGTAAGCCAGGTCTGGGTGAAGCTCACCTTCGTCCGCATTGGTATGAGCCGCTGTATGCACAGTAAGATCGGGGCGGTGCTGACCCAGGATGCGATGGACGGCCTCGGGGTCGGCGACGTCGAGCTGCTCTCGGCCGAGCCCGATGACTTCGTGTTCTTGCTCTGCCAGCAGTAGGCAGAAGTCGCTGCCGAGCATGCCGCCCGCGCCGGTGACGAGGACCCTCATCCGGCGGTTATTCCCATACCTTCCACGGGGCTCCGCCCGAGCTCCAGAGGTCCTCCAGGATCTTCCACTCGCGGAAGGTGTCCATCGGCTGCCAGAAGCCCGGGTGCGGGAACATCATCAACTGTCCGTCCGCCGCCAGGCGCTGCAGCGGCTCGCGCTCGAGGACCAGGCCGTCATCGTCGGTGAGGTATTCGTCGATGAACTCCCGCTCCATCACGAAGAACCCGCCGTTGACGTACCCTTCGGACATCTGCGGCTTCTCCGCGAAGGTGTCTACTCGCTCCCCTTCCAGCCTCAGCTCGCCGAACCGGCCGCCGGGACGCATCCCGGTGACCGTCGCGAGCTTTCCGTGCGACTTGTGGAACGCGATCAGGGCGCCGATGTCCACGTCCGCCACGCCGTCGCCGTAAGTCAGGCAGAACGGCCCGGAATCCAGGTAGCGGCGGATGCGCCGTACCCGCGCTCCCGTCTGCGCGGCCTCCCCGGTCTCCGCCAGGGTTACCTTCCAACCTTCCTCGGGGTGGGCGCTGTGGAACTCAACGCCCCGGTCCCTGCCCAGGTTGACCGTGAAGTCGTTAAGGCGGCACTCGTAGTGCAGGAAGAAGTCCTTGATCGCGAAGCCCTTGTAGCCCAGGCAGAGCACGAAGTCGGTTACCCCGTGGTGGGCGTAGCTCTTCATGATGTGCCAAAGGATCGGCTTGCCCCCGATCTCCACCATCGGCTTCGGACGGACCTCGGTCTCCTCCCGGAGCCTGGTGCCCTGCCCGCCGCAGAGGATCACGGCCTTCACGCCGCCCTCCCGTTAGCGAGAACGGCGCTCCACCGGGCGCAGCGGCGCTCCATCTCCTCCGGCGTCACCGCCTCCCGCTGCTGGTACAGCGTGTAGGTGTCCTCCACCTTGAATTCCTTGCGCTTCCGCCGGTGCAGCAGCCGGCGGTATTCGAACGACATCCACGCAGGCACCGGGAACCTCCCACGCTCCGTGACCGATTCCCGGGTCGGGATCGGCGGGTGCGGCGTCTTCCCGTGGACCAGGCCGGCGAGCATGTCGGCCAAATTGCTGATAGGGTCCCCGGTGGAGAGCAGGCTGCCGCGTGCCCACGCCTCCAGCGGCTTGCTGACCTCCGGCTCCAGCCGCGCGCAGGCGACCACCAGCTCCTCGGTGGTCCGGATGCGGGCGGCGTGCCGGTGCCACTCCACGTCCAGGGACGGCAGGATGGGCAGCGGCTCGATCATGTAAGCAGGCTTCCCCGCCAGCGCCGCTTCGATCAGGCAGGTGCTCCACGACGAAAGCACCACGTCGCTCGCCAGCACCCACTCCCGGACGGTCCCCTCTTTGATAACGTGGACGCTTAGCGGTAGATCGGCCGCGACTTCGTGGACCGCGACCGTGAACTCTTCCTCCAGCGTCGCCGGCCGCGGCCGGATGATGATCTCCAGCTCCGGCGACCGCGCCAAGTCGATGAGCCACCGCAGCGCGTGCTTGAGCGACTCGCGGGAGAAGCCGCACAGCTCGTTGACGCTCTCGCGGCTCATCCCCTTGCGGCTAATCAGCGTCTCCTTCAGGGTCTCGTTGTAGAAGGCCCAGCCGTAGTTCTCCGCGAAGAGCACCCATCGCTTCGCCGGGTCCAGCCCAAACCGCGGCGCGAGCTGCTCCCGCTGGTCGAACGACCGGCGGTACGGCTCCGAGTACAGGCCATAGGCCAGGTGGCCGTTGATCACGATGTGATCGTCCGGCACGCCGACCGACCGCAGGTAGTCAGCGAAGGCCCGGCTCCACGAGTGGTGCAGCACGTGACGCATCGCGAACTGGCCCTTCGGCGTCTTGATATCGCGGTTTCCCGGGTACAGCAGCTGCTCCCACGCCAGGTTCAGGTGGATCGCGTCGCGCCACTCATACATGGCGTGGTAGTCCGGCCGGTAGAACTCCCAGGCGCCGTAGCAGACCGGCATCACCACGAGACGCGGGCGGAGCCGGTCCAGCGCCTCCACCACGCCGCACGGGTAGTGGACGATCTCCACTTCCACGCCGTGCCGCTCCTTCGCCAGGCACTTTACCGCGCACGCCACGTCCAGCTCCCGGGCGACGTGCTCGTACATCAGGACGCAGTCGACTCTCTTCATCAACTACGACGTTACCCGCTCGGCGATCGACGCGCCGTCCAGACGGTGGTGACGCAGCGCCTGAGGCGGCGTGCCCATCGCCGGAAAGCCTTCCACCGCCAGCTTCGTCAGCCCGCGGCCCGCCAGCAGCCCTCGCTGCGCAAGGACCGGCAGCAGGCAGTCCGCCAGGCCTCCCACCGGGGCGTGGTCTTCCAGCACGAACACCTGACGATACGGCGTCACCAGCTCCTCCAGCCACTCCCCGTCCACCCGGTTCAGCCATGGCATGTTGACGACCTGCAGCCCGAAGCCGCGCCGCTCCAGGATCTCCGCCGCGACGAGCGCCTCATGCATCATCACGGGGCCGTAGCCTATCAAAAGCCCATCGGCGCCTTCAGTAAGCCCGACACCCCGGCCGGGTGTGAGCCGGTAACCCTCCGGCAGCGCGATGGAGCGCGGCGAGGGTCCGATGATGAGCCGGACGGCGCAGTTCTCACGCGCGTCGTTCACACAGTAGCGCAGCACCTGCCGGGCTTCTTCCCCGTTGCAGGGCTGCAGGATCGTAACGTTCGGCAGCGCGCCCAAGAGGGAGATGTCGCGGATGCTCTGGTGGGACTTGCCCGGCCCCGCCGGAAGCAGGCCCGCGTAGTGGCAGGCGTAGATAATCCGGGAGCCTTCGCTGGCGTTGTTGTAGATTTGCTCGTTCGCGCGAGAAACCAGGAAGCTCGCGAAGCTGTTCACCACCGGCAGCAGCCCGTGGCGAGCCAGGCCGCCCGCCATGGAGACCATGTCCTGCTCCGCGATCCCGTTCTCGATGAAGCGGTCCGGATAGGTCAGCTCGAACTTGCGCACGCGGCAGTCGGCGGAGAGGTCGCCGTCCAGGACCACGACCTCCTCGCGCTCAGCGGCGATCGCCACGAGCTCATCGCCGAACGCCTCTGCGACGAATTCCGCCGTCGCTTTCAGGGAAGGCCTCGGCTCTTGGACCTGGCTATCTTGCTCGCCGCCCAGGTTCGCGCGGGCCGTCTCCGCCGCCTCGGGCTCGACGCGGCGCAGGGTCAGC
>JGI10216J12902_102050335_pt1 | contig 12383 bp, 19 predicted proteins | sample KanNatreferecore_FD_12902 | JGI IMG/M metagenome (IMG submission 12902)
AATATTAACATTTCTTGTGATCGGTAATAGGGTTTTTGATTGGGTGGAATTCATTGATTTTGTGACTGCTCCAGCGGTCGACGATACAGCTACACCATTTGAATTAATCTGAAATGTAGTGCCGCTTACCCACTCAATCAGAGCTTCTCCGGTGTCACCCTTTAGAATGTTCCCAAAGTCTATTTGGTGTTCATCTGTGTTGGCCGCTATCGTTATTCGTTGCCCGTTTTGGCTTAGTGTTTGTATTGCCATGTTATTCTGTCCAAGTTAATTTTGGTATTGTCTCCGCCTGAATAAAAATAAATCCTTTCCTTGTTCCTTCGTACTCGCTCACTGTGATGATGTTGTAAACCTTCGTATCCAAAACAATTCTGTTTTCCTCCGTTATGTCTTCTCTCCAATCAACAATGAAACTCGCGTTAACCACTGATTGAATCTGATCCTGTACCACTAATTCACGGCCCTGCTTCTGATCAAACTTTGCCCATACTGTCGGGTTACTATCTACCTTCTCCCATTCGCTTATTTCGTCCTGGTTGGTAGTACTCGACTGAAACACCTTCTTTAAAAAAGTGATCTGCCTGTCCATTTGACCCCTCCTTATGCGACTTTGCAGCATAGTTCATTCTCTACTTTTTTACCGTTAAACTTTTCCCACGGATGAATGTTAACGTCGCTCTTTATATCGTAAACAAGCTGTCCTGAATAATCAATGATCTTACCGCCAACCTTCGCAACCTTCAAAACCCTCATCATCATGTTATCATCCAGACATTTGTTAAGCGATGGATATAGCTGCCCTTTCATTTCCTCCACAACGCTACGGTGAACCATCTTGCCTGGGCCAATGATTGAAAAATCGTAAACGTAATCCTTTGCCTCATCGGTGTAGAAGTTTACAAACGTCACCCTGTTAACTCCGAAAAATTTCTCCTTCGAATCAATCAAAGGTTTGTATGTTTCGAACAATTCCGGTTTAATCACGCTGTCGCTATTCATCATCATCAAGTATTCGAACTTGTGAAACTGTAAAGCATACTTAATTCCAAAATTTATCTTATCCCCTACGCATTCATTTGAGTACGCAACCCAATTAAAACCATACTCATCACAAATCTTCATATACTCAGGCTCTGATATAACACAAAGTACGGTCACCTCGTATTCAATAGCCTGGATCATCTCTTTAAGTCTGTCGAAACAGAACTTAGTAACTTCCGGGCGCTTCCAGAGCGGTATGATTATTTGCAGTTTCAAAAGTTGTAGATTCTATATGAGTGAATCAAATCGATAATGTAGTGTGGAATCTTGGAGGTTAGGCCAAGCACAACAGTTCCCCTGTTTTCGTAAAGATCAGTGATAAGCAACTTCATTGCGTGCCTGATTTCTTCCGGCACATCGGTAATGTCATCGCCATAACCTACAGTAACACTAATTTTAATCGCCTGTGGCCGTCCGTATTGAAGCGTTGGCCATGTTACGTCATAAGCCCTCACAACGCAAGCGGGTTCGTTATTTGTTACCCAGTATTGACTTGTTGCAAGTGTCTGTTCGACTCCTTCAGTGTCCCGGTACTTCACGCTATCCACTGTTTGCAACGGTGGATAGGGAAGTTTAAACTCATTGCACCAATTATCAAAATAAGCGTCCCATTCCTGAGTTATCAGGGCACGATTGAGGTATCTTTCGATAGTGCCGCGAGCGGCCTTTATCATACGGTTTACCTCCTCATCCTGCCCTGATATTCTCAAGTGATCTTGAACCTCTTTTACTGAAAGAGGTTCTTTCTCAGGTGCGCTTGTTAAGACGTACATCTTAGGTCGCTGAAGCTCTCATGTACTTCACTGGATGCGTCCCGGCATCAAGCAAATCACCATCAATTCTCCAGAAAGCAACCAGGCCGATCTCGTCAGTGTCTCCAAAGCGCTCGTTCAAACGAACAAGTCTCATGTTGTTCACGGTACGGATCACATACTTTTTGAAGTTGCCGAACAGGGCCACTTTTTGGTTATCGTTCGCTGAGGCCGCACCATCCTGGTAAGCAAACATATCTTGGTTAATCACATAAGGATAACCGAGGATTGTTGATGGTGAGCTTGCCGCAAAACTTGGAGTCCAGAAAGGATAGCCAACAGTTGCCGCCAGGGAAACCTTTTTGATTGCCTGCAATACGTTGTCATGGAACATCCAAGTCGCTCCAACTCTGTAAGCAGGGTCAATTTCGTGCTCCAGACTGATAAAATCGTTCGCTGCCAGTGCAGTATCGTTCGCTGTGTTGTTACCGTGTGCCGCCGCAATGGTGATACCCTTGGGTTTTGTTGAACCGTCTGCCAGAGTGGTGTAGTAGTTGATACCACGGCCCATTCTTTCAGAAAGGAATGCGTTAATTTCACCAACAATGTCAAATTCTGAATCTTCGATGATTTCAGATGACAGTCTCAACAGACCGGAAGTGATTTTGTACGCCTCAAATTGCTGATTTGCATCAGTAACCTTCACGGCTGATGTTTCAGCGTTAACAGCCTCACCAATCAGATACGCGCGGTTAGCGGTATCGTTAACTTTTGGCCAATCAACAACATTGCCCTTTGCGGTCTTCCACAAACGTGAAACCTGGAGCATACCACCGTAAGCCTTCATGGCCACTTCCAATTCCTTCTGGAATCCGGTTGCGATTGTGTAACCGCCTGATCCGTCAGTCGTGCTCTGCTGGGCTGCACGTACGATACCAAGCTCTTTGTATGCCTGGTTGATCAGTTTGTTGTCATCGGCCTCCTTTTGTGCAGGAGCCATGAATGAACGCAACTCCTGAGATACCGATCCAGTAAGAACATACTCCTTAAGAGCAAGGTTCTCACATTCTTTACGCTTCTCAGGTGTCATATCACCCTTCTTCAATCCTTTTTCGATCTCGCGGTTTTCATTTCCTTCCTCGATCTCTTTCAATTCGAATGCTTCAAACTTTGCAGCATCCGCCATCAATTTTTCGTAATCCTTGTTCCACTCGTCAAACTTTGTATCGTCTTCCGCAGTGAGCGTCTCCTTACCGTACAGGTCTTTCATGTTCCTATATAGTACCTCCGCTTTTTTTCTCAGTTCCTGACTCTTTTTTGCCATTTTGTTAATTTAATTTAAGTTCATGTTTCATTATTGATAATCTCATTCCGAGTTTCTTTGTCAAACTCCTCGCCTGTTCTGGCGTTGGGTTTTTTATTGATTCAATTTCATTTCTCAACTCATCAATAGCCTTTTGCTGCTCTGCGAGTTTGTCGAAAAGTTTTTTATGCCCTTCGGTTGCGACTGATTTGAATTTCGCTGCGTCATCAGCACCGATGGCAACGAGTGACAACTCATGGGTTTTCCACCAGGTACGAATAACGAGTGGGTAGCTGTCTTGAAAATCATTTTTGTATGTAACTCCATCGACTGTAACATTTGCCCCTTTCGGGATCTCAACTGAGTATTCGCTTTCTGTACGGTAGCCGATCGACACGCTGTCAATGTGGCCCTCCTTAATTTTTTGCCTTACGTCCTGCTCCGCTTCACTCACAAAACAAGTGCAAAGAAGTTGATCAAGTTCTGTCCGGAAGTTCTTTGCAGATCCTTTGATTTGCTCAACCTCAAACCGGCTGTGTGAATCAAGTAACGGCACCTTATCGTTGTTTGGGGCTTCCATGTATCGCATTGGGAGTATTTCCCGGATAACCTGCCAGCGCTCCCAATCAATTACAAGTGCCGGGGCTTCTGTGGTGGCCACTGTTTCAATCCCTTTCTCAAAATCAAGCTCTTTTTTCGCCAGCGTTACCGCGCGCGATACCATTCCGCCAAATCCCTTTGGATTAAATTCTTTTATACCTTCAACTACTGCTTTATTACGCTGCATTTTGATTTTCTTTTGGTTGCTCTGTTTCCTGTCCTAATGTTTCTACCGGCTGCATGGTAGAGTTCATGAAAAACTTATTGATTGAATCTGTGTTCTCCATTTCCCAACCTTCCTGCTCCCGGCCTTCTGATGGTTTAATCAATCCCCACTGAACACCTATGCCGTAAACTTCATAACGTGTTTTGATGTCGCCCTTAATCAGATCATCGTAATTAAACTGACTCATTACGCGCCCACGCTCATTTTCAAAGAAAAGTTTTCGGTCAATCTCTTGCTGAAATCTTGTACCCCACGGCACTGCTACATCTTTGGCAAAACTTCTGTCCTGTTGTTCGATGTTTGAATAGTTCGCTTTTTCCAGGTCACCGATTTTGTGAGGTGGCACCCGGAACCATCCGCAGATTTCCGAACGGTCAAACTTCTTTGATTCCAGAAACTGAGCATCATTTTGAGGGATAGTTAACTGCTGATATTTTACCCCTTCCTCTAAAACAATGGTCTTAAATCTGTTTCGCGCCCCTTCTGTTTCTTTGTTAAAGGATTCCTTTACGTTCTTGGTTTCTTTCGGCCCCATTGTTCCGGGAGTCATCAAAACGCCTGACGCTTTTGCCCCGTTGGAGTAAAAAGAACCCTCATGCTGAAGTTTTGCGAGCGCACTGCCTAAAGTTTCGCGCTGTACTTGTGCCGTTGATAACCCGATGATTCCGTTTGTCCCGATATTTTTCAGGTGGATCATATTCTCTGCGAGAACTACGCGGGTGCCTCCATTTTCGTCATACACCTCGTAATAAAGTGTCCCGCGTTCGGTTCTTTTCGGGCAGACGTTGTAAGATTCAAGTAATTTTAATTCAATCGCGTTCGCAAAGCGGTCACGCTTAATTTCGGAATATCCGTTGCCCCAGGAACACGCCCAAAATACCATTGCCTGTTTCCACTCAAAGGCGTTGTAATCCGGTGATGGTTCGGCATGAAGCAGCCAGTAATTCGGGTGTTTGGTGTCAACGCGCGAGGCTTTCCCTACCTTTTCAATGACTTCTAAGTCCATTGTCGCCATTGTCTCACCAATAACCTTGATGCATGAGAAATAAGCACCTACACCGAGGGCTTTCTCTTCGTTTACGACTATTTTAGAGGCTGTTTTGTCGCCACGATCCATGAAAGAGGACAGCGATACGGACGGGTTCTCAAGTGATTGAGATTCCCGTAATTCAGGGTAAAAATACGATAAAGTGTGTTTTAAGAACCCCAATTTGAAATTGTTTTCCAAAAGTGGGTATTTCCTTATTATGGGAAGGGTAAGGGTTATTAACTATTTGGAAAAGGTATTTTTTTGCCGCGTATACACGCATGATGGAACCATTCATAGGGTAAAATGGCTATTCGGTTGATGATTTGAGGGTCTGTATTGAGGCGTTTTGTACCCTCATACTCGTTCAACCACGGATCTTCATTGTACTTTATCTGCTCCAAAAGGAAAGACTTCTTCCAAATTGAGGGCTGATGGGAGACTAAATACTTGCTTTTTTGGTCGAAAAATAAGGGTAATTTCGTGCCATTGAGGGTATAAAACCGGTTTACGGGGCTGATTTGTAGGCGTAAAAGGTCGTTTTCTTCAACAATTTGCATCAAATCGGAGAAATAAGGAGGGGGTTTGGTCAACCAGTGGTCTTCCTGACAGTAAAAAACGTAATCAGTGGGTATTTTATTAAGCAGGTTGGTTAGTCGATCGCTCCAACTGCCGGTTCCGGAATAAATCACATCGAATTTACCAAAGTCATGCTTTCCGTGTGCCTCCGTATCGGATCCGAAGTAAAAAGGGCAGTATTCAGCATACGCCAGCTTCCATGACTCTAAACACTCATCCCAAAGGAACTCGTATTGGTTGAAGGTGTGGATTAAGAGCGAGAGATTCATTGCAAAGATAAACGCTTGATGAATGCCCTCCGTTTATTCTCCTTAATTACGGATTGTCTCTGCGCTTCAGATGGGATTCTGAGGCCAGTTCTAAATGCGTGTGCTTGATTCTCGCCTTTTGTAACCCACTCTAAATTTGAATAATGATTATTTAACTTATTGCCGTCTTTATGATTAACCATCGGTTTATTGTCTGGGTTATCGCAAAATGCCTCAGCAACAAGTCTATGGATGTACCGATAGTGTGGTGATTTTCCTTTATGTAAAGAAATATTTTTGTAAACTCCGTTAGATTTATGTTTTAAAATTCGACCTGACTTCTTTGAGTAAATATCCCCTGATTGAGATACTTGATAGTCTTCAAATCCTTTAATGTCTTTAAATGTTTGCATAATCCAATTTAATAAAATCACACCAATCAATCAAATTCAATAACTGATTTCTATTCGTATTAAAATAATTCCAATCATGAATTGGCACTGATCTAATGCCTTCTTTATTCCTAAACCACACACCACACCCACAGTCAATGTCAACGGTAACAAAATTTTTGTTTGGATGTAATGAGTTAACATATTTCCACACATCCCCATGCCAATTACCTGTCTTTGTTGGTCGTGGCACTATTGTATGTTCTTCCTTGAGTGGGTTACAATCATGCAGAACAATAAATCCGTTAGGAGAAAGTATTTTTAAAGCGTTCTCAAAATCTTTCTTTACTTGCTCGGCTGTATGGAGGCCATCGATAAAAATTAAATCAAATTCAGAAAATGGTCGCGCTCCCAACTGCTGGCCCAATTCAGTGTCTGATCCGTTAATATTCTGCATGAAAAAATCATCACTCGTCATACAAAAACTTGCATGAGCGTTCGAATCAGGATCAACGCTTACCTTATACTCGCAAATTATTTTATCAAAGTTCTGAACTGGGTTTTGGACTCCGATTTCCAGGTAACGCTTTAAATTATGCTTGGTCGCTAAGTGATTAAGCAGGTCAGTTCGTTTTGGCTCTTGCATACAATTATTTTTTAACTCTTAAAACTCCAAGTCCGCCCCACCATCCTGCCTGTCTGTCCTCCAGCGTTCCGACTGTATGCCCTTTTATTTCGTGCATCTCAATCAAAGTAAATTTTAAATCTTTAATCGCTGACAAGCTACAGGTTTTCATCTTACTCAAGTCCCAATCATCACACACAAAAATAAACTCATCAGCAAGCGCACCGGCAAAGTGTGTTAATGCTTTATACTGTGCCTCTGCTGTGTGCGCACCGTCATAGAAGTAAAGTTGAATCGGTTGTTTAATCTTCGTAACATCAAAACTGAAACAATCGCCCTCGTAAAATTCAAACTTCGCGTCCTTCGTGTTCTCAAAAAATTGGCTTCTGGTTTTCGGCTCCATCATAAAATTATCAATCGCAAAAGCGTACACAGGATTATTGTAAAGCGCTGCCAGTAACGTTGACCCCTTGAAACATCCGACCTCTAAATAAGAATCAGATCCCGCGCAAAGATTATTTAGAAGGTGCCATACTTTCGGAGAACTCAGCCCGTCCAGCTTTGAAATATATTCCTCCGTCAGTTTTGACTTGTGATTCTCAGCGTCAGCAATACATTGCTTAATGTCGATCATGATCTTTTCAATTTAAAGTGATACTTTCTTGAGTTAACGCCAGCGAAGGGGTCTAACACTGACCCGGTGTCAATCATGGTGCATGGAAAATCCTGGAAGTCCGCGATGAGAATTTCACTCATCATCGAAGCCGACAAAAGAAAAACACAATCCTTTTTAAAATGGAACTCCATCTGCTCCTTTATGTTTTCGTAATGCAGCCAGCAATTTAACGTAGGCACAACGATATGAACGCAGTCAAACAATCCGGCAAGATGGGGTGGGCCGACAAGAATAATGTAACGGCCCCCCAGTGCATCAAAAAACCTACCCAAAACCCCATCTATACTCGCAGAATGCAATACGTCTGCATTATAAAGCGTAAATCCATCGAAATATCCCGCCACTTCGTTAGGTAAATGGCTGACTGATAACGGCTGAATGCCCACCATGTAGGGTGGCTCCTGTGCAACGGTCTTAACTAACCGCGCTCCTAAGTCTGGAAAATATTCGTGCCCATCACAATTACGCCCCCTCTTTCCTGTCATTGCGTTTATTTCTCCATCACCGTAACGCGCAAATTTGAAGTTTACATTCTCTTTGAGCATCATTAGAATGCGTTCGTAGGTTTCCGCTTCAGGCTCTACACCATCAAGGAACCAACGGCCTGTGGTTTCGTTTCGCGTGGCTACCATCTCCCGTGTTTTTTAATTATTTCTTTTTTTTTCTCGTCTCTCCATGATTTATGGATGTGTGGGCAGTGTAGAAATTCAGATACATTTGGGCTTTGATAGTTCCATTCTATCGTATCAAAAATGCCTGGATGTTTCCAGGCCGCGTACCCGAAAGCTATTTGATCACGCTCTGAATACTTCTCAACTTGCTCCCACCATGTTTCACAAATATTTATTGTCGCCTCACAACGTTGGCGCATAAGTATTCCGGACGCTATAAGTCCGTTGTTCTCAGGAATGCCAAGCCTTTTGTAATCACTTGCTTGCTCAACCAATTTCCAAAAATCACCCTTACCGCCACTCATGCAGCTTTTAATGTCGGTGTAAATACAGTCATCAAACGGGTGGTCTATGCAAGTCATGGGCGATTTAAATCTTTTCCACCACCTATTAAGATCGCAGTTAATAAAAAATGTTCCATCAATGAAAAGAGAAAACTCAGTATTGATATATTGATGGAAAAGTATTTTAATCTTACGAGCATTCTTGGCGTTACTCAGGTTTGGGTCTTTAGTTATTTTAACAATCTCCCATTTGTTATCCGATGGCAGTTCAAAATCCTGATCAGTAAAACAAACGTATCGCCACCCTTGCGATAAAATGAAAGGCTGTTTCAAATCATCATAATCACCTATGATTACCGTGTAGCAAATTTTCATTTGATTTCGATTCCTTCACTCAACTCAGTGAACAATCTCATTGGTTGAAATGGATGGCCGAAAGTCCATCGAGAATAGTATATTTTCTTAGTCTCGTTTATCTGTTTTAGTTCTTCATCTGATAACTCAAAGCACGCAATTATCTCGCCTTCATTACCCGGCACTTGCATAGCATGAATTACATTGTACTCTTCTTGGCCTTTACCTATCTCAAGGTCGCAGCCTGGAAATTTAATTGATTTCATTTTAAGTGTGTTTTATCTTTAACTCCGTTCTTTAATCGGTACAAATGTAAAATGTAAAGACCATCCATACGATAAATACTCTTACCTGCTTTCATTAAATCCCAGCAATACTCATTGTCAACACCTAAACATTTCCCGCCTTCTTTAAACCTTACTTCGCTCCATGTTGCCTTTGAAATCATCATGAGCATTCCTGAAACTTCGTGATTGATTGGGGTAGCGTTGAATAGTAAACGCTTCTGATGGTAGGCACGCTCCATGTGATAATCAAGTAGAAGGTTTTCAGAAACGATACCATCTAAAAGCTGATCTTTGGCCGATTCGTGTAATCGGTTGGTGTAGCAAGTCAGCAGTCCAGCGTGCGCGTATTTCTCTGCGTAGCAGTGGAGGATATGCCCAGCATCTGGTGTTAAGAACATCGAATCTAAGTCCATGAGACACGCCCAATCATTCTCAGGTATCTCTTTCATCTCTTGATTATAGGCTCTGCCTAAATCCTTGTCCAAGTCGTAAGGCTTGATGATGTGGACTTTCATAACGTCCAGTTGTAGCCACGGGTAATAACTTCGATCAATAACCTAACGAAGGCAGCGGCAACCCATAGGAATACTAAGCCTACACAAAATAAGCTGATGCCAATAAAGTATTCAAAACTTTTACTTTTAAGAATTGCATTGCCAAGGTTGGACATCGCGTTAGAAAGATTGTCAAATGCTTCTTTAGTTGTTTTCATTTTTTCATGCGTTGAGATTTGTATGACTTATAACTTTGGTAATCTGAATATTTTCTTTTTTCAAAATACTGCAAGTGAACCTGCTCCGCTTTCTCATACGCCTCTCCGTTCGTTCGGCTTCCACTCATACACGCATAAAATATTTCATCGAAACTATCAGCACTCAGCGAACACCCTTTAGCTATTGACTTAGGGAGTATAGCTATGTCTCCCTCGCCGATAGCGGAGCCGATCGCTTCGATTGTCCATTTTAAATTGCCGTCCTGATAGAGTTCAATCTTCATCCGTATACGCTTCAACGGTTACAATCTCATAACTAAATGTTCGTAATATTTGATTAGGCACCCATGACAAAATTATAAAATCCATTCGCTGAATAAGAACACCAAACCACATAGGATAAAGTTTGATTACCTTAAACTTGATTATGATATTTGGATTATTTGCCATGTCAATTACGCCTCGTTGGTGACAGTGTTAAAAAGTTCAATAACATTATCGTTGTATTCTTCTTTATGGCTTTTGTGCGTGTCATATTAATCAATTACCTGTACGCCACGATTTTCATAAACTGACTTCCTCGGTACATCTATCATCCACTCGTTAACCGCCATCGCTAAACTAATCCACGGGTCAATCTTCTTTTCCTTCCGCTCGCTCGCTCCGGTGCTTTTCGGTTTAACGATTTTAATATTCCCTTCCTCGTTTTCCTTGATCAGAATATTATCAAACGACCAAGCGACTACAGGATTACCATTGTGAATAAACTTCCCGGCCTTAATGTACTCCTCTATTTTTTTCAGGGCCGCGCTAAGTCCATATCCCTGTCTTTGTATCATTACCTCGATGCCGTGTTTCTCCTGAAGGGTTGCGGCCATCTGCCGGCTGTTCCACTCGTCGTAAGCCATACATTTGATGCTGTTCGTCTCTCTAAAGTTAAGAATTTTATTTTCAACTGCATCGAAATCTATCGTATTACCTGGGCAAATATTTATCCATCCCTGCTTGGCCCAAACAGAATAAGGCACGTTAAATTCTTTCTCGTAATAATCTGCCGCTACTTTAGGTATCCAAAGGTTCCAGAACGCTATCAGATACTCCCCATCGGTATAAAGATCGCATAGGCTTGTCAAATCCGATGAGGCCGAAAGGTCATTGCCAAGCCAGACTAAACTACCCTCATACTCCTCCCGCTTAACACCGGTCGCCAGCGAAGTCCACAAGTTAGTATCTAACCACTTGGTTTCGGATTGTGTCCACTGCCCAAGATTTAAACGCCTGAACTTATTCTCTTGCCGTGTGTCGTTCTTTGCCTGTAATGATTTCTTAGCAAGGTCGTCCCGTAAGTTTTCGGAGTAGTCGTAAAGCGGATTGCATGAGCGCCAGGTATCAGGAGAATGAATGTCGGCCAGTGGGTCGCTCTCGTAAATCACGCACCAGTACGAATCGTCTTCAATCAGCCCGGCCAGTAGATTTTTGCTGTACGTATACTCCTGATAGCACTTCGACATTTTATCAGTGCCAGGTGTTGTGATTGCCCAACCTATCGGGTTATCCCGTTGGCCGGTAGAGGTGTCAAGTGTGTCGTAAAGGTCAGGGTTTTTAGCTACGTGCAGCTCGTCATAAATCCACCCGTGTGTATTAAACCCATGCTTTGTATCTGACTTGGATGTAATTTTTTTTATGTACGAATCTTTGTAAACAATCGAACTCTGAAATACCTTAAATGACTTGCTCAGTACCGGATCGAGCGTAACCATTTTTTTTGCCGCGGTGAACAATAGCCCCGCCTGTTCATCATCCCCCGCGCAGTTATAAATCTGCGCGCTCGGCTCCCCGTCATTCCCAAGCATGGATAACTCAACACCGGCCATCATGGTGGTCTTTGCGTTCTTCCTGGGCATCTGGATGAAAACCTTATTGATCAGCCGCTTACCATTAGGCTTCCAAAGACCGAACACCGGGCGCAAGATTTCATCCTTAAACGAGTCAGGAAGTATCAACGGTTGCCCGTACAAACTACCCTCCACATGGCGGCAATGCTTCTCAATGAACTGTATCTTTTCCTCTGCCGCTTTCGAATCGTAACGGTATTTCTTCTTTAACTTTTCGAAGCGTTCGAGTGGGGTCATTTTACTTTAAAAGGCTCATTGTTTTCAATTCAATTTTCTTAGCCGGAACACGATACAAATCAGCAGGGTATAAACCAAACTTTGCAAGCCCCCTCTCAACCGCTTTCGTGTGTTGATCGAATGCTTTAAGCCATTTCATATCTGTTGGGTTATCAATTAGTTTCTGCTCCGCCTCCCTACGCTTGTACTCAGAGTAAGCAAGGGATCTCAGCCCCGGATAAACAGCTTTTGTAAGATGCCCACCGTCCCTGATAACCCCACAAAAATCCTGGAAAACTATCTTTGCCTCATCTGGCCAATCCTTAGGGGAAATGAACTTTTCAACCTGGCTAAAAGAAACTGTTTCGGGTTCTATTTCCCTGGAAGGTTCCAAAGTACCCTGAGCCTCTTTGATTTCTTTGGGAATTTGCCTCATTTAAGCGTATTTAGATGTTATAACAAGTATTTCAAACATTGCGTATAGAAAAATTCTGC
>JGI10216J12902_102786442_pt1 | contig 12383 bp, 7 predicted proteins | sample KanNatreferecore_FD_12902 | JGI IMG/M metagenome (IMG submission 12902)
ATCGCTTTCCCGTAGCGCGTGAAGATTTCGTCGACCTCGCGGCGATCGCGGACGTCGACGTCGTGATGGACATAGCCCCGGCCCAGGGTCGCCTCGAGGCGCGCCTTGTTCGGGGCTGTCGACCCGTCCGGGCCGAAGAAGACCTCCCGCATGTTGTTGTCGACCCCGACGATTTCGAGGCCGAGACCACCGAAATACGCGGCCGCTTCGGAGCCGATCAGGCCGTTCGATCCCGTGATGACAGCCACGCTCATATGTGATCGCGCAACGACGGTCTGTGTGGCGCAAACGCGAGAAGACGCGTCGTGGGCCTCGCGACGTTACGGCGCTGCGTGACGTACGGTCGGTTCTCTGCTTCGACGTCGCTGCTGTCGATCACCAATATGCGCCTCCATCGTTTTTCCAGTTGCGCCGCGGCGTTTCTCCCGGCAACGGCCTTATCCACTTTTCATTGAACCACTGCTTGATTGTCGGATGGTGATCCCATCGATTCCCTCGGATCCCAAAGAGGATCTGTAGCGGGCCGCCGAGATGGATAGCCGGGCGTTTGAGTTCATGTCGCACGAACCCGCAGATCGGCAATGAGTATGCGCCCGCCCCGACTAAGCACGCGTCGAAGTTAGCCGCAGAAAGGCGTTGCTTCATGTCGGAAAGAGCCTCGTGCCAGTCGGAATGCTCGGGTGATACGAGTCCGGCCGAAAACGGCGCGCGCACAACGATGAGTTCAAAATCGGGAAGGACTGCCGGTCTTTCTGGAAAAAGATCTCGCCCGGTCCAGTGGCTTCGTTGCCATGCGATCGACTTTTCAAATGGCGAGACGACCGCGACTCGCTTCCCGCCAAGGGACGCTGTCCAAGGCAGGGCATGATAATAAGGCTCAAGAGCCCGAATTCGAGCCAGATCTGCATGCGGGGCATACTTCGCGATGATTTGCTCTTCTCCAGCGTTGAACCAGACTCCAATCAAATCAAGAGTTGACACGGCCTCCAAATAAACCTCGGCCCAGCGAATGAGGACATCTTCATCTTTTGGGAAAACCCCGCAGTTCAGCTGAAGAAGATCGAACTCGTGTCCTTCGGCTGTGACTGATCGAAAGAATGAGGTAGGGTCACCGCGGTATCGGTCAAACTTGATGAGGACCTCGAGCTCGGTGTCGCCGATCTTTCCAGCCGAAAATGGTATCCCCGCCCTGAGGCGCTCGAGGAGAAAGGCGTTTCCCTCCTGTTCTCCGAGGACCACCCGCCCCGCGTAACTGGACGCGGGGTCGGCGGTTTTGAGGAGCCGGGCCCGCCGCAAGGCCGGCGTATTTGCCTTCGCAATCTTTGTCCAGACGTAAATCTTGTTGCGGAGCCGCATGGCCGCTCAGGCGAGGGGTTGATTCCCTGGATCGATGACGGTTGGCGAGGCCGGTCTGGCGTGAATGGATTGCTGACGTGCCAACAGCGCGACCAAGAGCGCCAGACTGGCGCACCAAGAGAGCGCGAGGGCCAGGGCGACACCGTTGAGGCCAAGGGCTGAAGGGAACAAGACGATCGTTGGGATCAGTACGAACCACGAGCCCATTTCGGCAACGGTACCGAGTCCCGGATAGCCCATACCTCGAGCTCCGTCCGCGAGGACGCGGCGGACGCCGAGGACCACGGTGCCTGCAAGGAGAATACGCGCGACAGAAGTGGCGCTTGCAAAATCAGAACCAAAAAAGAAGTGGATTAAGGCGTCCGCGCCGAATTCAAGAGGGAGTACGACCGCGAGAGAAACAGCTAGCGCGATGCCAACGTAGCGCCGCGTGAGCAGCCGCGATTCTCGTTCGTCGCTGGTTGATGCGACATCTGGATATGCGACCATACCAACGCTTTGTGTAAGGAAACGAGGAAGGTTCGTCAGAGATACGGCGACGACGTAGAGGCCGAGAGCAGTCGGGCTCAAAAAAAGGCCGATGACAGCCTGGTCAAGGCGAAAGCTCTCGAGCGGAGAAATGTAACCAAGTAACCCGCGCACACCAAACCTGAGCATTGCTCTCCTCGAAGGTCCGAGAGCGTCGCTCGATACCCGGGGGACGTGTAGTAGTGCGGTAACGACTGATGTGCCGCCAACGACGAGCAATGCGCTCGCATGGACCGCGACGATTTCGACGAGCGTATGCGCCGTCGTCGTGAAGACAACGAGAACTCCGAGCGCCCAGACAATCGTTGGAAGCGTTCGCAATATGTTGAACGCGCGAAATCTTTGCTGGCCTTGCAATACCGCGAGCCCGTATTGCAAGGCCAACATGCCGGGCAGGATGGCGAGGCTGAGTACGGCAGCCGTCCGAACGATGTCCGGTTCGTCGCTGAAAAGGAGGATAAGCGCGCCGGCTTGCACGAAGCTGCCGATAATGGCCTGCGCCACCACTGGGAGAGCAAGCGCGTTAAGGATGTGCCGCGTCGTACTTCGGTCGCGAGCGATGTAGTACGTCGCCGCGAGCGGAAGACCGAAGTTGCCGATCTGCGAGATGATGTGAGGAACGAGCAAGATGAGAGCGAAATAGCCACGGTCTTGCGCTCCAAGCGCCCGGGCAGCGAGAACTCCACCGAGAACGAGCGCGAGTTGGCTCGTACAGCCGGCGGCGAGCGACCCGAGTAGGCGTCGCTCCCGCAATAACGAGAGGATGCGATCGGTTAACAAGGAAGCTGAGGCACGGTAGCCACCAGGACGTAGAGGTGATGGATCATGCGAGCGCCGTTAATCACGTCTACGCGGAAGTCTTGGAGCAGACCGTCGTGGGCACCGCGGATTAGGGTCAGGAAATCGATCCTGCCGCAGGCGCCAACGGCACCGTGTGCCGGCGTAGGGCATGGTCGGAGTGTTGGCAAGAACCACGGCACGCGACCGATCAGACCTGAATCACATGGCTGATGTGCGGGAGCTGCCGCCGTGACCGAAGAGGCGACCCCATAACCCTCACCGCCGTGAGCTGACCCTTGGGCTGCGTTTCGTCGGTCGCGCGTATTCCCGTCGGTGAGTCAGGGCGCGAGCATATCCCTCCAGATGAACTCGGGCGCACTCGTCTACCGAAGACAGTCTGATGGCCTCCGTTCGGCCCCGAGCTCCCATCGTCGTCCGTAGGCTCGGGTTATCAGCGATGCGGAGGATTGCGTCAGAAAGAGCACGCGGATCGAGGGGCGGAACGAGAAACCCGGTGACGCCGTCGGCGACTAGTTCAGAGACCGCTCCGACATCGGCGGCCACGACCGGGAGGTTCATCATCATCGCCTCCGCAACAGCCGTGGGCGCGCCTTCGGAGCGAGGGACCGAGGAGAGAGCGAAGATATCCATGGCTGCGAGCGCGGGACGCACGTCTTCGAGAGCGCCCGAAAAGATGACATCCTTGCCGACAACAAGTCCCAGGCGCTCGGCGAGCGCGTGGAGGCCGCGCTCATACGGGAGGTGAGTTTCATGGGACGCTCCCACGATGAGAACCTTGGTGTTCGGCCGACCGGCGTGCGTACGCGCCGCGGCGCGCAAAAGGTGCTCGTGGCCTTTTTGAGGATTGAGATTCCCGACTGTCCCGATGACCAGGTCGCCTTCGTCGAACCCGAAGTGTTCGCGTGCACTGATCGAGTCGACGTGGGCAACGGCAAATACGGCGGGGTCGACGGGTGGGAAAAACGTCAGCAAGCGGTCGCCAAGCGAATCGGTGCCGGGATGAACACTTGCCACCTGACGACCGGTTGTCATGACGACGTCTGAGAGGCGAAGCACAAAGGGCATCAATAGTCGTCGAACTGCGATCGGAGGACGAGTATCAAGCAATTGCCAAATGACGGCTTTATTTTCAAGCTTCGCGGCGATCGCGCCATGCGGATTGACAAGGCCACCTAGCTGGACGACGTCGATTTGCCTTTTTCTGATTACGTCGCGCATGGCACGTATCTCAGGGGGAAGTCCAGCAGCAAGCCGTACTAGCGGGCCGGGGTTCAGGGTGGCTCGCGCCCGATGAAGTGGCATGGTCACGACGTCGATATCGGATGATTTGAGCCTTTCGACTGCATTTCCCGGACCTTCGGGAAGCAGGACAGTCATCGAGACGCCACGCCGTCGCAACTCCTGCGCGAGTAGGCGTGCTTGATTATGTGGGCCACCGTAAACTGGGTAGTGGATTACAAAAAGAGCGTTCACTCGGGATTTGCGCCTCTTGGGGGTGAAAACCCTCGCGCTCCGGACTCGCCAGCTGGAGAGCTTGCAAGAATCGACGCGATGGCTCGTTCGAATTCTTGAGCCCAGAAGTCGGGCGTCTGTCCCACGGCTTTGTTGGCCGAGAGCCTCCCCATTCGTTCACGTAGAGCTCGATCACGCGCGAGGATTCTCATGCGGTCGAATAATCGGCCGCTATCTCCCGCCGGAACAATGAAACCGTTCAATCCGTCGGCAACGCGGTCTCGGATTTCTCCGGAGGCGTTTGTCGCGATGATCGGAAGGCCACATGCCATGGCCTCCAGCACCACGAGGCCGAACGGATCGCCCAGAGTTGGAAAGACAAAAACATCAGACGCAGCGTAGAGCTGCGGCAAAGAGTCTGCATGATGGAAACCGGCGAAGATGACTTTGCGCGCCCCGATCTCGAGGCATCGCCTGCGCAGTTGCTCTTCGTCGGTACCGTCTCCGACCAGTAGAAGTGTCGTATCGATGTTGGTCTTCTCGAGGTTCCGAAAAGCGTCGAGAAGAAAGAGCAAGCCTTTGCCCAGCCACAATCGCCCGACGTAAAGAAAAGTAACGCCCGTAAGCCCTAGCTCCACGCGGAGACGATCGCGCTCGGTCAGAGAAAGGTCGCTTCCGCGGCGGAAGTGATCAACGTCGATTACCTGCGGAACCGTAAGAATGCGATCGTCGGAAGCGCCATAGTGGCGGGCGAACGCCCGACCGTCCTGGCCGGGTGTGAGCACTGCGTCGACGCGCGGGAAAATCATCGACTTGGCAAGCTCCTTCCACCGACGTCTGCGAATCCACGCGTCGTACGTAGCGAGCACCCAAAAAGCCGTTCGTGCGCCCCTTCGTCGCGCCAGTACGCATCCGAGGAGGAAATCAAGCCTCCAGTGGAGGGTGACCAAGACGTCGGGCACCGAACCGCGGAAAAGTGGCGTAGGAAGCGCGACAAATCTGTCGCCGCGTCCGACGCGAGGGAGAAAACGATAACAGAACCGCCAGGACTCCTCGTCCACGTGCCAGCTTCTGCCGGGCTTCGTCCGAGCGGAGAACCACACTTCGAGCGCAACGTTGGCCCTGTCGCTCAGGGTGTTGAATCTATCGACCATGTATGGAGCCGGAATATTCGTCCAGTAGACGACGCGGGGTCGCATCACACCTGCCCTGCCAGGACGCATGCAGTAGACCTCCGGGACGCCCGTCTTGCGTCGAGCGCGTAGAGCGTGGCGAGGGGTCCGAGTACGAAAACACTCGTGATAAGCGTGTCGACCGGGCCGTTACGCAGTCCGACGACAACTAACCAGAACGCCACCGCGTAGAACAGATAGCCCGAGATGCTTCGGTTGCGCGCGATGAAGTTTTCATACAGTGTGCGTGCTCCGGCTCCGAATAAGATCATTCCGACGATGGCGCCGGGAATTCCGAAATCCCAGTAGAGCGGCGCCAAGATGGAAAACTCTGCGTTGATCGAGCCACGGTTAGACTCCCGCGGCCATAGATGGGCTAGCAACTTATTGCGTGGCGGGTCAGGCTTGTCCGACCACAATGCCCGCGGAATAGGTCGTACGAGCAGATCGCCGAAAATTGTTTTTCCATACGTATAGTGAAGATCGTGTGGAATAGCTTGGACCGCTATGGCGAGGGCAGGCGCCATTTCGGAGTCAGGGCCTGTTGCCAGGCGGTCGAGACTGGTCCAGGGGCGTTGAACGACGCTAGTCACCGTTTGCCCAACTGTTTCGTTTCTCGAGTCCCGACCACGGAGATCCGACAGGAACGTCGAGAGAAGTAACGCTCCGCACGCGAGCACCGCGATGGTGACCAGCGACGGCCGGCTCGAACGCCTGAGATAGAGAAAGACGAAGAGGCCCCCGCAAAAAACGAGAAGCATGACGCGGTCGCCCGATGGCACCGCTCGGACGAGAACAAGCCCAGTTACCACCAGGAACAACCCGAGCGTGATCCTCGACGGATGGTCCAGGACGACTGAAAGCAGGATGAGCGCAGCTGGTACGAGCATCAGCATCATCGTCCATGGGTAGAAGGAGCCTTCCCGTATCGCGCTGTCGAATGCCGCGGTCCGTCCGTGCAAGAGAGTCGTAAGCGTGCTTGTGCTACCACCTCCCGCCACGAACAAGATCCCAGCGACGACGCAGAGGAGTGCGGTTGTAGAAGCAACCAGTACTGCTGTGTGGCGGTCAAGAGGTCTGGGAGGAAGCGATGACTCGGCAGCACGCGATTCGGAAGTCTTCGGCACGTCGCCCGACCGAGCATCGCGAACGAAGTAGCCGACCACGAAACCAGCCGTTCCTAGCAATGCCAGAATCAGCATTCGGCGAAAGCCAGGGCCGACGTCTGTCACCGAAAGGGGGGCTTCGTAAGAGTAGTCTCCCGCCAGAATCATCGCCATCGGTCGGAGAACGAACATCACCGCGTATGCGGCCGCGAAGATTACGAGCGGCTCGAACGGATCGAATACTCCGTGCCTTACGCGCCAAACGATGGGAACCAGCAGTGTTGCGCCGATCGCGCATACAAGAACGACGTCGGGTATGTGAGCTGCGACAGTCATTGACTAGCGTTGACACGATCCGACAGGACAGCGCCGGCGCGTGCAACTAACGGTGCGCTACCCCCAATGTTCCAGCAAGTCGTTCCCGGCGATCGTCGAGCACTCTCGAACGTGGACGGATACCTTGCGCGACCAGGGCAACCGGCCATTTCGTGATAAGCCTCAGACCAAGCTCGGCTGGGCGAGAATTGGTTCCCGAGGTGCGAGCACCGCGGCCGGACGTGACGCGGTGACCTGAACTGCGTGAAGTGCCATCAAGAGGGCCATGGAAACCCATCCGTACCTCGTAAACAGTGCTGGTTCACTCATCAAAAACACGATGAAGGCAACGAGAGATGCCGTCAGGCCGAGGGCGACGGCTCGCTCCTCGAGTGACCCAGCGCGAAGAATTGAGGCCCGTGCGGTACGTAAGCCAGCGACAAAGATTAGGACCATTCCCGTGAGTCCAACGATTCCTGTCTGGAACCAGGTGCCGATAACGATGTTGTGGACTGGATGGTCGTTTATCTGATTGTTCTCAGGATCGAGGCCGACGCCAACAACCGGGTTTGAACTAATGCGCGCGAGTGCACCGTGGTACGTGGCGACGCGGCTTCCAAGGGTACGATCTGGGTCATCCGGAGATCCGGTTCCGAAGCGCGTCAGGCGTTGAACAACGGACTGCGAATCAGGGGAGCTCTGGGCCGAGTACAGCGCTATGAGGGCGAGCCCTGCGGCGGCGATCGCGAGGACGCGCTGAAGCCGCGCGCGGTGAGATCCGAACCACAGCGCACAAGCCACCGCAGCAGCTGCGAGACTCCCAACTGAACCCGAGAGCAGTAGACCCGTCGAGACGAGTATGACGCCCGCCATGCTCAGAAACAGAGAGCGGGATCCTTTCGCGAGAACCATCAGAAGGACCAGAGCCGGAACCAGCGCGATAGACGTGATCCCGCCAAGATCATTGACGTTCGCCGTAAAGCCGGTCATTCGTCCCCAGTTGACCGTACCGCCGGGAATCACGTCTCCTAAGAAACGCTGCGCCAGCGCGCCGGCACCGTTCAAGGCGGCGGACGCAACCCAGAGGGCAAGAGCCGTATAGACATGCTCGAGGCGCCGCAAGACCACTGTGCCAAGCCAAAACCAGACGACGGTTACGTATATGAGCTTGACTATGACGACGACTGACTGTTGTGGGACCTCCGTGCCAAAGCTAGAAATTAGGCCACCGATTGCGAATAGAAACACACCCACGAGAAGAAGCGGTGGCAGACTCACCTCGATTCGTCTTCGCTCAAGAGCAATTCTACCAAGCATCGTTACGAATGAGAGAAAAAAGAAAACGTCGGACAACGTCACTGATGCACGGTGCCGAAAGGTAAGCTGGCCGATGAATAGTACGCCAAGGTAATACAAAACTCGCGGCAACCGACGTACGCCAGTCTCGCGATCGAGTCTCTCCTCAAGTACGCCGAAAGGCTGACGCGAGTGAAATTTCGAAACCACATGGTTGGTTCTCAGCGATGGCGCCGCGGTGGCGCTGGTAAGAGCAAGGTTCGGGCCAACAAGTTGCCTGATATAAGCGATTACTAGGAGCCCGACAAGAACGAGAACCGCGACAAGGGACAGCATCGGGCGAAGTACGGCTGCCGTCAGTCCACTGGCGACCGACACGACAATGACGAAGACGAAAAAACCGTAGACAGGTGCGGCGTTAGCGCTGCGGCTTCTTGACCACGGCCGGTTGGTGGGAAGCGTTCTATTGATCGGACGCTCGCGTGGTCGGAACATTTGCGACCGGTCCTGAGGCCTCATGGCGCATCCCGCCCAGAGACATGTAATACATGGGTCTTGGCATGGCGCTATTGGTGACGACGAATCCAAGCGGCGGGGTGCGGACTGCCTCGTCCAGGGTGCGCGTCAGCTCGCGAACGGCCGGCGTTGTCAGCGTCTTTAGGCGGGAAACCACCAAGATTCCATGGACCTCCGACGTCAATGCGATTGCCGAACTCGACTGAAGAAGCGGAGGTGAGTCGAGAAGGACCAAATCCGACTGGGCCGCGACTCTGCTCAAAACGCTCACTATCATCTCGATGGAGAGAACCGTCCTGATATCGAGGGCTCCCGCGGGTGAACGGAGAATTTGCAAGGAGCCCTCGCTTCTGGCCGCCAGCCGCTCTTTCCTCTGATCGATCGCGATCGGCCCCGTTGCCATCGGTCGGAGCACTTCCTGAAGTTCGTGCGGCTCTGAAGCGGTTGTGGCCACGTCTATTTCAACGAGAGCGTCCTCGATCGTCGAGCGGCCAAGTGCCAATTCAAGAAATCCGGGACCGTCAGGTAGAGAAAACAACTGCTGTAGGTGGATTGGCTGCGTATCGAAATCAACAAGAACGACCTTGCGGCCCTGCTGAGCAAACGCGACTCCGAGATTGGCTGTCGTGGTCGTTTTGCCCTCTCCGGCCAGCGCGCTTGTGATCATGAGCTTTTTGACCGGGAAATTTAGAGTAATAAGATCGAAATTCGTGGCGAGAATTCGAAATGCCTCGGCATGCGGCGTGTCCGGTGCGTCCAGCATCACGACGCTATTGCTTGTACGACGCCTCCAGGGCAAAGTTCGTAAACGACCTGAGGGTGGCGGTGGGAGACGGCCTAGCAGCGGGAAGGCGAAGGCAGCACGGAGCTCTTCTTCCGAGCGGATACGTGGATCAAGAGCATCTACGAGGAAGACGATCCCGATCCCAAGGGCGAGGCCGAGGATCGCCGCGAGTGCCGCTATCCGAACCGGGGGCTGGCCAAGCTTGCCTGCGCCGGCCGGCCTCCTGACGACCGCTGCGCGTGACGTTTGGAGGGTCTCAAGCGTTCGAAGTTCCTCGGCACGGTCGACGAGCGTCGCGTAGAGCGGGGAAGCGGTCTGGCCGGCTGTCTCGAGAGACCGAACGCGGGCGTCAACGGCCTTCAGAGTCGTCGCAATAGCAGCGGTGTCCAGTTCGTTCGAATACTTCGCGAACTGTTCGGCGTACACCGTCGCGAGACGAGCGGCAGTCGCAGGGTCGCGATCTCGAACAGACAGAGTGAGGATATCATTGTTGTCTTGCGTCCGAACGGAAGAGTTACCGATTAGGTCAGATGCGTCCTCGTTCGTTCCTGCCGCTGCGACGGTTCGGCGAGCTACTTCGGGTAGGCGCGCTAGCTGGGCTTGCGTTTCGAGAACCCGCGTCGCATCTGAAGCGGTCGGATCATTTACGCCTTGCAATTCGAGTGCGAGATTTTGGCGGTTGATCAGGACTTGCGCCGACGCCTCATAAACGGCAGGGCTACGACCGGAGACGAGGATCGCGGTCAAAGGAGCGAAGACTGCGCACGCGAGGATGGCCCATTTCCATCGCCGAAGCGTGGCGACGTAATCGCCTAAGGTCGAAACCGATCGCCCCTGATCAGGCAGCAAGTGACCCTCCCGCTCGTGACGCCGCTGTAACTGAGGATAGCGCAGTGCCCTCCGTGGGCAAGAGGTGATCGCACGATGGCGGTGCGAGCTCGAGGTCCTGTCTGATTCGAGTCAAGCAGCCACGACGGCTTGACGATCGTCAACGGCAAGGCACTCGGCCTCGAGTGAGTGCGACCGGTACCTCGGCTAGCTCCATCGCTCTACTGATGCGCAATCAGCGTCGGCCCTGAGCGGCCTGAAGGTGTGGCGCCGTCCGGGCAGGGATGCCGTCCGCCCCGCCCGGGCCTGAACGGACGGAGGCGATGAGAGTAGCTACCCAGCCAGGGCAGCTGACGAGCTAGCCACCGACGTAGCCGGGCGAGACGTAGCTGGTGCCCGCCAGGCCAAGAGGCACGAAATCCCCGGCCGGAGGCCTTCCCTTCAAGACGACACCCGCGATGTTTGAAGTCGGCCAATAAACTTGCGTCCCGTCAGGAGAAACGACTGCCTGCCGCCCCACCGGTTTTTGGATATCTGGATAGACGGAATACCCAAGTGGATAGCGAGTTTGGCTGTTGTCGAGCCAGGTGTTCGTGAGCGTAACTGGGGTCGCGGCGAGTTCCTGCCAAAATAGATAGTGGCCCGTCGCCAACCCAATTAGATTTACGTTTCGCAGGTCAGTCGGGCCGAGCGTATAGCCGGATTCAGCCTTGAGGAAGAGTCCCTGGTAGTCGGAGCGGCCGGTGAGATGGTCGACTCGTAGCTCTTTGTATCCGCTGTGTGGCTGAATGATGTCGGGATGACAATCGGTGAAACCGACCTCGTCGCGAGCGTGGATGTCGGTAACTCGAACATTCTCAATCTGGACGATTGCGTTCTGTGCAGCAATTTGGATGCCCTCACCGAGATCGCCACCCTGGTTGTCGATGAGGAGCCCTTCGACATGCACTACGCCCGTTTGGCCCTTCACATAGAGGGCGCGACGGTCGTTCATGCCCGGAGTGCTACCTGCCCACGGGATTGTGATGTGACCCCCGATCAGAACGACGTTGTGCCCGCCCTCGAGTACGACACCGCCTACCGCGCTGACATTGCCCATCTTGACCACGTAGTCTCGGGCGGAGTCGAGCCTGAACCAACCGCCGCTGCTCGGCACATTCAGCGTGAGCGGGTTGCTTAGTGCCGGCGGTGCCCACGAAAGCTTCGATCCTGAGGCCGCCACGACCGTCGTTTGAGCCGAGGTTGCGACGCTCGAGCCCACGGCGTTCACCGCTGTGACAAGCACGCGCAAAGACGAGCCCCCGTCGGCGTTCGTTACTTGATACGTCGAGCCGGTCGCGCCAGAGATTGAAAAGCAGTTCGCGCCTGCCGAGTCGCAGCGGCGCCATTGGTACGAATAGCCGATCGGCGTCGTTCCGGTCCATGTGCCGGTGGATGCGCTGAGCACCGACCCGACCGCGGCACTTCCGGTAATGGCCGGCGCGCTCGTATTCAGGGGAGGCTGTGCGGTGGAGCTCACCACTGCCGTCTGGGCAGAGGTCGCCGAACTCGAGCCACCGTCGTTCGTCGCAGTCACGAGGAAGCGGAACGTGAACCCGACGTCGCCGGATCCCAGTAAGTACGTCTGCGCCGTCGCGCCGCCAACCGATGCACAACTCGAGCCGGCACTGTTGCAGCGTTGCCACTGGTATCCGTATGCAATGGGCGCCGTGCCCGTCCAGGAGCCGGTCGAGCCGTTCAACGTGGACCCCTGGCTCGCGGTGCCGCTGACTGCCGGAAGACTCGTACTGGACGGAGCCGTGGCGGTCCCGGGAGAACCCGCAACCACGGTTGTCTGCACCGACGTAGCCGACTTTGAGCCGGATGAATTGCTCGCGGTAACGACGACTCGCATCGTGTCGCCAACATCCGCGGCTGCGAGCAGATACGTCGAGGAGTTTGCGCCTAGGACCGACGCGCACGCGGATCCGGTGGCATCGCAGCGGCGCCACTGGTAAGCGTAGGAAAGCGGCTGGAGCCCCGTCCACGTCCCCGTTGCCGCCGTTAGCTCAAACCCTTCCTGTGTCGTCCCCGTGATCACTGGAGGCGAAGTGTTCGTCGGCCGGGTGCGGCCGACTTGCTTCTGGCTCGACTTCAGCGTCGTCCTACCTGCGCTGTTCGTCGCGGTCACCCTGAAGATCAGCGTGGCCCCGTCATCTCGCATCGTCGGCGTGTACGTCGCGCTCCTCG
>JGI10216J12902_101647719_pt1 | contig 12375 bp, 8 predicted proteins | sample KanNatreferecore_FD_12902 | JGI IMG/M metagenome (IMG submission 12902)
TCGCAACCTTTATCGGGGCTCCCGTGTCTCAACTCGCAGTTACGCAAACGCTCGGTCCGGATACAGACACAGACATCGCAAGATGCCTGCAGTCCGGTGAATTTCGTGAGGCGTTCACGCTCTTGCTGCCGGAATACCGGGACAAGGTATTTCGCCTATGTTTCAGCATGTTGCAGCAGCGGGCGTGGGCCGAAGACGTCAGCCAGGACGTGTTTTTGAGGATCTGGCGTGCGTTGCCCGGATTCGCTGGTCAGTCGTCGTTGTCGACTTGGATCTACGCGATCTCGCGCAATGCGTGCCTCTCGGAGCTGCGGAAGAAACGGCCGCAGGTATCGATCGATGCCGACGAAGACGGCTATCACCCTGAGGTGGCAGCCCTCTCCGTCGCGGATGCTGACGATTCGGCAACCGTGAGCGTCGGACAGATGCTCGATCAGCTGCCGGAACGGTATCGACAGGCGGTGACTTTGTTTTATATGGAAGACAAGTCGTACGAACAGACAGCAACGAGCCTCGGGATGCCGCTCGGCACCGTGAAGGCCTTGCTGCATCGCGCCCGCAAACGGCTGATAGACCTCGCCAAAGAAGCTGCATGATGAGCGATATCGAACAGCACGACCTTCAATGGAACGACCAGCTGCAGGACCTGCTCGACGGTGACGTCACCGGATCCGAGCGTGCCGCGCTGGAAACGCACGTTGCAGGTTGTGCTCGGTGTCGTGCGCAGTTCACGAAGCTGAAGAAGCTCGATGCGCTGCTGCGCGCGAGAATCGATGCGCCCACGCCGACCGCTTCGTTCGATCAGCAAGTGTTTGCACGCATCAATGCCTTCGACACGCACGCGCGCGAGAAGGCGCGCCGACGCATCGATCGCGAACTGAAAGACAATCTGGAGATGCTCGCGCGCGGTTGGCGCAGAGGCTTGATCTCGACGCTCGCCGGCGCAGTCGCAGGACTAGCGCTCGCCTTTGCGCTCATCGCTTGGGCAAATCAGTCCGGTGCTGCCAGCGCCGCCATTACCGCCGCCAGCAACGGAATCGGCAACGATGCGAGCCTCCTGCATACTGTGGTCACGATGCTCATCGGCGCCGGCATCGGCGCCGCCGTATCGCGCTGGCTGACAGGCGCCGTCGAGTAGCGCACGGCGCACTCGCGCCTTTCATGACGTTTGCGACAGGTTCGAGCACCGTTTACACGCGGTGAGCTCCTTGTCGTGCCCTGCACGCCCGCTCCGGCTAGAATCGCGCCCGTCGCGTAGATGTAGATCCAAGGCCGCCAACAAGAATCATGGGCGTGAGCGCAGTCGATCACGCCGCGTCCGACGGGACCGCGGCTCAACGCAAGCTCGTCTTGACCGCGCTCGGCGTGGTGTTCGGCGACATCGGCACGAGCCCGCTGTACGCGTTTCGCGAATGCTTTGCACCCGCTCACGGCATCGCGGTCACGACCGACAACGTCATCGGTCTGTTGTCGTTGATCCTCTGGTCGCTGACGCTCGTGATCTCGGTGAAGTACGTCGCGATCATCATGAAGTCCGACAACCGCGGCGAAGGTGGCGTGTTGGCATTGAGCACGTTGCTGCTGGCCGCGACCCGCAACTACAAACTCTGGACGCCGGTCAGCGCGGTCGGACTGTTCGGCGCTGCGCTGTTCTTCGGCGATGGCTTCATCACTCCGCCCGTCTCCATTCTAGGCGCGATGGAAGGTATCGGCGTCGCCGCGCCCGAGCTCGAGCGCTTCATCGTCCCCGGCGCGCTCATCATTCTCTGCGCACTGTTCCTCGCGCAAAAACACGGCACAGGCGCGATGGGCCGCGCGTTCGGCCCCGTCATGCTCGCGTGGTTCGCAGTGATGGCGCTGCTCGGCCTGCGCTGGATCGTCGTTTATCCAGACGTGCTGCTCGCGGTGAATCCCTGGTACGCGCTGCGCTTCTTCGGCGACAACGGTCTTGCGGGTTTTCTCGTGATGTCTTCCGTGTTCCTCGCAGTGACGGGTGGCGAAGCACTGTATGCGGACATGGGTCATTTCGGGCGCAAGCCGATCCAACGCGGCTGGTTCCTGCTCGTGTTTCCGGCGCTGATGATCAACTACTTCGGCCAGGGCGCCGTGCTGATGCACAACCCCGAAGCGATCGAGAATCCGTTCTACCATCTCGCGCCGCCCTTCCTTCTCGCGCCGCTCATCCTGATGGCGACCGCAGCAGCGGTGATCGCTTCGCAAGCGGTGATCTCAGGTGTGTTCTCGGTGACTCGGCAGGCGTTGAATCTCGGCTATCTGCCGCGACTGCGCGTACTGCATTCGTCGGAACACGAGATCGGCCAGGTGTATGTGCCGATCGTGAACTGGCTCTTGTTCATCGGCACGGTGTTGCTCGTCGTCGGTTTCCAATCCTCCGCGGCGCTTGCCGGCGCATACGGCATCGCGATCTCCACGACGATGCTGATCGACGGCGTGCTCGTCATTCTCTTGTTGAAGTTCACGCGTGGCGCGAATGCGCCGCTCAAGATCGCCGCGCTCGGCGTCGTCGCTGTGCTCGACATTCTCTTCTTCGCCGCAAACTCCCTGAAGTTCGATGACGGCGGATGGATTCCGGTCGCGACAGCAGCGCTCGTCTACGTGCTCATGACGACGTGGCAGGAAGGACGTCGCACCTTGAACTGGCTGATCGCAAAAGAGCAGATGCCGGTGCGCGACTTTCTGTCGCTCGTCGAAAAGGAGCCGCCGCATCGCGTCGCAGGTACTGCCGTCTATCTCGCAAGCGAAGCGGGCGGTATGCCGCGAGCGCTCCTCAACAACCTGCGCTTCAATCGCGTGCTTCACGAGCGCAACGTATTGCTCACGTTCGTGCGCCCCGAAACGCCGTTCGTACAGCCCGAGGATCGCATCGACGTTCAGAATCTGGGGCCCGGGCTGTGTCGCGTCACCGCCCGCTACGGTTTCATGGAAACGCCGAACGTCGTGAACGCACTGCGCGCCGCAGCGGAGAAGGGCGTCGACTACGAGCCAGAAGCGACCGTGTACGTCGTCGGTCGCGAAAATCCGGTCTTCACCGTCGGGTCCGGCATGCCGCTGTGGCGTAAACGTCTGTTCGCGTTCATGGGCCGCAACAGCCAGCTCGCTGCCATTCACTTCGGCGCCCCGCCCCACCGCACGCTGGAAGTGAGCAGTCAGGTCAGGTTCTGATAGGGATCTTCCTCAGACGCTTCGCGTCGGGCAGGACGACTTCGTCGAGTAGGACGCTTCGCGTCGGGTCAGAGCGGATCTGGACTCGATGCGAAGCATCTCGCCCGACGCGAAGCGTCCCACCCGATGCAACGCGTCCTTCCCGACGACACGTCGTCCCGCCGGATAGGAGCGCACTTCGAAAGTGCGACCTCGCCGATGCCCGCACCAAGATGCCGCAACGGCAGAAGCTTCAATTGAGCAGTTCCGCCATCTCGATCACCGACCGCGCGACATCGCCCATACGCCGGTTGCGCTCCATCGCCATGCGTCGCAGCGTGTGATACGCCTCGTCCTCGCTCAGGCCTCTCGATTTCATCAGCAAGCCCTTCGCCCGTTCGACGAACTTGCGCTCCGCAAGCTTCTGTTGCGCCTGGCCGAGCTCCGAACGTAATCCCGCCAGGAATTCGAATCGGACCAGGGCGACCTGCATGATCGCCGGCACTCGCGCCGCCTCGAGCCCATCGATGACATACGACGCCGCGCCTGCTTTCACGGCGCGCGCAATCGCCTCCTCGGAAGCGTCGTGCGCAAAAATCACGAGCGGCACGGGTAGCGTGCCCATCGCATCGTTGATGCGATCCAGGACATCGATATGCGGTGACGGCGTTTCGAGCACGACGCAATCCGGCCGCAAACGCTCCAGCGCGCTCGAGGACACGAGCTCCGGCGTCGCGACCTCGGCGAGCTCATGGCCGCCAAGATGCAATCCTTCGCGAAGAATGCCGGCGCACTCAGGCGACTCGGCAATGACCATGACACGCACGCTGCTGTCCGATGTTGTTGTTGGGTGGACAAAGCGTTGCAATCGGTATGCCAGGGACTGCCGGGGACTGTCCCAAAGTGGACTATCCCCTGATCAGCGCCTAAGACTGGGGACAGTCCCCGCAATCAGGCCGCTTCCCATCTCGGCCCCGGATCTACAAAAGATCGTGCGAGACCGATGAAGGCGGGAAGCGCCGTACGGATCACGTAGATCGGAACCGCGGCGAGGTATTCGGCGTAACGGCCCTTGTCTTCGAAACGATCACGAAATGCCGAGTTCGCAAAGAAGCTGCCGAGTTGCGGCACGATGCCGCCGCCGATGTAGAGACCGCCGACGGCGCCTAGCGTCAGCACGAGATTGCCGGACATCGTGCCGAGCAACGCGCAGAACATCGACATCGTTTCGAGACTGTGCCGACAGGAACCCGCGAGCGCGCGTTCCGCGACGTCGCGAGGCGTGACGACATCCGGTACGACACCATCGACTGCGCACAACGCGTCGTAAAGATTCACGATGCCGGGCCCCGACAGCACTCGCTCTGCCGACACGTGCGAGAAGCGCTGGCGAAGTTGCGCGAGCACTGCAATCTCGCGCTCGTTCATGACGGCGAGCGTCACGTGACCGCCCTCGCCTTGCAACGGAATCCAATGATCACCCGACGGCACGAGACCCGACACGCCGAGGCCAGTCCCAGGACCGAGCAGCGCAATCGTCGCGCCGGGAACTGCACGACCGCCGCCGATCGACTCCAACTCTTTCACGGGCAGATGACGGATCGCCATCGCGAGCGCCGTGAAGTCATTCATGAAAATGAGTCGCGACAGTCCGAGCTGTTGCCGTGTCGCCTGGGCCGAGAACTGCCACACGTGATTCGTCATGCGAATGTGATCGCCGGTGATCGGTCCTGCGATCGCCATCGATCCTTCGCGCGGCCGCCTGCTACCGGAAGTTGCGCCGACGCTGTGGAGATAGTGCTCGACGGCCGCGACGAGCGTCGGATGCTCGACGCATGGGAGCACTATCTCGTCGTCGACCTCATTGCCGTTCAAGAGCGCGAAACGCGCGTTCGTGCCGCCGATGTCGGCGATCAATTTGGGCGGCGTGCCTCGTGCCGCGTCAGGGCGCCCAGTAGACATCAACGGGAACCTCTTGTTGCTGGAGCACGGCGCGGACCGGCATTTCGCTCGCGGATCCGGCCGCGCGCGCCTTTTGATAGACCTGCCATTTCGCTTCGCCCTCGATATGCAAAATGATTCGGCGCGCATCGAGGAGCGCAGCGAGATTCAAGCTCACGCGCGCATGCGGCGCCGTCAACGCATTTACCGCAATGCATCCCGGGGAGGCGCCGGCATCGATGGCGCGCGCCAGCGCGAGCGATCCGGGAAACAACGACGCCGTGTGTCCGTCCTCGCCCATCCCTAGCAGGATGACGTCGTACGGATGCGGCACACGGGATAACGCACGCCAGGCCCAGTCGGCTCCCGCTTCCGGTGTCGGCGCTGGATTCTTGAGGCCGACGAAGCGCGCGTTCGCAGCAGCACCCGTGAGAAGGTGTTCGCGCACGAGCCGTTCGTTGCTCGCAGGGTTCGAAGTTTCGACCCAGCGCTCATCCGCGAGCGTGACCCACACGTGCTGCCAGTCGACCTTTTCTTCGCGCAGTTGCTCGAACAACCGCAACGGTGTCCGGCCACCCGAGACCACGAGGCTCGCGGCGCCTCGGACCTGAATGGCCTCCTCCAGATCCACTTTGATCTCTCCCGACAACGCGTGCGACAGCGCGACAGCGTCCGGAAAGCGATGTTCGTGTACCCACTTGGACATGAATGCGTTTCGCGCAGGGGAGCCAGGAGCGAGCTTACGGCATTCGCGCCTGGACTTGGCGACCGCGTAGGCCGCGGCCCATAAACGAGCGTCAGCGCGCCCTTACCGCAAATCTAAAGCTCGTTTCTCCATGCGAATCCGTCGCGCCCGAGGAGCGAGCTTGCGGCCGCGGGGCCCCAACTGCCGGCCGTGTACGACTTCGGCCGCTCGTCGTGCTGGATCCAGGCCTCACGGATCGGATCGATCCACGCCCATGCAGCATCGAGCTCGTCACGACGCATGAACAGCGTGAGCGTTCCCTTGATCACGTCCATCAACAGACGTTCGTAGGCATCGAGCGGCCGCGCCTTGAACACGTCGCTGAAATCGAGGCTGAGGTCGGCGGGCTTCAAGCGCATCCCTTCACCGGGACTCTTCGCAAGAATGCTGAGCGTGATGGCCTCGTCCGGTTGCAACTGAATGACGAGTCGATTGAGCGCATGCTGGTCGTCCGGGCGATCGTAGATCGAGTGCGGCACGTCCTCGAACGTGATCACGATCTCCGACTGCTTTTCCTGCAACCGCTTGCCGGTGCGCAGATAAAACGGCACGCCGGCCCAACGCCACGAATCGATTTCAACCTTGAGCGCGACGAACGTTTCGGTCGTGCTGTCGGTGGGCACGTCCTTCTCGTTGAGATAGCCGACGACCGGTGCGCCGTTGGCAGCGCCCGACTTGTATTGACCGCGCACCGTCTTCGTCAGCACGTCGCGACCGCGAAGCGGCCGCAGCGCGCGCAGCACTTTCAGTTTTTCGTCGCGCATCGCATCGGGATCGCCCGTGGCCGGCGGCTCCATCGCAATGATGCAGAGCAATTGCAGAAGATGGTTCTGCACCATGTCGCGCAATGCGCCGATCTGATCGTAGAACTGTGCGCGACGTTCGACGCCGAGATCCTCGGCGACGGTGATCTGCACGTGCTGGATGCGACCGCGTCGCCACAGCGGCTCGAAGAGCATGTTGCCGAAGCGCAGCGCGAGAAGGTTCTGCACCGCTTCCTTGCCGAGGTAGTGATCGATACGAAAGATCTGGCGCTCGTTGAACATCGCGCCGACGCGATCGTTGATCTCGTCAGCAGACTGACGATCGGTACCGAGCGGCTTCTCGAGCACGACTCGCGAGTTCGCCGTGCACACATTCGCCTTCGCGAGTCCTTCGCAGATGTTCGCGAACAGATCGGGCGCCGTGGACAAAAAGAACACTCGGATCGTGTTCTCACGACCGGCGAGCTTTTCCGCAAGTGCTTGAAAGTCGCTTTCGGTATGCACGTCGATCTTCACGTACGAAACGCGCTGCGCGAACAGCTCCCATTGCTTCGCATCGAAGTCCGCACCGACGTGCTTGCGGCAGCTCTCCTCGACCTGCGACAGATATTCCTGTTGCGACAGCTCGCTGCGCGCCGCGCCGATGATGCGCGAGTCCTTGGTGATCTGGCCCGCTGCGGCGCGCCGATAAAGCGCCGGCAGAAGTTTGCGCATCGCGAGATCGCCGGTGCCGCCGAACAAAACCAGGTCGAAGATGGGAAGTACTTGCATGAATCGCTCGTGACGTAGAGGCCTGCAAAGTTACCGTGCCACGCCCTTGCCTCGCAAACTTCCGACACCGCACTGCTCGCGCGCGGGTCGAGTGCAACCCCAACGCGCATCGAGCTGTTTTAGTGCGCGGATTCGAGTTCCATTTTTGCAAGCTTTACGGGTGCAAGCCGCGATGCCACTCGAAGCCGAACGCTCTACAATCGCAGTCACCGTGCCTGTCGAGGAATTCACATCATGAACACCGCCGTCGCTGCGCCACTGCACGCCCGTGTTCGTGAGGTCACCAGTCGTATCCGCGAACGCAGCGCCTCGTCCCGTGCAGCGTATCTTGCGAAGATCGACGACCAGCAGCGCAAGGATGCGACGCGCGCAGGTCTTTCGTGCACGAATCTCGCACATGGTTTCGCCGCTGCCGATCCTACCGATAAGGAAAAGCTGAAACATACGCGGTGGCCGAACATTGCAATCGTTTCAGCCTACAACGACATGTTGTCGGCGCATCAACCGCTCGAGCGCTACCCCGGCTTGATCAAGCTCGCGGCTCGGGAGGCCGGGGCTGTTGCTCAATTTGCCGGCGGCGTGCCAGCGATGTGCGACGGCGTGACGCAGGGACAACCGGGTATGGAGCTGTCGCTATTCAGCCGCGATGTGATCGCGATGAGCACGGCGATCGCGCTGTCCCACAATATGTTCGATGCGACGCTGTGCCTCGGCGTTTGCGACAAGATCGTGCCCGGACTGCTCATGGGCGCGCTGACGTTCGGACATCTACCGACGATTTTCGTCCCGGCGGGACCGATGACCTCGGGCGTGCCCAACAAAGAGAAGGCGCGTATACGCCAGCTCTATGCCGAGGGCAAAGTCGGGCGCGATGCGTTGCTCGAATCGGAGGCCGCGAGTTATCACGGTGCCGGCACATGCACGTTCTACGGCACCGCGAACAGCAATCAGATGATGATGGAAGTGATGGGTCTGCATCTGCCGGGCGCCGCATTCATTCAGCCGAACACGCCGTTGCGCGATGCGTTGACGAGTGCCGCAGCGCGACGCGCTTCTCGCATCACTGCACTCGGTAACGAATACCTGCCCCTCGCGCGAACGATCGACGAACGCGCGATCGTCAATGCGATCGTCGGTCTGCATGCGACCGGCGGATCGACGAATCACACGATGCACGTCGTCGCGATGGCCGCTGCTGCCGGCATTGCGATCAATTGGGACGACTTCAGCGACCTGTCGGATGTCGTACCGCTTCTCGCGCGCATCTATCCGAACGGTCCTGCCGATGTGAATCATTTTCATGCCGCCGGTGGCATGGGCTTTTTGATTCGAGAGCTTCTGTCCGTGGGTCTGCTTCATTCGGACACGACGACCGTCACCGGACGCGGCATCGAGTCCTATACCGAAGAGCCCTGGCTTTCGCCCGACGGACTTGCGTGGCGCCCGGCGCCCGCGAAGAGCGGTGATGAAAACGTGCTACGTCCGATCGGCAATCCGTTCGGCGCGGATGGCGGACTCAAACTTCTCAAGGGCAATCTCGGTCGCGCGGTGATCAAGACCTCGGCGGTGCAGCCGCAGCATCGCATCGTCGAAGCGCCCGCGCTCGTGTTCGACGATCAGGAAGATGTCATGAAGGCCTTCCGGGCAGGCACACTGAATCGCGACTGTGTCGTCGTCGTGCGCTTCCAGGGGCCACGCGCGAACGGCATGCCCGAGCTACATCAATTGACGCCCGCGCTGACGTCGCTACAGAGCAAGGGATTTCGCGTCGCGCTCGTGACCGACGGTCGCATGTCGGGGGCATCGGGCGCGATTCCGGCCGCGATCCACGTCACCCCCGAGGCGCTCGCAGGCGGCGCGCTCTCGCGCATCGCCGACGGCGATGTCATCAAGCTCGACAGCCACGCCGGCACGCTCGAGATGCGCGTCGCCGACGATGCTCTTGCTCGACGTACTTCGGCCCAACCCAACTTGTCACGCAATGGCGCCGGCATCGGCCGCGAATTGTTCGCAAGCTTCCGCGCTGTCGCAGGCGATGCGGAAGCAGGCGCGATTTCGTGTATGTGACTCCACAGCCCTCATCTCCTTCCCATGAACATTCGCAACATCCTCGCTCTCGCCCCCGTCATTCCCGTTCTCACGATCGAGAAGCTCGAGCATGCCGTCCCGCTGGCGCGTGCGTTGTGCGCGGGGGGATTGCGCGTTCTCGAAGTCACGTTGCGCACGCCTGCGGGATTGCCTGCGATCGAGGCGATGCGCAAGTCGGTGCCCGATGCGGTCGTCGGTGTCGGTACGCTTACGCGTGCTGAGGACTTCACGCAGTCGACGCAAGCGGGCGCGCAGTTCGGTGTCAGCCCCGGACTCACGCCGGAGCTCGCAAAAGCGTCGCAAGGCGCTGGCTTCCCGCTGCTGCCCGGCATCATGACGCCGTCCGAATTGATTGCGGGACTCGGCTTTGGCTTCACGACGTTCAAGCTGTTTCCGGCCCAGCAGGCCGGCGGCGTCAACATGTTGAAGGCGCTGGGCGGACCGTTTCCCGACGTCGTGTTCTGTCCGACCGGAGGAATCACGCGAGCGACCGCGCCGGAATTCCTCGCACTGCCGAACGTGGCCTGCATCGGCGGCTCGTGGGTCGCACCGAGCGACAAAGTACGTGCAGGGGACTGGAGCGGGATCGAAGCGCTGGCGCGCGATGCTGCAGAGTTGAAGCGTCGCTGAGCGTCAGCCCGCAGCGCGCTTCTCGTCGACGATGGGAACGGTGACAGGATCGCCGAGCAAATCGAGCTGAACGGCTTCGTTCGGCGGCACCGAGACAGCCGCTTCCGCAGTCGCCGTCAGCATGGCATCGACCGCGAGTGCCGGGACGGTCGATGAATCCGCGGTGATGTTCGGAACCTCACTGACCGGCGGCGCCTCGCTTGCGGCGACTACCGGTGTTTCGACGCCCGGCACTTCGATCACTGGCAACGTATCGTTCGCGATAGCCTGCGGTACTTCGATGCGGGGCGCCTCCGCTACCGGTGCATCACTGGAAACGGCCTGCGGCAATTCAATACGCGATGCCTCTGCGACAGCCACATCCGGCGTGACTGTCTGCGGTGCTGCTGGCGTGTCCGCGGACGGCTTCGGCGCGACAACTGGCGTGGCATTCTGCGGCGCGACGTCGAGCGTGCCCCACGGGTTCGCAGTTTGGTCAGCTGGCGAGGGTGCCTCGATCTTGGCTGGCTGCGCGGCTACGGGCTGCGACGGCTTATATGCCGCCATTCCCGGCGATGTCATGAAGATGAGGTCCGGCGGAATCTCGAGCGTACCGGTCATCGAGGTCGAGCTGATTTGCATCGACAGCGACATCGTGTCGGCGAGAGAGAGCTCGATCTTCGGGCTTTCCGCGGCAGCCGGCTTCGGCGGGGGCGCAACTTTCGGCGCTGCTGGTTTCGCAGGCTCTTCCTTCGCGACGACTGTCGGCGCAGAAGCAGCGCTTGGTTTCACGGCCATGAGCTCGGGCTCGCGCACGAGCGGCGTAGACACCTCTGCGGCAGCGACCGGCGCGGCCGGCTTGGAATCTTGGCCCAACACTTCAGGCGCGAGCAGATCCTCGTGCTCTTCGGCCACGCCTCGCGCGCGTTCCGACATCGGCGACTTGCCCGCCGAAGCTTGTTGCGCCATCGCAGATTCGAACAGGTTGAGCACGTCACCTTCGGTGGCGCGCTGCGCAGCGCGTTCTTCAGGCGTCGGCACGTCGCGCGACTCGAGCGAGTCGGGATCGCGAAGATCGTACATGTCGACGCTCTTGTTCGTCTTCGGCTTGCCGACGGATTTCAGCGCGGCCTGCTGTTCGGCCGTCGGCGCTGGAATCGCGGCATCGATCTCCGGCGTCGGCACCGCAGTCGCGGCGGTCAGCTGCCGACCGACGAGATCGTAGTAGAGCTGCAGATACTTCTGGAGCGAGCGAATCGAGACGAAGTTCGCGAGCGCGTGCTTGCGCGCGCCTTGTGCCATGAACGCACGCTTGTCGGGAGTCATTTGCATGACGCGCGTGATGCCGCGAACCAGTCCGCTCGGACTGCCCGGCTCGACCGCGACGCCGAACTGCCCGATGACTTCGCCTTGCGCGCCCATGCCGGTCGCTACGCAAGGCACGCCGCACAGCATCGCCATTACGAGCGACATGCGGCCGTTGTCGGTCAATGCGCTCGAGCAGGCGAGATCGCACGCGTTGTAGAACGATGCGACGTCCGACATTTCACCGAGCAGATGCGCGCGCGTCGCAAGCGTTCCGCCGCCGACGAGCGCCATCAAGGGCCCGTTGCCCTTCTGCACGCCGTGACCAGCGAGCAGCACATTGATATTGGGATTCGTCTTGATCAGCTCGCCCACGGCTTTGAGCAGCGTCGAGTGGTCATATTCGGCCTGGAAGGGCGCCATCATGCCGATGACGAACGCTTCGTTCGTGAGTCCGAGCTGCTCGCGAATCTTGCGACGCGCGTTGAAGTCCGGCTTGAAGCGCGTCGGATCTACGCCGAGCGGAATGACGCAGTGGCCACTTTCCGGAAATCCCGCGCGACGATGCGCAGAGGCCGCCGCCTCCGACGTGTAGACGATACTGTTCGCGCGCGGCGCCGCCTTCGCGGCATGTTTCAGCACCTGTCGATCGATGAGACCGGGCTTGCTTCCGAGCGGCGCGGTGCCCGAGATCGACCACACGACCTTGACCTCACCTTCGCAGCGCTTTTGCAGCCAGGTGGATGCGATCTCGGCTGTGTGTCCCCAGGCCTGGATCACATCCGGTCGGAATGCGTGCATCGTTTTGACGAGCTGGCCGAACGCACCCATGGAAAAGCGATGTTTCGACAACGCGACGTCGTACACGGGCACGCCGTTCTGACGCAGAACTGCCCCTGGGACAGCGTCCGGCGCGAGGGCAATCACGAGCATTTTGGCGCGCGCCTTCGGCATGCGCGTCATCATCGGCATGAACAACGTTTGCTGCGC
>JGI10216J12902_110144006_pt1 | contig 12374 bp, 11 predicted proteins | sample KanNatreferecore_FD_12902 | JGI IMG/M metagenome (IMG submission 12902)
AAGATGCACCCGGTGGACTCGAAGGACATCGCGTTTCAAATCGCGGGCTACTTCGCGTTCAAGGAAGCGTTTATGGCCGCGCGCCCGTGCCTGCTCGAGCCGATTCACAAAGTGGAGATCCGCATTCCCGAGGATTGCATGGGCAAAGTCGTCGGCGACCTCTCGAGCCGCCGCGGAAAAATTCTCGGCATGGATGTCGAAGGTCAGTTCCAGGTCATCCGCGCGGAAGTTCCCGCGATGCAACTCTACCGTTACTCCAGCACGCTTCGTTCTCTGACCGGCGGCCGCGGCATCCACGCCGAGGATTTCAGCCGCTACGAAGAAATGCCGCGCGAAGTGGAAGCTAAAGTGATCGAGGAAGCGAAGAAGGCCAAGGCGGGGAATGGCAGTCCGCACAAGTGATTGCAACTCCCGATTGCGGCTCAGTCAACGTAGGCGACTCCGATCGCCATGAACAATCCGAGAACACTGAAGATTGTCATCGCGCTCCTCACCGTGGCGCTGGTGTTCTCAATCGGCTGGGCTGTTTGGCGCAATTTCTGGTGGGAACAGGAGACTTATGGACTCGCTGGCGAAGTGGCGGTTAGGCAGGCGATGGAGGACTTCCGACACGGCCGGCTTCGTTTGCTGGCCCTTCACGGCGAGAACGAGAGCCTGAGATACTCTGGCAGCAACGACGGGCCATTCGAGATTTGGATTTGTCAGTTTTATCCCTCGCTCGGCTACGCGCACCGGTTTTCGACAGAGCAGCAAGTGAAGTTTTACAACGGGAAGATGCGATACATGCATGAGCACCCGGAGAAGTTTGCAGCCACCACCAATGCGCGGTCCCAGAAGGCCAGATGATGCCAAACGGACTGCGGACCGGGCCAATGCGCCGCAGTCGGATGATGCGCCATTGCTCGGCTCAATCGCCTCCACAAAGTTCTCGAATAGCTTCCGTCTTTCATCCGTGTTAATCCGTGTCCATCCGTGGTCACGAGATGAAAACACTTTTGCGCTTTCTACTCCGGCTGTTCTACGGCTTTCGCGCTTACCACGAGGAAGTGCTGAAGACGCCGGGGCCCGTGTTGCTGCTGCCCAATCACGTCTCGTGGCTCGACTGGTTGTTCCTGCTCGCGTGTACCGATGAGGATTGGAAGTGCGTGGTGTCGGCGAAAGCGGCGCAGACTTCCTGGCTTCATCGCAAGATCATGATTAATCGGCGCACGTTTCCCATCGACACGGATTCGCCTTACGCCGTGAAACACATGGCGGAGTTTCTGGCGAAGGGCGGACGGCTCGCGCTCTTTCCGGAAGGCCGGCTCTCGCGCACCGGCACGTTGATGAAGCTGTTCGACGGCACGGGATTCCTTCTGCACAAGACCGGCGCGAAGGTCATCACCTGTTACTTGCGTGGCGCACACCGGCTGCCGGCGTCGCCGAATCCCGGCTGTAAACAGTGGTTTCCGAACATCACGGCACATTTTAGCCACGTGCTCACACCGCCGCATGTCGAGCACATGAGCACGTCAGACGCGCGCGAATTGTTCACGAACTGGCTGCGCGACAAAATGGTGGCGCAACAATTCGAGACTGAAATGGAGTTTGGCCCCCAGACCCTCACCGCGGCCATCGTCGAAACGGCGCGTCGTTTCCCGAAACACACAGTTCTGCAAGACGTGACGGCGTCTCTGACTTATCGGCGGTTGCTCGCTGGCGCGGATTTGATGGCATGGCAATTGTGCGACGTGCTCTCGCGTGACCTGAAGCATGTCGGTGTACTGCTGCCGAACGTGAATGCCACGCCCGTAGTTCTGCTCAGCCTGTGGTCAATCGGAAAGCAGCCCGCGATTTTCAATTTTTCGATCGGGCCGGCCATCATGCTTGCGTGCGCGCAACTGGCTGGCGTAAAGCAAATCATCACGTCGCGCGCCTTCCTCGAACGCGCCAAACTGGATGTGAGCGCGCTGGCTCAAGCCGGCATTGGGTTCATTTACCTCGAAGACATTCGCTCTCGAATCTCCGGTGGTGCGAAGTTGCGCACGCTGTTGAAGCAGACCCTTGCGCCCGGACTCGCGTGCGTACCGGTGGACTCGAATTCGACGGCCGTCATCCTCTTCACCAGTGGCTCGGAAGGCGTGCCCAAGGGCGTTGGACTGACGCATCGCAACATCCTCGCGAACGTGCGGCAGATGCTCGCCGTCACTGACCTCACCGATAGAGACAAGCTGTTCAACGCGATGCCACTCTTTCACAGCTTCGGTCTCACGGTCGGCACGTTGTTCCCGCTCGTGCGCGGGATGTCCGTGTTCATCTATCCGTCGCCGCTGCACTATCGGGTGGTGCCGACGGCGTTCTATCACGCGGACTGCACCATCATGCTCGGCACGAACACGTTCCTGAACGGATACGCGCGCAAGGCGCACCCGTATGATTTCCGCAGCTTGCGCTACATGTTCGCCGCGGCGGAAAAACTTCAGGAAGCCACTGCGACGATCTGGGCGCAGCGTTTCGGCGTGCGAGTGCTCGAAGGCTACGGCGCGACGGAGTGCGCGCCGTGCGTGAGCGTGAACACGCCGTTGCAGGCGAAGCATGGTTCAGGCGGCCGCATCATGCCGGGCATGGAATACAAAATCGAGCACGTCGAAGGCGTGTCAGAAGGCGGGCGCCTGTTCGTGCGCGGGCCGAATGTGATGAAAGGCTACCTGAACGCCGACGCCAACGCGAAATTCCTAGCGCTCGGCGGATGGTACGACACCGGCGACATCGTGCGTGTGGATGAAGAAGGCTACGTATTCATTCAGGGCCGGCTCAAACGCTTCGCAAAAATCAGCGGTGAGATGGTGAGCCTCACCGCCGTCGAGGACGCGCTGGCCGGAGCGTTTCCGCAATACGGGTTGCGTTGTCAGGTGGCGGTGATCGCGCGGCCAGATGAAGACAAAGGCGAGAAACTCATTGCCGTCGCGAATGAGCCAAAGCTTTCGCTCGACGAAGTGCGCGCCGCGATCAAAGCGAAGGGACTGCCGAACATCGCCGTACCGCGCGAAGTAAAGTTCATTCATGAAATTCCAAAGCTCGGCACGGGCAAGACAAACCATCGAGAATTGGAGAAGTTAATGGCCGAGAAACAGTGAGCAATGAAGCCTTCGGTTCCAGAAACGCTTCCGGGTGCGGCCAGGGTTGCAGGCAAAGTCTCGGGCGTCTTGAAGATCCTGGGCTACGTCTTGCTGGTTCTCGGCATCGTTTCTATGATAGGGGGGCGAAGCCGAGTGCGAGCTGCGGGTGAACGGACGGAATTGCCGGTAAGGTTGAAGGCCGGGGAGGAATTTCGCGCGCCCATCAAAACGTCTGCCCGATCGGAACTATTGATCGAACTGAAATTGAGCCGACATGCGGGAGTGCCGGATAACATGATCGACGAAGCTTTGGTCCGTGAAACGAACGCGCTCAACATTGGGTGGGCAGTCACGTTGAATGGAGCAACCAATTTTGCGGGCAGTTCGACGAATGCGCGCAAGTTTTTCACCGGGAGCGCCGCGGCCAAAACCAAAGGCATCGGCCAGTTCAAGCCAGCTCTCGCCGGTTCTTATGAATTTTCGGCCATCGTCCGCTCAAACCTGCCGGAACTGGAACGTGCCGATCCTCGCATCGTGATTCGGCCCCACAGCGCTTTTGCGATGAACGCCTCCATCGGTGGAAGTGTCGGTGTTTTCGGCGGCGGATTGGTGGCATTGGTTGGTCTGGTTTTGATTCTATTGGCGAGACGGGAGCAGAGCAGCGGTCCATCCGTCAGTTGAGAGCGCTCAGGATGGACGCTCCAGCCGAACGCATTGCCCTGCGCATCCATGGCGATGGTGCACTGCCCACGCTCATCTACCTGCCCGGCCTGCACGGTGATTGGACCCTCGTGGCGAGCTTTCGCGCGGCGGTGAAGAATAAACTCCGCTTCGTCGAGTTCACCTATCCCCGCACTGTGACCTGGTCGCTGGAAGATTATGCCCGCGCCGTGATTGATGCGCTCAGGGCGAACGGCATCCGCTCCGGCTGGCTGCTCGGCGAATCGTTCAGTTCTCAAGTCGCGTGGAAAATCGTCGAACTGACGACGCGTGAAAGCGAAACTGGATTCAGCGCTTCAGGTGTCATTCTCGCCGGCGGCTTCGCGCGCTATCCGATTCGCGCCGGTGTCCGCTTCGTGCGCGCGGTGAATCGCGCCGTGCCGGCATCGTTTATGCGCGTCGCGTTGTCCATCTATGCGGCGTATGCAAAGTTGCGGCATCGTGGAGCGCCGGAAACGCGGGCCAGCATTGACGAATTCATCGCGCGCCGCACCGAGCCGGACCGACAGGCCATCTTACACCGATACGGCCTCATTCTCGCGAGCAACGCGGCAGACGTCGCACGCCAATGTGCGCTGCCGGTTTACTATCTTTCCGGCTTCGTCGATCCCATCGTGCCCTGGTTGTTCGTCTTGCCGTCGCTGTGCCGCAAATGTCCTGGCCTTCGCGCCTGGCGAATCATTTTCAACGCCGACCACAACGTGCTGGGCACGGCGCCGAAGAAATCCGCGGAACAAATTCTCCAGTGGATGGGCGCAGGTTAAGTAAACGTGCCGCCAGCCTCCTGTGCTCCCAGAAATGAATCACATCGTTTCAAGATTACGGCACGAACTGCCACTGCCGCCGCTGCTCCAGAATTCCATGATTGCTCCGTTCGCGGTTGCGCCGCCGGGATCGAGGCAGAGATCATTGGCGCGGTTGATGACCTTGTAGTAGCCACCGCTAAGATCTTGAATCGTCCATTTGGCTCGCGAATTTGCACTGAGCACTTTGGTGGCTTGAAAGGCGATCCAGTTCCAAACGCCGGAACCCTGCCGCACCGAACCAGTCGGCGGGTCCGCAGGGCCACATTTCTCCCGGAAAAGAACATTGAACAACCGCCGGGATTGGTGTTGAATCGCCATCGAATCGATAAGGGGTCACTATGAAAATTACTCTGGCCGTTCTCGGGGCGGTGTTCGTCTTCGCCGCCACCTCACTTGCGCAAAATTACAGCATCGACTGGTTCACCATCGATGGCGGTGGCGGCACGAGCACGGGCGGCGTCTATTCGCTCAGCGGCACCATTGGCCAGCCGGATGCCGGCACGCTCAGCGGCGGTAGTTACTCGTTGATCGGCGGATTCTGGGGCGCGGTCATTCCCGTGCAACAGGTCGGCGCGCCGACGTTGTTTATTGAGAATCTTTCCGGTGGCAATGTGAGAGTGACCTGGGTGCCGAACACGCCGGGATTTGTTTTGCAGGAAGTCGGTTCGCTCACGCCAACGCCCATTGGCTGGGTGAATGCGCCGGCCGCCTATACGAATGGCGCGACCATTCCGGCGTCGCTGCAGACGCGGTTCTTCCGGTTGATTAAGCCGTAGTCCACGCGCGAATCATGCGCGCCGCCACCGTCCTTCCTGCCTGCGCGGTTGCGCTGGTGTTGTTGTGTCCTTCGGACACGCGCGCTGCTGAATCAGATGGGCGCCGCGAAGCCGATTACTGGCGCGCGCAGCATCGCATCATCGATCTTCACCAGCACATCAACAGCACCACGCAGCACATTACGCGCGCCGTGCGGATCATGGACCGCGTGGGTGTCGGCATTGGGGTGAACCTCAGCGGCGGGGTTGTGACTCGCGGGACGAATGCGATGTCTGAGTTCGAGCGGAACAAGCGCCGGGCGGATGCGCTGGCACCGGGGCGTTTCGTTCAATACATGAATCTCAATTACGCCGGCTGGGATGAGCCGGATTTTTCCGAGCGCGCCGCGAAGCAGATCGAGGAAGGACATCGGCTCGGTGCTGCCGGTCTCAAGGAATACAAACGGCTTGGGCTTAACCTCAAAGACGGTGCGGGGAAATTGATTGGCATCGATGACCCGAAACTCGATCCCGTGTGGAAGCGGTGCGGCGAGTTGAACATGCCGGTGTCGATTCACGTCGCCGACCCGCGCGCATTCTGGCTGCCTTACGACGAGAAGAACGAGCGATGGAAAGAACTGAAGGATCACCGAAGCTGGTGGTTTGGCGACACGAACAAATATCCGCCGCGGATGGAGTTACTCGAAGCGTTGAATCGTGTGATTGCACGGCATCCGAAAACGACGTTCGTGTGCGTCCACTTTGCGAACAACGCGGAAGACCTGGAGTGGGTGGATGAATCGCTTGGCAAATATCCGAACATGATGGCTGACCTCGCGGCGCGCATTCCAGAGATCGGCCGGCACGATCCGGAGAAAGTGCGGCGACTGTTCATGAAGCACCAGGACCGGATTTTCTTTGCCACGGACTTTCAGGTTTATGATCGCTTGATTCTGGGTTCCAGTGGCAACGAGCCGCCTCCAACTGATGACGATGCCGCCGAATTCTTCGCGAAGGAATGGCGCTGGCTGGAGACGAACGACCGCAACTTCCCACACATGACGCCCATTCAAGGCGACTGGACCATCAGCGGCATCGGCCTACCCGCGCTGGTGCTGCGGAAAGTTTATTTCGACAACGCGCGCAAACTGCTCGCGCGTTCGCTGCCCGCTCCGGTGATGCGCGCGGCGCGCCTCACGAGCGACTTCGAAGTCAACGGCGAAATCGACAAGTCTGCCTGGGAGCGCGCTACGCCTGTATTGCTGGAATACGAATCGCGCTCCAGCGTGGCACGCCCGCAATTCTCTACCGCAGTGCGCGCGCTGTGGTCGGACAAGTTTCTTTATCTCGCGTTCGAATGCCCGTTCACCGAACTGACGACGTTCGCGCCCGTGCAACAGAAAGAGCGAATGGGACTTTGGGAGCGCGACGTCGTGGAGGCGTTCATCGGCGCGGACATGGAGAACATCAATCGTTATACGGAATACGAGGTATCGCCGACGAACGAGCGGCTTGATGTTCGCATCGCCAAACCGCAATTTGACTTCGAGTGGAGCAGCAACTTCGAGTCAGCCACCCGCATTGACGAAAATCGCAAACGCTGGACTTCCGAATGGCGGATTCCGCTGACCGCGATAGACGAAAGCGCACCGGCGGCTGGCATGCGCTGGAGAATCAATCTGTACCGCTGCGACTACGCGAACAAAGCTTTCCTCGCGTTCAATCCGGTGCTCACCGGCAGTTTTCACACGCCGGAGCGGTTTGGGGTGTTGGAGTTCGCTCGTTGACCCGGAGCGGCGCCTCGGAAGATCGCGTCAGTTCCGCGCCAGTGGTGCAGGATCGACAGCGCGGTAACTTTTCCCGGAAAGGAGGGTTTCGCCCGAAACAGTCGCGGTTCGGAATTTCACCGGAATCGTTTCACGTCCGAGCCCGTTACGCGCCTTGAAGACCGCGAAGTGCAGGTGCGGACCGCTCGTGAAACCGGTGTTGCCGGACGCCGCCAGCAGATCACCAACGCGCACTTTGTCACCCACGCGCACCTTCGCGCTGTGTGGCTTCAAGTGACAGTAATGCGCCATCGTACCGTCCCCGTGCTGGATCATGATCAGGTTCGCGCAGTCCTCGTATTTGCGGTGCGGCCCGCCTTTTTCGAAGTGATCCTTCACCGACACCACGACGCCTTCGCGCGCGACGTGGACTGGTGTGCCCTCCGGCATCTTCCAATCGGTCGCGTATTCATCCGGGCCCGTGTGGCTGAATGTACCGTGATAGCCTTGCGTGACTTTGAACGTCGTGCCCGCTGCATAGGGCAGGGAATAAAGATACGCATCGTCGTGTGTTACACCGTAGGCGCCTACCGTGTAGTGGTTCGTGTAGTTGAACGACCAGTCGGCATTCGTGGATGTGAGCGTGAAGGCTTCGACTGTTTGGCCGGCCGGTACCGTGAACGTGTGCGGCAGCGGCACGCTTGATTTCATCCCCACCGCGCCCACGGCAAGAGTTGCGGTCATGTCCACCGTTTCGAAATTGCGCACGAGGAAACGCGTCGCCGCGCCATCGCGTTCCGTGATGACTTTCAACTTTCCAGGCAGGCTGTCGCCAAAGCTCGCTCCCACGCACCCCATCAAAATGATCGCGCCGAGCAGTCCCGACTTAATCGGGGTTCCCCGTAATCCATCGATTGCGACGCGAGGGGTTTTGGCCAGCTTTGGAGCTTTGGCGACGCCTGCAAAGTTGCTGTTGAAAGGAGTTCGGAACATCAGGCGGCGAGTTCGTTGCGGGTTTTAGGGAAAAGGTTTTCATCCGTCGGTGACCAGGCCGGGTCGAACGACAGCGTGTTCGCGCGCGGAGCCGGTACGCCGAAGTCCGGCAAACCATCAATCGTCCAAGCGAATTGCTTCGCGTGAACATCGCGGTCAGCCCAGCCCTCTTTCTTCGAGGACTTCGCGTGATAAACGATGAAGTCCTGCGTCCGGCACGGTGACTTGACGAACGAGCAATGGCCGAGGCCCCAGACATGTTCAGTCTTTTGGAACACTGGCGTTGGGCGCTTGGTCCATGATGCAGGATTCAGCACATCGCCATCGGTGTTCGTGAGCAGGCCGAGGCAATAGTCCTCCGTCCAACTGCCGCTGGCGGAGTAAACGATGAATACTTTGCCGCTGTTCTGGAGGATCTGTGGGCCTTCGCAAATCGGCATAGCAATGCGTTCCCAGCTTTGATCGGGTTCGCAGATAAGCACGCGCTTGCCGCTGAGCGTGAACGGGTTGCTCATCGGGGCGATGTAGAGGTTTTGCCGGCCGTTGCGCTTGCCCGGCCACCCGGACCAGACGAAGAACATGCGGCCATCCGCGAGAATCAGCGGCGTACCATCGATGGCCCAGCCTTGCGTCTGCAAGCATCCGCGACAGGTGTAGCGACCGAGAGGGTCGGCCGTTTCCGACTCCAGCACCCACATGCGATGGTTCCGGTTATCGCCGTCGTCGGCAGCGTAGTAGATGAACCATTTGCCGTTGATGAAATGAATTTCGGGCGCCCAGATTTCGCGGGAGTTCATTCCGCGTTGGGGCGCGTTCCAGACGACGACGCCTTCATCTTGCGCAATGCCCGCAATCGTCGCGGACTTGCGGATACGAATGCCGGTATCGCCGTTGGCGCTTTGGCAATAATAGTAGAACCCCTCGTGAAAAATCATCCATGGGTCGGCCGAGTGCGGCGGCAGAATTGGGTTGTTGATCATCGCTCGTTCCATCTGGTTCAGCTTTGTTCCGCCCTCCGCCCCCGGAACTTGTCCTCAGGGAATTCCCTGAGGTTTCCTATAGTAACGCGACTCAGACTGTTGGATAGCGGCAGGTGCTCAAGAAAACTGTCGAATTGTGAAAAACTTTTCCGGTTGAACGGAAACGAGACACTGTGCCCCAAAACCGAGACACACATGGAAAATGACCGAAAACATTGGGCGAAGACGACGTGAGTGAAACGATGGCTCGGAACATGTAATCAACCGAGACACCCAGCCGCCGCAGAAAATCCAGCGCCTGGTTCAGCTTTCCGTGTTCTTCTGCTGAACGGACTTGCGGAGTTCCGTTTTGAGGATTTTGCCGGTCGCGTTTCGCGGCAGGGCCGGCAAAACAATCACTTGCCTGGGAACCTTGTAATCAGCGAGCCGTTCACGCACGAATTGCTGAACGGCCTTGCCATCCACGGCGGCGCCTTCCGCCAGGGAGATGAATGCCACTGGCTGCTCGCCACGCCGCGGATCGGGAACGCCGACGACTGCCGCCCCGTTCACACCGGGGAATTGGTAGATGATTTCCTCGATCTCACGTGGGTAAACGTTGATGCCGTTGACCAGCAGCATGTCCTTCTTGCGATCCGTAATGTAGAAGTAACCGTCCGCGTCGCGATGGCCGATGTCGCCAGTGAGGAGCCAGCCGTCGCGAATGGATCTGGCCGTTTCCTCCGGCTGCTTCCAGTAACCGAGCATCACGTTCGCTCCGCGCACGCAAATCTCCCCGGTCTCCCCGATGCCGAGCATCTTGCCGTCGTCGTCCTGTACGTTGACTTCCACACCCGGAATCGGCACGCCGATGGAGCCGGCTTTCCACGGGCCTTTGATTGGACTGAGTGCGACCACCGGACTGGCTTCGCTGAGTCCATAGCCTTCAATCAACGGCACCGGCATGTGCGCCGTCCATTCCTTCAGGATTTCCGCCGGCAATGGCGCGCCCCCGCTGATGCAGAGACGCAACGGAAAATCTTTTGGCGCTTCCGCGTGCGCGAGTGCGCGAAAGAACTGCGGCACGGCCGGAAGAATCGTTGCGCGACGCTGGAGGATTTCGATGACGACGTTTTTGGGCGGATGCACCGACTTGATCAGGAGCATGGAGCCGCCGACCAGTAGCGGGAGCAACATACCGACGGTCATCATGAAACTGTGAAACATTGGCAGCAGCACGACGAACCGGTCGTGGTCCACCGCGGCGAGCACTTGGCGACAGCTCTCGACGTTGGCGAGCAGGTTGCCGTGTGAGAGCATCGCACCCTTGGGACGGCCCGTGGTTCCAGACGTGTAAATGAGCACCGCGAGATCGCCTTCGGATTTCAGATTGCAGATTTCAGATTGCAGATTTTGAGTGACGGAAACGGGGACAAATTCCTCGGCGCGCAAGCAGCGAAGCTCCGGCAGGAGACTGGAAAGTTTTCTCACCGCTTCCGCCATGCTTTCATCCGCAATAAGCACGTTCACGCCCGCATCACGAAGAATGAAGACGACCTCATCTGGTTTGAGAAAGTTGTTGACCGGGACAATCACGCCGCCCGCCATCAGCACACCGAAAAAGCTGGGAATGAACTCCGGACAATTCTTCATCCACAGCGCCACGCGGTCACCCGATTGGACCTTCAATTCACGAACGAGCTTTTCGCTGACGCCGGCTGCGCGCCTCAACAAGGTTTCGTAGGTGATTTCTTCCTGCCCCCAAAAGACCGCCGCCTTGTCGCGGTGACTGTTCGCAGAATCAATAAACGCGCGGGTCAAATTCATTGGTCTGGCCCGGATTGAACCGCTGCGCCGCGATGGGCGTCAAGCCCTGGCAGCCTGAGAAACGAGGCCTCTCATCGCTCAAATCGCCCGCCGACGTTGGCTTTTGAGCCTGCGTTCCGCTCTGGAGTGGAAATTTCCCGCAGGGACGGACATATTGCCCCGCGTGATCGATACGGAAGAGAAGTTGGAAGCACTTTTGCCGGCCTTGCGCGCCGCGCCTTGGATCGCCCTCGATACGGAAGCGGACAGTTTGCACGCCTATCCTGAGAAGCTGTGCCTCCTTCAAATCAGCAGTGAAGGTGTGGAGGCCCTGGTCGATCCGCTGGCGCAACTGAAACTCGGACCGCTGCTGACAATTTTTCACGACCATCAACTCATCATGCACGGCGCCGATTACGATTTGCGGCTCCTGCGCAAGACGTTTGATTTCAAGCCGACCGCGATTTTCGACACCATGCTCGCCGCGCGGTTGCTCGGCTGCCGGGAATTCGGGCTAAGCAATCTCGTCCACAAGTTTCTGAGCGTGAAGCTGGAGAAAGGCCCGCAGAAGGCGGACTGGGCGCGGCGGCCGCTCACCCCGCGGATGGAGGAGTATGCGCGCAACGACACGCGCTTTCTGAAACCGCTCGCCGACATTTTGCGCGAGCAACTTCAGGAGAAGGACCGTTTGAAATGGCACCAGGAAGCCTGCCAGCAACTCATCGAGGACTGCGCGGTCGTGAAGACACCGGACCCCGATCAAGTCTGGCGCATCAAAGGCAGCTATCATCTCGGCCCTCATGCGCTCGCCGTGCTCCGTGAAATCTGGCACTGGCGCGAAAAGGAGGCCGTCGCCGCAAACAAGCCGCCTTATTTCATTCTGCAACCGGACACGATGATTGCGATGTCGATCGCTGCGGCGGAAGAAAAGCCAGTGGAGGCGCTCGTCCCGAAACGCTTTTCACCGCGCCGCCACGCGACATTGCTCAAAGCCGTCCAACGCGGGGCACATTCCCCGGACAAGCCGCAACTGATTCGCGCGACTCACTACCGGCAAAGCGCGGATGAGAAGCGCCGCTACCACGAGTTGGAAAAGAAACGCAACAAGCGCGCCCACGATCTTGGCATCGACCCGACCATCATCGCCAGCCGTGCCGCGCTGGTGGACCTGGCCCGGAACGGAAGTGACGAGGATGGGTTGATGACGTGGCAGAGCGAGTTGTTGAAGTAGGAAACTTTCGTTTGAACTCAGCCCTGTTTAAGGGAACTATCCGCCTCCATTTTTGTAGCTGCCTCGCAGGAGCGCAGCAATCTCCAGCAGCGCGAATGGCCGCGCTCTCACGAGACGCGGCTACAGCGAAGACATGAAACGAACACATCATTGCAACGAACTGCGCCCGTCACACGCCGGGCAACAAGTCACTTTGGCCGGCTGGGTTCATTCGCGCCGCGATCTCGGCGGCGTGCTCTT
>JGI10216J12902_101037444_pt1 | contig 12368 bp, 5 predicted proteins | sample KanNatreferecore_FD_12902 | JGI IMG/M metagenome (IMG submission 12902)
GGGCGGCGGTGCGTGTCACCGCTGCCGACCAGTTGCCGACGGTCACGGCGACCGCATCAGCCACGCATGCTGGCGGCGGCGCGGCACTGCATCAGGGTGACCTCTATCAGGTTCCGGTGGATGTGTCGTATGACGCCGATGTGTGGGGCCGCATTCGTCACAGCGTCGCGGCGAATGCCGCCGTCGCGCAAGCGTCCGCTGCCGATCTCGAAAGCGCACGGCTCCTGTATCAATCCGAGCTGGCAACTGACTACTTCCAGGTGCAGGGCCTCGACGCCGATCGCACGTTGCTCGAGCAAGCGGTCGGTTCGTACGAGGAGTACCTGAAGCTGACGCAGGATCGCTTCCAGGGCGGGGTCGTGTCGATGGCCGACGTGGCGCTCGCTCAGACGCAATTGGAAAGCGCGCGCGCGCAGCTGGCAGATATCGGCATTGCGCGAGCTCAGTTCGAGCACGCCATCGCGGTGCTGACTGGCCACGCGCCGTCGGAAGTGTTGATACCTCCTGCAACGACACAACCTTCACAGCCGGTTGTGCCAGTCGGGTTGCCGTCGTCCCTGCTGGAGCGACGACCCGACATCGCCGCGGCCGAGCGACGGGTTGCAGCCGCCAATCAGCAGATTGGAGTCGCCAAGGCTGCCTTCTATCCCGACCTGAGCCTGGGTGGCAGCGCGGGTTCTCAGGCCGTAGCGATTGCCGACCTCTTCACCGCGCCAACGCGGTTGTGGTCGCTCGGCGCGCAGCTCGCCGAAACGATCTTCGACGGTGGCAAGCGGCGCGCACAAGTCAAGGTGACCGAGGCGGCGTACGACACCACTGTCGCGAACTACAAAGAGACGGTGCTCACCGGATTCCAGCAGGTGGAGGATGCGCTGTCAGCGCTGCGCATCCTGGCCCAGGAGACAGAGATCGTCGATCGAGCCGTCGTCGCGGCGCAGCAGTCGCTCGACATCTCGACGACGCAGTACCGTGGCGGCCTGGTCAACTATCTTCAAGTCATTACCGCGCAGACGAGCCTCCTCCAGAACCAGCGTGATCAGGTCGACCTCCGCACCAAGCGGATGCTTGCGAGCGTGTCGTTGATCCAGGCGCTCGGCGGCGGATGGAGCACGTCGCAACTGCCCACGACTCAAGAGGTGCGTGGCTGATCACTGTCACGCCATTCCGGCGGCTGCAATGACGGCCCAGGCAATTCGGTCGTAAATGATGTCGCTGTGCGCACCCGACGGCGGATCTCCATTTACGATCAGTGTGTTCCCATCAAGATTGAAGAACCGCCCCGGTTGAAACGGATACGGCACTCCAACATTCGCAAAGCGGAGATCGAACGCGTTGACGGCCTGGGCCCCAGACCCTCCCATGGCGCCCCACCGTGAAATCCTGCGGTTCGCGGCTGCTGCGTCTTGCCGCCGCACGAACGAAGCCTTCGGGTAAAAGTCGGACACGGCCGTGTCCTTGCGTGAATGCGTGACGAGAATGGGCCCATCGACGCGACTGGCCATCCCTTTGAGGGCGCCGCCACGGTTGCGATCGTGTGGCAGCGCGTCAGCGAACGCGAAATGAGAGAAAGCACCCTGAAGAAGCACAAGCGATTTGACCGGCGAATTCGGTCCCGACGCTGCCGCCGGCAGGCCGGCGAGCGCGAACGACACGAGACGCGCGCCGAAGCTGTGTCCCAGCAGATGAATTTGGACCGCTTCATCGGCGCCATGCAGCGCAGCGATGAGCGGCCCCAGTCCCCGCTGGCCAACCACCCCGGCTCGCTCCTTCATCGTCCAGTATGTGAGGGCGCGTGCCGCTTCCCTGGCGCCATCCCAGGTGAAATCCGCCAACCCCCCGGCGGCCGCCTGCCGTGTTCGCGATGAGCCTGCCGCCATCTGCTTGAAGACAGCGCCGGGCGCACGCATCAGCAGGGCCTGTTCCCCGTTTTCTTCTGGCGCCAGCGTCCGTGGCGCCAACTCCGCCATCAACCTCTGAAAGCGCGCGTACTCTCGCGTGTCCCTGGGCCTCGTGTCGAGCAGGCGCGCCATTGCGTCGAGCGCGGCACGCTGCTTCTTCTTCGTGAAGACCGCTTTCAAGTCGAGAATCAGGTCAGCATCGGATTTCCGTGGCGGGCGTCTGCCGGTGGCCGCGCCGGCGCGACGTCGTCCTGTGATGCTGACGGCTTCATCGGCCCAGCGTATCGATGGCCAGATGACTCCGACGATGCCTGTTCCGCGCGTGGGAACGCCACGCTGTTTCAATACCGTGGCGATCTGTTCGAAGAAGCTCGAGTAGAGACCCTCGGCCGTGCTCACGGTGTTGTTCCAACCGTGCGAGAAGACGAACAGATGTCGCAGCTTCTGCTGCGGCGCCTGGTGAACGAGCGCCGTTTTCTGGTGGGTGTCGGGTTTGCCGTTTTCATCGAACTGAACCTGCCAGTACGGGAACCCGAACATCGCGGAAGCCATCGCGACTCCTTCGTGCTCTCGGTCAGACGGCGCTGATCGCGCGCATTAAGTCCACGAGCCCGCGACCCTCGAAGTAGCGTTCGCGCCCGAGGGAGGTGGCATTCTGCAGAAAGATACGCTTGACGTCCTCCGGCCGCCCGATGAACTCGCGGCGGATCGAGAGGAAGGCGGCGATCGCGCCTGACACGTGCGGCGCCGCCATGCTGGTGCCGCTCGAGTCGATGTACCCGGCGGCGTTCCTCGACCACGGCTTGCGCCAGTCCTTCGTGCACGCTTCCCGAAGTTCCTCGAGATACGTCCCGGAGGCGCACGACGTGATGCGCTCGCCCGGAGCCACCAGGTCCGGCTTCAATCGGCCGTCGCCGGTCGGCCCCTTCGACGAAAAGAATGAGACGCCGTAGGTGTACGGACTGTCTCGATGCGTCGAGCCGACAGTGATTGCCAATTCAGCATTGCCGGGATCGTTGATCGTTAGCGACAGGCCTGTACTGGTGTCGCCCTCACTGGATTTCAGCAGACCGTAGCCGGTGTTACCGGCCGCGATCACAACCACGACGCCCGAGCGGACCAGTCGATCGACTTCGACGCAGACCGGGCTCTGCCCGCAGGCGAACCACTTCGCGTTGAAGTCGTACCCGAGGCTCAGATTGACGCCGTGAATGCGCAACGGCGGCTTGCCGTGGCCGTTGACTTCTTTGCGGACGTACTCGAGCGCGCGGATCACGTCGGTTGATCGGACGTCTCCTTGATCGTCCAGCACCTTGAGGCTCACGAGCTTGCATCGCGGCGCCACGCCGGTCAGGCGTTCTGGTGCCTTCACCGACCGCTCCTGGATCGCTTCCGATTCGTTGCTTGGATCGTTGAGGTTTCCCGAGGCCGACACGCGCTGGCCGACGTACGCCTTGAAATGTGGACCGCGAGTCATGTCGGGGTTCGGCAGTCCCCCCGCGATGATGCCGGCGACGTGCGTGCCATGTCCGTACTTATCAACGAGCGCACCCTCTGCCATCGGCTTCCCATCACCAGTGAAGTCACGGTGGAGATGTGCGACCTCGCCACCGAGCGTGTCGAACTGACGGAAGTGCGGGTGTTTCCGGTCGATACCCGAGTCGATGATTCCCCACACGATGTCGGATCCGCTGGCGTCGTAGGACCGCCGTGCGGCATCCGCCTTGATGGTGGACACGGACCGATCGATCAGCGCCTTCATCTTGAAGTCGGGCCAGATGCGGAAGATCGCGCGCTTCCTGACTTCGACATCCGTCTGGTCCTTGCGAATGAGCTCGCACACCTCGTTGACCGACAGACGGCAGCGATAGTACGTGTCCGCGAGCAGCAGCGGGACAGCTCGGCGTGGAAACAGCGAGCGAAAGGTTTTGAGAAAGCGTTGCGCTGCCTGCGAAAGCCCGCCGACGTGTGACAAGTTCATCTCCACGACCACCGGCATTGGCTCGTCATTCGTCGCCGGCATGCCAAGACGCTCTCGTTCGTCCGTCTTGGCAAGAAACGCCTCGGAGAGGGTGGCCACGCGAAGCGTCAATCCGCGGGGTCTTCCGCGGCGCAACGTCTCGTTCGTGGCCGTGTCTGGCAGCGGCGCCGATTTAGATGGACGTTTCGGAGGAGACTTGCGAGGGCGTCGACGACTGACGGTCTTCGACTTGAGCCGACGGCGTTTCGTGGGCATCGTGAACTCGTGGAGTGAATGTGGAGCGGGAGATTACCACGGGCCAGCAGAGGTACGACGTCACTGTGGCACGTCGGCGTGTTCGTCGCGCCGCACGACGACATTGTCCAGATCCTGCAGTGTCGAACGAAAGGTGCTCTTCAGCGTTTCACTGCCGACGATCACGTGGTCCGACGCCGCCGCTGCCGGGGCGAGCCACGGCAGCAAGTAGACGGCAGCAGGTATTTCCTGCCGAAACCGTTCGAGGTCGTCCTCGCCATGAAACAAGAAAACGAGCTGCCAGGCTGCAGGAAATACCTTGACGACCTTCGCCAGGCCGCGCGCAACGGTGGTAACGGTCAGTTCGTCCATGTTCTGCAGCGGGTCATCGAACAGCAGGATGCCCAGAGGATTCTCTGTACGAATGGCAGCCAGGAGATACATCGCGAGCGTGAACACGTTCAGCTCCGCCGTGTTCCACAGCAAGTCGGCGGTGCTGCCTGTCGATCCTGAGATCTTGAGTTCCAGGGAGTCTTTGCCGGCCGTGACTCCGCGCGTCACCTCGACATCGTCGTAGGCCCAGCGTGCCGGCGTGAACAGCGACATCAACTCGTTCAGCGCCGCGTTGAACCGCTCGTTCTGCAGCTCGTTGAGGAAGATATCCTTGACACGTTGAGCCGCGAGCCTGACGTCTTGACTGGCCTTGAGAGCAGCCCGAAGGTTTTCTCGCCGCTGCATCGGGCCGACATAGCTCTCGTCAGCCAAGTTGGTGAGCGCGCTCTGCACCGCAGTCAGCCTCGCGTCGAGTTCGGCTCCCCAGGTGTCGGAACCGCCGATGGTCAGTCCGCCGAATTCCACCGCTGTTTGTTGGCTGAAGGCACGATCCATCGCCTGGCCGAGCCCGTCGGTACCGCTGGATGGTCCCAGTGCTTCACCGGCCACAGTCAACGCGCGCGACTGACGGGCGGACAATTCCGGTCCGGCAATCGAAACGGTGAACGCTATCGCATCGGAATCCGACGACGAACGCATCAACTGCTCGTACGCGGCCTTGCGATCGGTGTCGGCCTGGTCGAGCAGTTTTCGCAGAACGCCCAAGCTGGACGCCAACGTGGCTTCTGGTTCGAGGAAGAGGCCGGCGGTCTGCAGCTCTGGATCCGCGATCCATCCTTCCTTCCCGGCGTCGAGCAGGCTCTGCGACAACTGCACGTGTCTCTCAGCCAGATCAGCCAACGCGGTCTTTTCGGTCCAGCGCTCGAGCGATGCCTGGAATTCGTGCGCGGAACCGCCGCTCGTCGCCGGACGCCAGGTGCGAATCGCATTTTCTGCGAGGCACTGGCGTGCGATGCCGATTGCCTCGAGCCGCGAGCCGGCACCCTTGCGCAACCGTTCTAACGCTTCGTTGAAATTCTTAAACAGCCGCTCGAACTCAGTGATGTCAGCGAACTGAGTCGCGGTCATGAAGTCGGTGATCTCCTGCGAGAACGGACGTAGCGCGTCCAGTGACTCGCGGGACATTGGTCGGCATACGTCAATCTCGGTCACCGTGGGTGGGCGCGACTCGTGTACCCACGCCACTCTGGTGGTGATGATGTCCGCCTTTGCTTCATGCGCCAGGCCGTCAATCGCCTCCTGCAGTTCCGGGGGCAGCATCCTGACATTGGCATCAAGTGCCTCGCGCGCCTGGTTCAGCGCAACCGTCACGCCCCGCTCGTTGGGAAAGAACGAGCTGAGAAACACCTCTGCGCGTTGCGCGGGTCCCCGTCGCGCCAAATCATCCATCGCGTCCTGGTCCAGGCGAAAGCTCGAGACCGGCATTCCTGCTTTCATCGGCTGCTCCACGCCGGTGGATTTCACGGCCGACGACCACGGCTCCTTCGTGTCGAATTCGAGCCGGATGACCGCGGGCTCAGTTGAATGCCGATTCCGGATCACTTCCGCGTAGTCACTGACGTTTCGCGCCTGGAGTCGAACGGCCGTTCCGGTGACGCTCAGCTCGAGCGCTTCAGCAATCGACGACTTTCCCGAGCCGTTCTGCCCGTGCAGAAGATGCACCTTCGCCTCGGAGGCCAGCGTCCATTCCCGCTGACCGGGCAATCGATAGTTGGTCAGGGCGACCTTCTTCAAACGCCTGGCCGGTAGTGCGGCCGGCGGGTTGTTCAGCCAGGTGCGCGTCGCAGCCAGCAGCCAGGCAAAGGCGCGTCGAAGATGGTCGGCCTTCGGCACCTCGTCGCCAGCGCTGACAAGAACGTTGACGCCAATGGAGTGCCAGAACGATGTCTGCCGCGCGGTGTGCCGGAAGACATGTTTCAGATCCTGTTGGGCATCCCGAGACGGCAGCACCAGGACGCATTCGATGGTATAGGCGCGTCGCAGTGGCCGCGTATCGACGCCGGCTTCCATCAACAGCAGGTGCCTGAGATAGGTGGCCTGGTCGAGGATCGTCGCGGCGCGCTTCTTGAAGCTGTCCTCGAGACGGTAGACCAGTCCCAGTGTGCCGAGCAGACAGTCGGCAATGAGGATGGCAGGCGTCACCTCGAGATAACCAGCCACTTGCACCCGTGGCTCGACCACGAACGAACGCTTCGATTGATCCTTCCAGAGGTCCTCGATGCGCGTCTTGTCTACTCGAGTGAGATCGTACGGCGACGCCTCGATCAGATGCGCGAGGTTGTCGATCAACGTGGGTTTGGGAGTCTCAGGCATCTTCCAGCCACCGGCGTGCATTCTTTCGGTCCTGCACGCCCCATGAATGATCCGGCGGCGCCGTGGCCCATCGCCACAAGTCGTGCGCCCCGGGTGACCGATGCGTCGCGGTCCGGGCGGCTTTCGTCGATCTCTGAACACCGCTCCGACGCACCGACGCTGGGGTGCGGCGCAGCCGAGGCTCGATCCCCGCGGTCAGGTCCCAAATGGTGAGGCGTTTGTAGGCACCGCGAATCTCGGGCCGATAGCCGGCTCGTTCGAAGCCGGCAAATCGCAACAGCACGCACGTCGGACTGGGGGTCTCGTCGCTCGGCGAGATCAGGATGGCCGGGTACTCGCAGATCGCAGGCTCGACGTATCCGTGATCGTCAGTCCAGCGCGGGGCGCTTTTCGTCCGATAGGCCTGAATCATGCGTCGCAGGGCGATCTCCACCACGACGCCCCATGCCGCCCACCCCGGCTGATCCGAAACAGGATAGTAACCGCGGGCGGCGCGCAAGTGCTCGAGCCGAAGCCCGGGACCCTGGTTTCGTTGCACCGTCTCGGCCAGCGCGAACTCCCGCAGCAGGGATGTGTGAAAGCGGTCCGTCCATCCCGCCACCCGGCCGAACTCCCAGTGCGATGCCCGCTCGTCCGTCCACTTGCCCGCGCGATCCTGTTCGGCGGTTTCCAACAGCTCAAAGTTCTTCCGCACGGCCTCGAGCTCGCTTTCGGGAGTGGGCCGTTGGAGCAGCTGCGATGCGGTTCGGCGAAGATCGGTGCGCAACGCCTGCTTTTGCAGGCCCCGGACGGTGCGATGGAAAATCCAGACCATGATCTCGTCGAGCGTCGGGAACTTTCGCTCGTGCAGGAAGTAGAAAGGAAGATAGTTGTCGTGATCGGTCAACGGCGGGCTGTCGGTGCCGGCTGCGCGGCTTGCCGCGCGCAGGATCTCGAGTCCGTGGAACTCGCGCGACGCCGCCGCGCCGGTAAAGTACGCGCGAACGTTCCGCGGAGCGGATCCCTCGCTGACAGCGGGACCGCGCTGGCTGCGGATCTCTTCGTAGACGTTCCTGAACGTGTCGTGCACGACCTGGTCCGCTCCGCTGTACCCGCACAAGATCATCGTCCGCGTGCGCAGTAGCGTAGTAACCAGGTCGCGCGACCAGGAATCCTTGCGCCAGTTCTGGATTTCGCGGTAGGTGAACACGATGGATGACAGGTAGTTCCACCACTCACTGCCGTGCTGACGCTCCAACCGGTAGCGATTCGTGCAGCCATGAATCTTGACGAGGAGCGCCGAGCGGAAGCCGGCGCCACGCTTGAAGAAGTCGGTCGGCGCGCCGATGCGATGGAGCCGATCGAACGTCGCCGGCGGTCTCGAGCTGTCGTCGGAACCGGGCTCGCCGAAGGGTGGCACATCGAACCCGCTCAGACGGAACGCCCCTTCCAGTAACAAGTCGTAGTTGGTTGTGAGGAGCAGCGGGCAGAGACCCTCGCGTGCCAGCCGAGCGAGGACGCGATGGCGGTCGCGCACGATGCCGGAGTAGTCGCTCATGACGCGCTCCAGATCCGTGTGCGCCGGATCGCCAGCCATCATCGACTCGTCGAAGAACCCCATCGTTTCGAGGAAGAGCGCTTTGCCTCGCGCGCCATTCGGGACCGCGTACAGCAGAGCGAAGGGAATCAGAGTCAGAGGGACCGGGTCCTCTTTCGACTTGAGTGGACACTGGCGGAGCAGCTCGTTCTCACGCGCGTTGATGCGGCGTGCGGCATCGTCGTGGGGCCCTGGACCGTCGAGCGCGGCCAGGAGCGCATCGTAGGCGCTGATGATCCAGTCGTTGATGTCGTAGTAGCGATCGGCGAGCTTGTTGACGAATGTTTCAGTGACGAGCGCCTTCGGAGTGACGTCTTTCTCGTCGATCTCCAGTTTGAACGTTCGTTGCAGCCCGAGCGGGAGGCCGGCGAGTGGACCGTTGGTGGATGCGACCTGCTCGACGAGCGCGGCAAAACGCGCGAGGAGCCGCGCGATCAGGCGTGGCGCGGAGTTGCCTTCGCTGTCGAGCGAGAAGCCGGCGCCGACGAAGAACACGACCTCGCCCGCCAGGATGTTCTCGACCAGGCGCTCGTACTTCGTTGTCTCGAACGTCATCACTCGACGAGCCGCTCGAGGTCGCGCGCGCGAACCGTTTGAACCCAGGCCAGCCAGAGCCTGCCCGGTCGGCCGCTGCTCGCAAGCGAATCGGCCACCGACGCCAGGTCCTCGCGATTAGCCCGGGGATGCGCCTTTCGGACGGCTTCCCAGAAACGCCCCTTATCTAACGATGTCAGCAGGTCGGGCTGGGCATGTCGCGCCGCCACGAGATGGAAGAGCAGGTTGGCGATGACCGTTCGTTCAGCAGCCGTCAGCGGGCTTTGCGGCTTGCCGGCGTCGGCGTCTTGCGGGGTAACGACGTCGGCGAACGCGCTGAGAATGATGGCTTTCTCACCAGAGGCGGCGTGCGAGTGTTCGAGCAGAAGTTGCGCTTGCTGGTACGTGGCAAGGTGGCTGCCCGTTTCGAATGGTGCTTCCTGCACGCCTGCTCGATACAGGTCGGCGGCTTGTCGATATTCGCCAAGAATCAGTTTGCTCTCGGCAGCTGTCACCGTAATCCAGTAGTCACCAGTCGGCGCCGATCCAACGATGTGGTCGACACGCGTAGCGAGGTCCCGCGCGACCGCGATGTCCCCCAGGAGCAGGCTCTTCGACGCTGCGTTGATTCCGACGTAGGTGTCGTCGGGCGCCATCTCAAACGCTTCGCGATACAGATCGCGTGAGCGCAGCAGGGACGCTCTGTCGCCGGTTGCACGATAGCGATCCATCCACGTTCGACCCAGGATCCCGAGCGTCTCCGGGTCGCGTTCGCCGCTGTTATAGAGCTCCTCCAGGACGAGCTGCGCTTCCTGCCAGTCTCCCTTTCGCGCCAGCGCGAGACCGTGTAGTTGCTTGGGCCGCACGGCTTTCGGGAAGCGACGCTTGCATTGCTCTATCACGGTGAGCGCCCTGTCCATCTGACGAAGGGCGATGAGCGCTTCTGCTACCTGGCACAGAAGCACAGGCGACGAATGCCAGACGCGCGAGTCTGAATTGGCCATCGACGCCAGCCGGTCAGCGTCTCCAACCGAGCGCGCCGCCTGAATCCTGGCGCGGGCACTACGGATTTCGGCGTCGACGTCCACGGCGAGCGAAACCGCTTCTCGCGGCAGTGGCTCTCCGCGAAGGCCGTAGAGCAGTTGCAGGAGTGGAGTACCTGATGGCGCCTCGCGAGACTCCGAGAAATCCACGAAGAAGCGGCTCGCGAGCAGTCCCGGCAGCGGAGCCTTGTCGAGCTTTGCGACGATGAAACGAAAGGGCTTGTCCCCGTGCTCGCGATTCGCGAATAAGGCGTACTCACGGCGCTGCCACTCTGAATCGCTCGACGTGGACGACCAGACCAGGACGGCCGCCGCGCTTCCCTCCAGTCCTTCCTCAAGAGATTGCAAGAGATCTGCTCCGGGTGCGAGAACCAGCTGGTCGAGAAACACCTCGTACCCAAGCGTCTGTAAGACGTCGTAGAGTTGCAGCACCCACTGACGGTGCACCGAACGGTAGCTCACATATACGTGCCACCGCTGTCCCTCCGCCAACGGCCGCGGCCCGGGCGCCATTCGGCGCCATTCGTTCAGGGGACTTTGAGCCGGCGCGTCCTCGAGCGGGGCGATCAAATTCCGGGCATATGGCTCCAGCTTCTTCGCGATTGCGTCGCGCACACCAGCCAGCACGAACGTGTTGACGACCACCGTTCCGGAGTGATGCAGCACCCGCACATCGTTCTTCTTGAACTTGAAGAACAGCAGCTGCGTCATCGTCGACCGAGCCTCCATACCGAAGGCCATCAGCCTGACAATGAGGCCAGCGCTCTCGTCGCGATCGACCAGCAGCACCTGGAATCTCCCCGCAGTTCCCATTCGACTCTCGACATTGAACAGTGTGACCCAGGGGCTCGGCGCGGTCGTCAGCGACTCGAGGCCTATCTTCATGGATTCCAGCGTTCGTGTGACGGTGGCCAGCGCCGCCGGCGCGCCAGCCAGCATGACACTGGCAGCGTTGCGAATCGCCTCTTGTGCTTCGAACGTGTCGCCGGTTCCGCGATACTCAGTGAAGCTTCGCTGTTGTACGGTGAAGCCGATGTTCGAGAGCGCGTCGAAGTACGACTCGTACCACGAGAGCACGTCATTCAGCGTGGACGCTGCCGGGACCCTTTTCTTCGCGATGAGTTGTGCGAGTAGGAGGGCATTCACGACGTCGCTGCGCTGCTCGGCGGGAACGGCCCGGACGAACGCGACGATGTCTGACCCAACGATGAAGGTCTGCTCCGAGGTCGCGTCGAACACGATATCGCGCCGGCCGGGAGCTTCCGGAACCGGCGCAGGAACGTCCACGCGCTGAACGAAGGCCTGGGCTTGGGAGCCACTCTCGGCGCTCATGCTCTTGAACCACGCGTATTCTACATTTAGCGCGTTTCAGTGAGGCGCGCGCGTCGGCGGTCATCGCAGACAGTACGGGGCTGAGACGCTCACTTCCTGACTGACACAACGACGACGGTCCGGTCGTCGGTCCAGTCAGTGACGCCGCACGGCCCGCGGCCCTCGCGCGCATCAGACATCACCGTGTCGCAAATGGCTCCCGCCGATCGTCCATGGCGCACGGCGTCCGCGATCACGGTTCGCCACGGCCGCGACGGATCGTCGAAGGCTTCTGTGACGCCGTCTGTCACCAGCGCGCAGACATCGCCTTCGATCAGGTCCAGTTGTTCCTCGGTATAGGTTGCGCATGGCAGCAGGCCGAGGGGCGGTCCGCCCTCTGTCAGTTCGTGGTTTCCCTTATTGCGAACGAGGATGCCGGGTGGATGGCCGGCATTCGTATAGGTCAACGTCCGTCCGACGAGATCGATTCGAGCAATCAGGCAGGTCACGTACGGCTCGCCGTGCCACTCTCCGTAGAGGGCTGACGACATACGGGCGGTGAGATCGGCGGGGCTCTGCGTGTCGTGCGCGACGTGGCGAAACGTGAAACGCAGCAGCGTGAGCGCCATGGCCGCCGAGATGCCTTTGCCTGAGATGTCGGCGATCAGCGTGAGGCGAACGCCAGGAGCGGGGTCGATGAAGTCGAAGAAGTCGCCGCCGATCCTGCCAGCGGGCGTCAGCATGGCGGCCCATTCGAAGCCATCGACGGGGCCGGGAACCGGCGGCAGCAGCCGTCGCTGCATGGCTTCCGCCATCGACAACTGAGACTGGATAACCAGCTCTGTGCGCTCGTGCTCCGTCAACGCGAGGCGCGTCGCGCGGAGATGCAGCCAGAGGTAGACGGCGATGCCGAGCGCGCTCGAGAGAACAGCGTCGCTGATCCAATCCAGTTCCAGTTCAGTGGGCTGAAGTACACCAATCAGTGTGGCTTCGGTGAGCCCCGCGACCGCGTAAAACGCGACCGTGACGACGACGGCGAGCGCGAGGGCTCGACCGGCGAACGCCGCCGATGAAGTGCCGTTCGA
>JGI10216J12902_100223958_pt1 | contig 12366 bp, 11 predicted proteins | sample KanNatreferecore_FD_12902 | JGI IMG/M metagenome (IMG submission 12902)
AGTTATCAGGGGCAATGAAATCAAGGACTTAACGCCCAGGCCAACTCAGAATTTCCTGCCAAAACGCAGTCATTGGTACAAAAATTGGTACGGGATCCCCTCCTCACGCAACACATAAAAAGCCCCGCTCCGGTTGTACCGTGCGGGGCTTTTTTTCGACTTACAACTGGTGCTCTGAACGCTAGCTGAACGGCTATCGGCCGATTCTGTTGAAAAAATCGACCATGGTTTCCAGGGCGAAAAGTACGCGTTTGAGATTGAAATCTTTACTTTGAGCAGAGGATTTCCCGCTCAGATTTCGCGTAGCCGCGTGTAAAAAAGGCGTTTTCAGCATTCAGTACCCGGGCTGTCTGGAAGGACCGACTTTTTCAACAGAATCGGCCAAAAGCAGGCAGTCGATGCGGCTCTGGTTTCGCCCGATCCGTAGGGCATTTGAGCTTGCTATAGACGACTATCGCTAACGTTAGAGTCTGGCGCTTGATTGGGGGCATTCACTTTCGCAATATTTTTTAAACGAGCAGTCTTGTGAACCCAATCCTCATCCTATCGCTTTCCAATAAACGAGCCGCCAAATAGATGGCTTTTGGCCCGATGGCCGATTAACATCGGAATGCCTCGCCTGCTTGCTGGTGCAGCCGCCTCACAGCACTGAACCAAGTTTGACAGACGCCAGCCATCTCTCTTCGGAGGTTGCTGTCCGGGTCGCGACCAAGATCGCCGTTAAGGCTTCGCGGTCTCCCGAAGGTTGAAGGTCCCCTGTAGCAGTTGGGTGAGAGTTCACTGGTGTCTCCCAACAAACAAGGAGTTTTTGTGGCCTCGTCGCTTTACCGTAGGATCTATAGCGGGGATTCGTTGTATTCGGCTTGGAGAAAGGTCAAAGAAAGCGCCTTTTCTTCATCATCCGAAACTATCCGAAACGAAGCCAAGGATTTCGAGAGCCAACTCCCCCGGTCGCTTTCCGACATCCAGCGCGCGCTATCCAAGAAGACCTTTACCTTCCAAAAGCAGACCGGCGTGGCAAAAACCAAAGCCAACGGAAGTTCTCGCCCGATTGTGCTTTCACCTATACCCAACCGGATCGTCCAGCGGGCTCTACTCGACGCCTTATCCCGTATTAAGTTCGTGAAAGAAGCGCTGGCTACCCCTACAAGCTACGGGGGCATAAAAAATAAACGGGTCTCGATGGCGATAGCCGACACCAAAGCAGCCATTGCCAAGGGAGCCACCTTCCATATTAGGTCAGATATCGCAGAGTTCTTCACTAGAATTGACAAGGCCCGTGTGATGACACTCGTGGCCCCGCATATCATATGCCCTGACACGATTGCATTATTCCGAGCAGCGATCACCACAGACCTTGCCAACATTGACGTGCTTCGACGACAGGGTCTGGATGAGATTTTCCCCATCGGGGTGGAGGGTGTAGCTCAAGGATCTCCCCTATCCCCACTCATAGCCAATTTGTACCTGCATGACTTTGACAGGGCCATGAACGATGGTGAGGTCACTTGTCTTCGGTACATCGATGACTTCCTGATCCTCGGGAAGGACATGGGCTGTGTGGATCGTGCTTTTAGCAAAGCACAGACCGAGCTCAAAAAACTCTCACTTGAAGCATACCGGCCGTTAGCAACAAACGACAAAGCTTCAAGAGGCCTTACAGCTAAAGGATTCGATTTCTTGGGCTGCTTCGTTTCGGCAGGATTGGTCCAGCCATCTACAGCTACGAGGGAGCGATTCAAGAAACGGATCAAATCCGATTTAGACGCATCGATACGCATGATGAAATTCAGTGTCGAAGCTGGAGATATATCCCCAAAGGGGTCCTACTCTGGCGCGCTACAGAATCTCGACCGAGTAATCCTGGGTTGGGGAAAAGCCTTTTCCTTTTGCAGCAATGGCCAGTGGATAAAGAGCTTGGATGACTACATCACAAGTTCATTGGCGCAGTATGAAATAGAGAAAGCGAATCTCTATCAAAAAACAAATGGCACGGCCCAGCGTAGAATGTTGGGGGTAAGGCTGCTTGCAGCGGTCCACTCGGAGCGCAGAGAAACGAAGTGACCGCTTTTGGCCGATTCTGTTGAAAAAGTCAGTTCTTCCAGGCTGCCCGCATACTGACCACTGAAAACGCCTTTTTTGTGCAACGCTACGCGAAATCTGAGTCCGGAATCCTCTGCTCAATGTAAAGATTTCAATCTCAAGCGCGTACTTTTCTACCGTGGAAACCATGGCCGACTTTTTCAACAGAATCAGCCGATTTCTGCCTGTCGCCACCGTCAGCTTTTGGCCCGAAAGCAATCAGTCTACTCGATGATGGATTGGACAGATAAGAAACTACAGAGCCACCAGAATGGGCCTTGGCCGATGCCTTCTTGGCCGATGTAGCAATGATTAAGCAACTACTTTATGCAATGGATTATGAGTCGCAAACCAAAGGCGATTCAAAGCGCACAATTTAAGCTGAACCTTGAGAGCATGTGAGGCATGGTCGACTGATGATTTTCTATTGAGTGCTGTAAAAGCAAAGTGATAGCCTGCTGACACCATTGATCACCGGTGGCGAATGGATTTTCAGCGCTCTGTCTTCAGCTCCACATGGAGCAGCCGATTACCTAGGCGTAGCCGCGCCAGACCCGAGATTTAAGGTCATAGATTCCTCCACGGAGCCTCATTTTGTCTTCCCACAAATTGCCCTACCTTGACAAGGCAGCAGCCGAGCTAGACTTACCATTATGGTAAACAATACAATCGTCAGCCGGTTTCGCGGAGAGTTGCCCCAAGGTGATGACGATCGAAGCATCCTCGGCGGCCCCCTGTACCCACGAGAGGAATTGCTCGCACTGCTCGAAAGCGTTGAGGAGAAACAGATTAGCCTCTGGTCTCGGAAATGTATCGCAGATGCGGCAAAGCTCGAACTGGAGCCACTGGACATAGCCGCTCTGATCTCTAAGGCACTGACTGGTGGTAAGTTTTTGAAGTCTGAGTGGTGCACCAGCAAACCAGACGGCCCATGGGCAGCATGTGACGCCTATGCAGTCGAGTGTTTGGAATGGTCTGAATATGCTCGTAGGGAACTGCCTTGCCGGTACTACGTCAAATTTTGCATAGCTACCACTGGCAAGGTAATGATCGTGGCCTCCTGCCACCTAGAAGATATTCGGAGAGCGAAATGACTACGCATGCTGACAAATGCCCGATCTGTGGTGAAGGCAGTCTGTGTGAGCGCGTAATGCCTGAGACGGTGGAGTACAAAGGCAGATCCGAAATGCTAGGTATGACGTATTCAGAATGCACCGCATGTGGCTCAGAGCAGGCCTCTACAGCACAAGCGCGCGCTAATAAGCGAACAGTGATTGCGTTTAAAAAACGCGTTGACGGTCTGCTTGAGGGGAAAGAAATTGCCCGCCTAAGAGCCGCTCTATGTATCACCCAGGCGAAGGCTGCTGAAATCTTTGGCGGAGGCCCGGTTGCGTTCTCAAAATATGAGAACGACGACATTACACAATCAGAATCGATGGATACTTTAATTCGTCTCGCGGCAGCTTTACCTTCAGCTAGAACATGGTTACTTGAACGCCCCGACAAGACTGTGAATTGGAGTTTGTTTCCTACAAAAGCATTGGTAAGCGCTAAGCCCATACCCGCCGCAAAACCACCAAAAGCCAGCATACTTAATGTTCGGGCCCGCGCTTATCCACGTCATACTATAGGCATCGACGCGACAGACCATTTGTTCACGGCAGTTAAAAAAATCGGTGTTGAATTATCAATGCTAATTGAAGCAGGAAATTTTCCACGAACCAATCTGTTCAATGAAGAGCAAAATCGCCTAAAACAAACGACACCTCGCATGTACGGCGAAGAAGAAAACTCTGAACATTACTTTTCTCTTGAGTACAGCGAGACGGCATATGACCAGCACAGTATCTAAAAAAGAAGACGCGCTTAAGTTTCACGACGCGTATCTTACTGAAATGTCGTCAAACCTCCAAGAAAACTTCGAACCAAAATACGAGGACGATCTATTTGATCTGGATATTGAGACTCGGGTTTATGTAGATAAATCCGAATCAGTCCTAGTAGAGGATGAAAAACTTGGAATATTCAGAGTATTCCTTAAGTTTGGCGTACGATGGCTAAGAGATCGAAGCGTCGTAGAAGACGAGAAAGAAATTTGCGCAACTATAGAATCTGAGTTTGTCGCAGAGTACATAATTAATGCACCGCTAGATCAAAAGTACCTCGATGACTTCGCCCTAAATAATGTCATCGCAGATGTGTGGCCGTACTGGAGAGAGTTACTTACTTCGCAATGCAGCAGGATGCACCTTACCGGCGTAAAGCTTCCAATCCTCACATAAAAATCAATAAATCGACTGAGTTTTTTAATAATTAAAACTTAGCCTGCAGCAATGCAGGCCGTTTCTTATGGCTCGTAGAGTTGAAGGAAGTCCAACATAGCACTCACCTGCTTAGCCATAAATTCAAGGTCGCTGTTGGCGACCCTAACGATGGTAGATATAAATAATCATTATCGAGATTACACCTCATTCAGATAATGCCTCTGGTCGATGATGGATTGGGCGCAGTAAACTCCAAAAGCACTGGCCACGTTGATCAGACCAGGCTATACCTCTCCCCTTTGTAGCAATTTCTAAGCAAGTAATGTCAAATACTTGTCACGGGCACTGCCGCTACTATGCCGGTACTTTTTCTCGAAGGAAGTCGGCGCTATGCCAAGCAATTATTCGCTACCAGATGTACTGGAATAAGGATCTACGATAACCGCCTGGCTGCGATTAAGGAGTTGACACTGCCGGTCGAGGAACAAGGGCACAGGAAGTGGGCGGAGACGTTCGTGGCGGATCGCGCACCAAAGGCTTGTCGGTGGCTATAGCGAATTGATACGACTGTAGCAATGTCAATCGAGACTACGTTCAATCTAGCGCTCTATTCCCAGGATGGTGGCAGCTCCATAACTTAAGGCCGCTTCCCTAAGTGCAATCGTCAGTAAACAGAATTGATAACTTCTTCTATTGCCCGCTGCCGCGTAGCGCTATAGCTTTAAATAATACTGCAGATGCGCAACGATTTTCACAATAAATTTTTTTCTTCTCGCCAATCAACAACTTACCGCACCAAAATTTCTGCTTGAAATTATCAACATCTGATCTAGCATTCTCTCTAACGACCAAGGAATCTAGGACCATGCGAATTAAATACTCATTTTTCGCTTTGATGCTTTTAGGACAAACTGCGAATTCTGCCGCCCAAGATGCCGAAGAGTTTTGCACGGGCACGCCACCCGATGAAAATACAGAAAAAATCAAGTATGAAATCTACGCAGGACAAATCTGTAACGAAATCAGAACGCTATGGTTAGAAAAAGCAAAAGCCTCCGCGTACAAGAGTGCAAGATCAACCCATGAAGAAAAAAAAGACGAAGCTCGTGAAAACATCAATGCAGATATAGATTTAATAAAAAAAATTAGCGACAGTGTCAAAACTACAGAAAAAGAATTGCCTAAGCTAGATGCTTTCACCTCTACATCCAAGCGCTACATATCCGACCTTGGTTATAAGTCTGGATTGGAAACAGGAAAAGATATCCAGTCAAAACTAACACTAGGAAAAACTATAATACTGAAAAATGCTGAAGAAGCAGACCTTTGGTTAAATCAAACCTCGGCTAAAGAAACCCTGGATAAATTGGCAGAAATAGATTTCGATGCTGATTCAGTGCGAAAATCTCCTCAATGCACCCCACAGAAGAAAAAAGGAGAGGTCACATTTAAATCCGGCGTTATCGAAATAGCAGCTGCAGTTTCAGCGGCGAAAGCACTCTTGGATGGTATATCCGCATTATCTTATAACTTCCAACCACAGGTATCTAGCGCTACGAGTGTTGAAGCACCCACAGCAGTCAGATCCAGTATCATTTCAGGCTTTCAGACGGGTTATAATTTATCAGCGATTTCTAACGGCAAACCGCCCACTGACTTCTACTCGAGACCACCACTGATTAGCTCGTCTAACATGGTTGTGGTAGCGGCAAATAAAGCCTCGGTTACGTTAAGTCAAGCTGTAGCAAGCGTCGAAAGCATGAGCAAAAAATTAAAAGCTGGTGAAGCATTCCCTCCTTCCTGCATTGAACCAATAACTCAAAAATTGAGCGGCGCAACGAAGGCCTTTCAAACATTGAACGTTAAAAATTTAACCCCGGAAAGTGGGAGTATCATTGATCAAGCTGCCAGACAACAAGCTATATTGGACATGAAAATTCAAAATTTTGTTTTGCTTGACGTTATCGTATCAGGGGGAGCGGTAACAGGGTATCAAAGAAACCGGTTTTCCTCCGTCAAGTTAATATCAACAGGGGACATCTCGCTAGTAACACAAGCTTATATAACTGACGGAACAATTGCCGCATCTACTTACACATCCCTTGGGTGTGGTTCAGCCATTCCATTGGGAGAATTTTCAACAGCCTATAAATCCAGCTCGTGCGCCAACTAGAGTTTACCCACCATGAAAATCAATATCTTATTGCCATGCATCAATAGCATATTGTTGATTTTCACAATTGCAAACTCGCAAGCGGAAGACACTATCACCACAACTGAATTTAAATCAAAAATCATGATCAGAGAAACAAATAAAAATTATGACTCAATGCTTAATGGGATGATTCCATTTATTCAAAATGGGGTGGACGCAAAGGAAAACGAGTACCCTTGGATGGTTGCCCTAGCAACTAAAGACTTGAATAACAGCCATAGCCTATTTTGTGGTGGCACCCTAATATCTGATCGAATAGTTCTCACTGCGGCGCACTGCAATATCCATCCAAAAAAAACAGTAAGAGTACTTTACGGAAACACAGCACTAATTAAATTATTCATTAACGACTATGAGATCCTTGACTTTAAGTCACACCGAGATTTTAAAGAAAAGGAAGGATCAGGTCCGGACTTAGCACTTATCGTACTTAAAAACAAAATCTTCAACCCAAAATCAATAGCTTTAAAGATCTCATCAAATCCCAGCGACTACAATTCAAAAGAAATGACAATATTAGGATGGGGGCACACTCACGGAGAAACCTTGATTAGCAATAAACTTCAAGTGGGGGCAGTAAAAATCTACACAAGGGATGTTTGCAATCGCATTTTAAACAAAAAGAATCTCGATCCGAATATTCTATGCGCTGGTGGCAGCCAAAACACTCCTGCGGCATGTAACTACGACAGCGGCGGTCCAGGCGTGATTGAGTTAAACGATTCCATGGAGCAAATATCAGTATTAAGCTTTGGCATTCCATGCAATGAAAATACTAACGTGTCAGCGTACACGATAATTTCTCCAGAAATAAAAAAATGGATTGATGCAACTATAAAAGAATATCAATAAGCAATTGAATAAGGGGTCGTTTTAGAGCATCGGGGTCGCATGTCTGCTGACGGGCGAGCGTAGTGAATGAGATCGGAGACCAGATTTGTGGGCTAGCCTCGTCGATAACGTGAGTGTTACCGCACCCAGCAATGTGAAAAATAATGGTGCCGTGCTGGCCGAGAGTCATACCTATAACACTGTAGCGCACCTGTTCGAATGACCGTTCGGTAGCTCACGCTACGCCTTTCAGCAAGACACCAAAAAGCGATGATGGACTGTAGCCCCCAAAAAAGCCCTGACTAGATTGGCTACCCTACCCTAGGACCCTTTGCCTTGTAGCACTTTTCAGGCAGCTGTAACAGGTGCAGTCAGCGGCGCCGCAACTGCTATGCTTGAGTTTTTCTCGAAAGGATTCGACGTCATGCCAAGCGACTATTCGTTACCGGACGTACTAGAAAGGATTTATGACAACCAGCTAGCTTTGGAGGCTGCCGTTATGGAACTCACACTACTGGTTGAGGAGCAAGGGGCACGGGAAGTGGGCGGAAATATCCGTGGGGCACTGGAGACAATCAGTGAAAACACCGGACATATCAAACAAGGCTTGGCTCGTCTGAGGAGACTGGACATCGGTTAATACAATGCGCAAAGAGCTGATCGACTGCCATAGCGAGCGAAATCAAACGATGATTCAGACGACCATCACTACCAGAGTACCTAGGGTCCGCCCGGCCAAGCGCCAAAACCCGACTTTTCCAACAGAATCGATTAAGAGCGGACTCACTCAGGTTAGCGGTCGCCTTCTACCTGATAAAGTTAAAGGATGCGCTACGCTACATGTTGTCGCCCCAACATTAAGGATAGGGATAATGACAATTCGCATCTTACCCGCCCCTGTTGTCACAATGCTTGCCTCGCGCAACCACCGTCTTCGGCATTACCTCTGGCACGCTATACGAGGGGCCTGGAACAATCCAGGACTCAAAAAGGAAGTGCGTCAATTCATCAAAGACAAAAAGTGGGCCCCCCCAGATGATCGTGTTCCTTTCGACCAATACGGGCATCTCATCTTGGATAACAACTCTGGCGAAGACTTCCTTTTCATGCACCGTCAGATGATCTCGGAAGTGAATCAGGTGCTTGCACAGCTGGGCGAGCCGCCACTTCAACCTTGGAGCGGGATACCAGCTCCCGGCCAGGCACCAGAGTTCGCCGTGCCACCGGCGTGGACGTATGCAGATCCTAGGAATTCTGACTCAAGAAATGCCAGCATGACCGAGCGCCTAAAACGCGTGAAAAGCGACGACTACTACAGTAATCCGCTTGGGATCTGGGAAGCCTTTTACACAACCCCCTCAAACCTTGCAAGCCTGTCGCTTGGAGCGCTTGGGAACATGTTGGAGATGACTATCCACAACAACTTGCACATGCGTTGGGCTAGTGAACCTATTGGTTATATGCCCTCACCAAACCTTGAAGACACAGCAAACATCGATTCAAAGTGGGACGACCCTAAGCATGATTTTCTAGGAAATTTCTATTCAAGTCATGTTAACCCGGTTTTTTGGTATCTACACGGCTGGGTCGATCACTGCATTGACCTCTGGGCCGAAGCGAACAAGGTCGAGGATATCCAGTGGAAGGGAACTTGGCAGGGAAAGCTAGAAGACGGCTGGACTCCGGATCAACCTAAGATGTTTACGCGGTCCATACGCCTAGAAGCGATGACGCAGCACAAGCTTCCGGCTAGTTTTTTCGGCCTTTCTCCGGGAATGGAGTTAGGTGACACCGGTGGGCATGGTGGCCACGGTGGACATGGTGATAACGACATAGGGGAAATGGAGGAAATGGAGGAAATCGTACGCATGTTAGGCTCCTGCAAAGTTATCCGCAATTTTTACGATATCCTTAGCGAGACGAATTGAGGTAGACGCGCGCAAAATGCCAAACAATCAGCTCATCAGAATGGCTGACCGGAAGTTGGTTACGACACCTGAAGCTCACGTATCACTTGACAGGGGCCTGGATACTCACCCAAATTTAGCCAATGGCCAGCATCCGTCGGACGGGGTTACAAAAAAGGACTTTTCATCATGTTAGCGTTATTTTTGCCAACGATTTTCTCCAGCCAAGGCGTGGTTGCCGTTGGACAGAAAGCATTCCTGTGGCAAAGGTTTTGTTTCCCTCGCTCCCCCCGAGATGGCACACAACAGAGTCGCTGTAAATTATCTGTCTCTACACCAGTAGAAAAACACCACTCAGCAACCAAGTACTCGCTCAATTTCTCGACACAAAAAAAATACACCTTAAATATTAGGGGCACGACATGTTTCACATGCTCAGCGTTGAGAATTTTAAAAGCTTCTCAACAAAACAAAGTATTAAACTAGCACCTATAACTTTAATATACGGCCCCAACTCATCCGGAAAAAGCTCACTAATTCAAGCTCTTATGCTATTAAAACAGTCACTTACCAGACCAAGCGAGCAAGGCGGACTAGTTTCCAATGGTGAGTTTGTAGATCTAGGCGACTACGCAGCAATGGCGCACAACCATAATGTTGAGGCTGAAATAAAGTTCTCCTGTTCTTACTCACCACCTAAAAACGCTGCTAAAAATGACTGGTCATCCGGCTTCATGTCACTGCCAAAAACCCAAAAGCGAAATCATGAGCTCACCTACATGCTTTCCGGAAAAAAAAAGCAAAACAAAAACGAAGAGTTCACATACTTAAGTAATATTAAAACCACCTATACATCAGAAAAAACAGAGTCATTCGAGCTAGACTTGCGCTCTGAGCTTACACGCCGAGAAAGTGCAGAAAAAGCACAAAGACTAAAACATGCTCGATCTTTTTCCTTCGGATCAGCCGCAAGCAGGGATTCACTTTTCTCATACCTATCAAAACTTAAGTTTATTTCTAAAGAACACCATAAAGACATAGTAAAGGATCTAAACGACATAAGCTTCACAAGCGACCTGAACTATGCAACACCATCTTCAGTAGCGCTAGAAGACAAGATTGAAAGCGGGTTTGGTGCGGCCTTATCTAATAACATAATAACTTTAATTGCTAAAGACATCCAAGAAGCATTCAACTCGATAACCTATCTGGGACCATTGCGGAGTCACCCAAGCAGATTCTATGCTCCAAAGGGTGATCAAAGTGGCTCGGTGGGTAAACAAGGTGAAAACACTGCCAGGTTCATTTACGAAAAATCACCTGAAATCACTGGAAAAATTAATGACTGGTTTCGCAACTTTGAAATACCCTACACTCTAACGGCCGAAAGCATTGGCTCAGAGGTTACCGGCTCTGTTATATGCCTTCAACTAAAGGATCTTCGAACCGAGGTAGTAGTTGGCCCATCAGACGTTGGATTCGGGATAGGTCAACTGCTCCCTATTATTGTTGAAGGAATAGTGAGAAACGAAAGTACAATCTGTGTTGAGCAACCAGAAATCCATCTACACCCACGCCTCCAAGCACATTTAGCTAACTTTTTCATTGACACATGCAAAACCAATCAATGGATCATAGAAACACACAGCGAATCACTAATGTTAAGGATGCAGAACAAGGTTAAACATAAAAAAATCAAACCAACAGACGTTTCAATAATATACGTACATCCTACCACGTCCGGAGCGCAGATTATCGAAATCCCCATGGATGAAGATGGTGACTTCTTGGTCGAGTGGCCAGATGGTTTTTTTGAAGAGCGCTTCAAAGAAACTTTTGGACTATAACCTATGCTAACCGACTTCCACTTGGACAAAAGCGTTTTCGATGCAGCGCTACTAAAAGACGAGTCATTTAGTGCGGTGCACGACACAATAATTGAGTACTGGAAGCGTTACGGCATTCTAATCCTTCCAAATGACTCGGCAAAGGACTATCTAGAATCGATAAAAACCCTACCTCCAAAATTCCACCAGCGATGGATAAGAGCGTTTACCACCCATTCAAAATTTCAATCAACAGACAGTTGGAATGAATGCAATTCATATGCTTCCTTCCAACAATTAAGCGCACTAAGCCACATCTTCACAACCGCACTTTCGGAGGATACCGTAAGCGCTGTAATTTGCGACAATGAAAAAACAATCAGGCAATGTCCTCAAAGTTTCTTCGAACTGGTAGGAATTGGCTCCCTCACAGAATCTACAAACTTCAACACCTCTAAAAACAATGCCACAAAAGATATAACCTTCGGATCAGACATTAACGATATCTGGCTTGAAAAATTTGAAAAACTAACAAAGTACCACAACAAAATATTTATCTCTGACAGATTTATCTTTTCTAGCATATTAAGAGATCTTGGGAACGGATACAAAACAAGCATTGCTAAGTTCATAGAAATGCTACCCCTTGATAGAAAATTCAACATAACAATACTTTCTGACGGCGATGCACAGTCCAGCCAAATGCATACCGAAATCTCAAATTATTTTTCAAAACATATAATAAAGTCCCCCCCTCTCGCTCAAAAGATATCAAAATTAAAATTAATATCCATGACAACCACTAATTTTCAGGACTTCGCACATGACCGCTACATCAGATTTGATAAGCATGTTTGCCAGATCGGTATCGGCATGGCAATTTTTGAACGCTTCGACGTGCCGGCAACAACATTCACGGTAAAAATGCTGTACGAAAGTACGGCAGAGCACATAGAGCGCTCAGCACTTTCAGCTGTATGGCATGAAATTATCGAACCCTAACTAACTATTTGGAACTACCGAAATCCAGTTACTCTCGAAACTTTTGGCTGATTCTCTTAAACTCACCTTTACATGAAAATTGCTGGGTGGATTGTTCACGCATCCACCCCAGCCGCTCTTGTTTACTTCGGTGTTGAGACTTCTTTTGCATAGGCCTGACAGGCCGCCAACGCAATCAATCCTCGATCACCGGCATCGGTGATGCCGATAATTCGTTGAGCATGCGCTGGGTCAAGTTG
>JGI10216J12902_102052626_pt1 | contig 12365 bp, 14 predicted proteins | sample KanNatreferecore_FD_12902 | JGI IMG/M metagenome (IMG submission 12902)
TTGTACTTGCCGGCGAACTCCACCGAGCGGATCTGCAGCACCTTGGAGCCAAGGCTGGCCATCTCGAGCATCTCCTCGAAGGTGATGGTCGGCAGGCGCCGCGCCTCGGGCACGATGCGCGGATCGGTGGTGTACACGCCGTCCACGTCGGTGAAGATGAAGCACTCGTCGGCCTGCAGCGCGGCGGCGAGCGCCACCGCAGAGGTGTCCGACCCGCCGCGACCCAGCGTGGTGATGTTGCCAAGCGGGTCAACGCCCTGGAATCCGGCCACGACCGGCACTACGCCTGCGGCCAGATCGGCGCGCAGCCGCTCCTCGTCGATGGCCTGGATGCGAGCCTTGGTGAAGGAACTGTCGGTCAGCACCCGCACCTGCGCCCCGGTGTAGCTCTTGGCGCGCACGCCCTGCTCCATCAGCGCCATGGACAGCAGTCCGACGGTGACCTGTTCGCCGGTCGAGGCGATCACGTCCAGCTCGCGCGGATCGGGATTGGGCTGGATTTCCCTGGCAAGCGCGATCAGACGATTGGTCTCGCCCGACATGGCAGAGGGGACGACGACCACTTGGTGGCCGGCGGCAGACCATTTCGCCACGCGGCGCGCGACATTGCGGATGCGCTCGACGGTGCCGACGGAGGTGCCGCCGAACTTCTGAACGATGAGTGACATGACGCCTTGGAAGGCCGATTTCCGAAAACCGGCGATTGTAAACCGAAGGGGCGGGATCCATGGCAACCGACGCGCCGTGAACCGAATGGCATGGATGCTGCATTCCCGCTCCAGGTTCTCCCAATGAAAACAAGGAGTCCCCGGTGAGCCTGTACGCAATCGTCCTTATTCTGGGCCTGATCCTCGTCCTGGCCTATGGGGTCATGCTCTACAACGGCCTGGTCACGGTCAAACACAACGTCGCCCAGGCGTGGTCGAACATCGAGGTCCTGCTCAAACAGCGCCACGACGAACTGCCCAAGCTGGTCGAAGTGTGCCGTCAGTACCGCCAATTCGAGCAGGAGACCCTGCAGCGCGTGATCGAAGCACGCGCCAAGGTCTTCAGTGCCCAGCAGTCGCACAGCGCGGATGCGCTGGGCCCGGCCGAGAGCGCGCTGCGCGCGAGCCTGGGTAACCTGTTCGCGGTCGCCGAGGCGTATCCGGAGCTGCGCACGAACGAACAGTTCCTCAACCTCCAGACGCGCATCAGCGCGCTGGAGAACGCGATCGGCGACCGGCGCGAGTACTACAACGAGAGCGTCAACATCAACAACGTGCGCATCGAGCAGTTCCCCGAAGTGCTGGTGGCGCGCATGTTCGATTTCCCCCAGCGCGCGCATCTGCGCTTCTCCGAGCACGAGAAGGCGGATGTGAACGTGCGCGAGCTCTTCGCCGCCTGACACCCTGCATGACACTGGCGCCGCTGTCGAAGTGATCTCACTCGACTCGCTGTCCCAGCGCTTCGCCAACCAGCTGGCATCGGTTGGTCACCTGGGACTGCTGATGCTGGGCTTCCATCTGCGCAACGCAATGGTCTGGCTGGCGGTACTGGCGATCATCTCGCTCACCAGTGGCGCCCTGTGGGCGGCCAACTTCCGGCGCTCGCGCGCGGTGGCCGACACGCCGACCTCGCGCATCGCCTCCGCCCACCAGGGCTACGTGGAGCTGGTCGGGAAGGCCCGGCCGTTCGACCACACCCCCATGCCCAGTCCGCTGTCCCAGACGCCATGCGTGTGGTTCCGCTATCGCATCGAGGAGCGTCGCGACAACAAGTGGCAGGTGCGCGGCGAAGGGCGCAGCGAGGCGTCATTCCGCCTGCAGGACGACAGCGGAACCGCGCTCGTCGATCCCGAGCGCGCGGAGGTGGTGACCGACCACGTGCGCCGCTGGGTGGACAAGGATCGGCGCCTGACCGAGTGGCTTCTGATCGTCGATGCGCGCGTGTATGCGCTCGGGGAATTCGGCACGCTGGGCGGCGGCAACGCCGACCTCGACCATCGCAGCGATACATCCGCGTTGCTGCAGGATTGGAAGCGCGACCCACACACCCTGCGACAGCGCTTCGATCTCGACGGGGACGGCGAAATCGACCTGAAGGAATGGGAACTTGCGCGGCAGGCTGCGCGCCGGGAAGTCATGCGCCGCCACACGGAAATCCGCAGCCAGCCCGGCATGCACATCCTGCGCGCCCCGCGCGACGGGCGCCTGTTCGTGCTGTCCAACCTCGATCCGGGCCTGCTGATCGCGCGCTACCGACGCTGGACCGCGATACAGCTTTCCGTCGCCCTGGCCGCAGCGATCGCCGCGCTGGTGCTGCTGTTCCGCGCGGGGCCGATGTCCTGAGCGCTGCTCAGCCGCCGGTGGCCGAGCGCAGCATCGCGGCCACGCCGTCATGCCCTTGCTGCTGTGCAATATCCGCGGCCCGCAAGCCGCGGTCGTCCTTGAGCGAGACGTCCGCGCCGCGCTCGATCAGTCTGGCAACCGCATCGGACCGGCCGTAGCCCGCTGCCCACATCAGCGCCGTGAGATCGTGGTGATAGCGTCTGTTCACGTCGATGCCCTTGTCGAGCAGCAGATCCATCACGCCGGCATGCCCCCCCGCGGCTGCATACAGCAGGGCGCTCTTGTTGATCTGGTCGAGCGCCTCGATGTCCGCACCGGCGCTGATCAGCGCGCGCGCGACTTCCGTATGCCCGGCGTCCGCCGCCGCCATCAGCGGCGTGGACTTCTCCAGGTTGGGCAGGTTCGGATCGGCCCCGGCTTCGAGCAGCATCACCACAGCGGTGAGCATGCCCTTCTGGGCGAAGAGGAACAGCGGGGTCTCGCCGTTGCGATTGCGGGAATCGGGGACCGCACCCGCCGCCAGCACGGCGCGCGCGCGCGCCTCTTCGCCGCGCTTGGAGAACTCGAGCAGTTGCGCATTGAGGCTTTTCTCGGGGAGACCCTGTTGTGCACTTGCAGCAAACGGGGCGAGCAGCGACAGCAGCAATGCGATGGACAGCGCGCGGCTGCGCTTCATGAACGAGACGGCTTGCGACGGCACGGGAAGTAGTCCTTGAGGCCCCTAGGAGATTTCATTATAGTCACGCGCCAGCGACAGTCCGATCCCCTAATCGGCATCGGCGCGTCGTTCTCGGTTGCAATACTTACAAACTCACTCATATAAGTACGGGAGGTTTGATGACCAAGCAATTCAAGCTGCTCAGCCTTGCGCTGCTGTCCTGCGGCGCGATCGGCAATGCACTCGCACAGGAAGTCACAGGCGGTGCCGGCGGCGCTGCGGGCACCGCGGTGCAGGCGGACATCCGCGTGTCGCACGAAATGCTGTTGAACACCGAGAACGACAAGAAGAACTGGCTCCAGACCAACGGCGGCTACTCCAATCTTCGCTACTACACTGGCAGCCAGATTCACGCGGGGAACGTGAAGAACCTGCGCCCGGCCTTCCTGTTCCAGACCGAGATCAAGGAATCGATGGAAGTCGCGCCGGTCGTGGTCAATGGCGTGATGTACATCACCACGTCTTACAACCACGTGTACGCGATCGACGCGACCACCGGCCAGCAGTTCTGGCACTACAAGCACAAGATGGGACCGGTCACCACCTACTGCTGCGGCCCGAACAACCGCGGCGTGGCCGTCTATCGCGACACCGTCTACATGGGCACGCTCGACGCCAAGATGGTCGCTCTCGATGCCAAGACCGGCAAGTTGCTGTGGGAGAAGGAGATCGCCGATCCGGAGATGGGCTACTCCGAGACCATGGCGCCCGTGGTTGCCGATGGCAAGGTGCTGATCGGCACTAACGGCGGCGAGTACGGCATCCGTGGCTTCGTGAAAGCGTTCGACAGCCGCAACGGCGATCTGCTGTGGACGTTCTACACCATCCCGGAGAAGGGCCATGAGGGCGTGTGGGCGGTGAACGATGCCGTCGGCCGCAACATGCTGCGCGACATCGAGAAGGAGAAGAAGACGCTGACCGCGAAGGGCGGCGACTTCTACAAGACCCTCGGCGGCGGCGTGTGGATGACGCCCGCGGTGGACATGAAGACGCGCACCGTCTATTTCGTGGTCGGCAACCCCTCCCCCGACCTGTACGGCGACATCCGCCCCGGCGACAACCTCTACACCAACTCCATCGTTGCCGTCGATCTGGACAGCGGCGCCTACAAAGCGCACTTCCAGTACATCGCACACGACGTGTGGGACCTCGATGCAGTCAGCCCGCCTGTCCTGACTCAGGCGCGCGGCAAGGACGGCAAGATGCAGGACGTGGTCATCCACGGCGGCAAGACCGGTTTCGTGTACGTCCACGACCGCAAGACGCTGGAACTGATCCGTCACTCCGAGCCGATGGTCCCGCAGGAGAACGTGTGGGTGCTGCCGACCCCCGACGGCGCGCGCATGCTCCCGGGCGCGAACGGCGGTGTCGAGTGGAACCCGATGGCGGTGAATCCGAAGCTGAGCATGGCCTACGCGGCCAACCTGCACCAGCCGATGACCTACCACGTCGAAGCAGCCGAGTACCCCGGCGGCAGCAAGCTGTGGCTCGGTGGCGCGTTCAAGGTCATCCCGAGCGAGAAGCAGTGGGGACGCCTGGCCGCCGTGGACATGAACACCGGCAAGCTGGCCTGGAAGGCCGACACCGACCAGCCGTTGATGGGCGGGGTGCTGGCAACTGCGGGTAACCTGGTGTTCACGGGCGAAGGCAATGGCTTCTTCAATGCCTACGACGCCCGGAACGGCACCAAGCTGTGGTCCTTCCAGTGTGGCGCCGGCGTGAACGCTCCGGCAACGTCCTACACCATCGACGGCAAGCAGTACATCGCCGTGGCTGCGGGAGGCAACACCCAGCTCGATTTCAAGCGCGGCAATACCGTGCTGGTCTTCGCGCTGCCCTGATCCTCAGCCGCGTCATCCCGGGCCGTGTCCGTCGCGTTGTAGCCGGACACGGCCTTTTTTTTGCTCATCACCCCCCGCATCGCAATCCGCAGCAGGACAACCGACCCATGAACCGCTTCGCCCTTCTCGCTGCGGCCTTTGTAGCGCTCGCCGCCGTATCCACCACAGCCCGCGCCCAGGGTGATCTCGAAGCCGGCAAACAGAAGGCTGTCGTGTGCGCTGCCTGTCATGGTGCCGACGGTAATGTCGCACCGGGCACCTCGCCCACAGGAGAGGCCTACCCCGACCTGGCCGGGCAGACGCCGCGCTATCTCTACCTGCAGCTCAAGGACTTCAAGGAAGGCCGCCGCAAGAATCCGCTGATGAGTCCGATGGCGGCGAACCTGTCCAAGCAGGACATGTACGACCTCGCCGAGTACTTCTCGAAGCAGAAGCACGCGCCGAGCACGTTCAAGGTGGATGCCGGCAAGGCCGCCGAAGGCAGGAAGGTGGCCGACGCCGCCCTCTGCACCATGTGTCACCTGGGCGGCTTCTCCGGCCAGAACGAGGTGCCGCGCGTGGCCGGGCAGGAGTACGACTACATCGTCAAGCAACTGCACGATTTCCGCGCGAAGAACCGCACGAACGATGCCGGCAACATGACCAGCGTCTCGCGCGGACTGACTGACGATCAGATCGAGCAGCTGGGGCACTACATCACCGGGCTGCAGTAATAGAGGGGCCCGGGGCTGGGGGCTATGGACATTCACTCCCTGCCGTGTCTGGGCCCGCATGGCTTCCACCATATCCGTTATACCGAGTGGGGTGACGCACGCAATCCCGATGTCGTGATCTGCGTGCACGGCCTGACCCGCAACGGCCGGGACTTCGACGCGCTCGCACGCGCTCTCGCCTCCGACTATCGCGTGCTCTGCCCCGATGTCGTCGGCCGCGGTCTGAGCGACTGGCTGCCGCATCCACAGGATTACGGGTACCCGCTCTATCTGTCCGACATGGCCGCGCTCATCGCCCGCAGCGGCGCCGCGCGGGTGCACTGGGTGGGCACGTCGATGGGAGGACTCATCGGCATGATGCTGGCGGCGCAATCGAATTCGCCCATCGAACGCCTGGTGATCAACGACGTCGGACCGCTGGTGCCGAAGGCGGCGCTCCAGCGGCTCGCCGGCTACGTCGGCCGGACCGGGTCCTTCGAAACGGCGGACGCCCTCGAAGCGCACCTGCGCACGGTGCTCGCGCCGTTCGGACCGCTCACCGATGAACAGTGGCGCCATCTGGCCCTGCACTCGACACGCACGAACAGTGACGGCACGCTCAGCCTCGCCTACGACCCCGCGATCGCCCATGCCTTCGCCGGCGAAGCCACGGACGTCGTGCTTTGGCCGCTGTGGGATGCCGTGCGCTGCCCAACGCTCGTTCTGCGCGGCATGGAATCCGACCTGCTGCGCGCGGAAACCGCCGCCGAGATGACGCAGCGCGGACCGCGCGCGCAGTTGTGCGAGTTCGCGGGCATCGGCCATGCGCCGGCGCTGATGGACACCACGCAGATCGAGCGCATCGTGCACTTCCTTCGACGCACGTAGGCGCGCGCCTCGCCCCTGTCCGGCCGCTATACTTGCGCGGCTTACGCAGAACCAGGAGAACGACAGGTGGCTCATCCCGATTTCAAGCGCCCCGACGCGCGCCTGCTGGAACAGGTGCGCGAAGTGGCAAAGTGCTACAGCGCTTCGTGCGTGTTCGCCGATGTGCAGCAGCGCGGCGGTGTCATGCACAGTTCGATCAAACCGATCTTTGCCGGCAAGGTCGTTGGCCCTGCCGTGACAGTCAAGCTCTCCCCCGGCGACCTGCAGGACCCCCTGCTCGCGCTGCACGTGGCCAAGGCCGGTGACGTGGTGGTGATCGACGCCGGCGGCGAGACCGAAACCTCGGTGTTCGGCGGTCTGATGGGCAGCCTGTTCAAGAACGGCGGCGTGCACGGCGCCATCATCGACGGCGCCTGCCGCGACACCGACGAGCTGCGCGACATCGGTTTCCTGCTGTTCTCGAAAGCGGTCACCGCACGCGGCACCCACACCATGTTCTCGGGGCGAAAGAGCGACGTTCAGGTCAACGTGCCGGTGACCTGCGGCGGGATCGTGGTCCATCCTGGCGACATCCTCGTTGCGGACGAGATCGGCGTGACGGTGGTGCCCGGCGCAGACCTGGAGAAGGTCCTGGCCGCTGCACGCGATCAGGCCGCGCGCGAGGAAGCCACGCGCCAGCGCATCAAGCAGGGACGCACCTTCGAGCAGTTGCTGGAAGAGTTCGGGCGCATCTGACCCACCCCTCGCCATGATTGCCATCGACTGGGGGACGTCCAGCTTCCGCGCTTACCGTCTCGGCGTCGATGGCGCCGTCGCGCAGCGGCGCGAAGCGCCGCTGGGCATCATGCAGGTCGAGGGTGGGCGCTTCGCGCAGGCGCTGCACGAGCAGATCGGCGACTGGCTCGAGGCGGGCGAATCGCGTGTGCTCATGAGCGGGATGATCGGCAGCCGACAGGGCTGGAAAGAGGCGCCGTACGTGCAGACGCCAGCCAGCGCCGACGCTATCGCCGCCGGCATGGTGAGCGTGCCGCTCGAGCGGGGAGGCGAGGCCTGGATCGCGCCGGGGGTATCCACCCGCGATGAACGCGGTGTGCCTGACGTCATGCGCGGCGAAGAGACGCAGATCCTGGGAGTGCTCGACGCGCTTCCGGTATCGGGGGCCTGGGTATGTCTGCCGGGCACCCACAGCAAGTGGGTCCACGTGCGCGAGCGCCGCATCGAGCGTTTCGGCACGTTCATGACCGGCGAGGTGTTCGCCGTCCTCAAGAACCACAGCATCCTCGGGCGGATGATGGACGATGCGCCGGTGGACATCGCAGCATTCGACGCCGGCCTGGACGCCGGCGGCGGCAACCACCTGCTGCACCGCCTCTTCGGCGTGCGCGCGCGTGGACTGTTCGGCGAACTGCCCGCAGAGCATTCCGGCGCATACCTCTCGGGTCTGCTGATCGGAAACGAACTCGCGTCGCTTCCGCGCGGCGTGGAGCGCGCATTCCTGCTCGGAAGTTCGGAACTGACGCGGCTGTATCGTCACGCCCTCGAACGCGGCCGCGTGAAAACGGAGGTGCTCGACCGTGACGCCGTGGTCGCCGGCCTTCGAATCCTCAACCAGGCGTGGGAGCGCGCGCGCACATGAACCTCGATCAAGCCTTGCAACGCTGTCCGCTGGTCGCGATCCTGCGCGGTGTCACCCCTGACGAATGCCTCGCCCTCGCGGACGTGCTGCTGGATTGCGGCTTCAGCATGATCGAGGTGCCGCTCAATTCGCCCCAGCCGATGGAGAGCATCGAGCGCCTGTCGCGCGCGCACGCCTCGCATGCGCTGATCGGCGCGGGAACGGTTCTCTACGAAGCCGAGGTGGAGGCGGTGTCCCGCGCCGGCGGACGCTTGATGGTGGCGCCCAACACTAATCCTGCGGTCATCGCGTGCGCCAGACAGCATGGGATGGTTACTCTCCCTGGCTTCGCCACGCCGAGCGAAGCATTCGCCGCGCTCGACGCCGGGGCCGATGGGCTGAAGCTGTTCCCTGCGGAGGGAAGCCCCCCGCAGGTGCTCAAGGCGATGCGCGCGGTTCTGCCGCGCAGCGTCCCCGTGCTCCCAGTGGGTTCCATCGGAGTGGACAACATGGCCGACTACTGGACGGCCGGCGCCAATGGCTTCGGACTCGGGTCTGCCCTCTATCGGCCGGGCACGTCAGCAGAGGAACTGCGTGAGCGCGCCCGCGCGTTCAAGGCGCGGATCGACCGCCTGCGCGCGTGATCGAATGTCCCGAGCGCGCGCTGCCTCGCCTGCCGCTCTGCATCGGTCGTTGGCCGGTAGCCGAACCGTCGCCACGTGAGGGTGATGTCGGTGCTTGCCGCGGGAACGTATTTGAACCGCGCGTCTAGTAACCGGGGCACGTTTTGCTCGCTCCGTACACGCTGACGCCGGTCCGGCCACTGCAGCGACCGGCCCGGGGTCTCGTTTGTACAAATTTCAACTCTGGTGCGGCGAATTCTGACCGACAGGTCGGTGCACCGTGGGCAACTCGTCACCCGGCGCGACGGGATCAGGACCTGCGCGCAGATTGCCCGGCGTGTTTTCGCTGCGCGGATCGCCCGCTCTAGGCGTACGTCGCCGGCCGAGCCGGTTTGCAGGGTGCCGATTACGTTGTTGACGACCCATGGTCTTCTCCTTGGTTGTAATCGCGCGGGACAGCGCACCTGCCGCGCGGCAATCGCCGTGCCCGGGTCTACATAGATTAAAGTCGGGTACGTCCATTGCCGCCGCCCCGGTCTTCGATCCGCATTCCGTTTCCCACTGGCCCGGCCAATCATGCGCGCATTCGCATTACCCACGTCTGCTCCCGACAGGACATTCCTTGCCGTCGAGCGCATGCCGCTCGCCCTCTGCTGCGACGACCCCTGCGAGATCCGGTGGCGCGATGACCACGCACGCTTCCGCGGGCGGCCGCTGGCGTGGGGAAGCACGGGGGTTGCGCAGGCGCCCACGACTGCAACCCGCAAATCCGTCGAATGAACTGCTGAGGGCGCTTGCCCAGCCCGTGTAGCACACACGCTGGGCATGTGCATTGCCGAACAGGTCGAGCGATGCGCCGGCACGATGGATGATGGCCGGTTATGCACGTCCATTCCCCGATGAACGACTTGATGGAGACACTCGACATGCACAACTTCAAATCAGCGGCGCCAGGCTCGCGTCTGCCGAAGATCCTGGGCCTCGCCGCGCTTGCGGGCGCGATGCTGTTGCCAGCGCACTCCCGGGCCCAGTTGATCGACGAGACCGCTGGTTTCTACGTCGGCGGCGGCATTGGACGCGCCGATTTGGACAGCCCCTGTCCGGGGTCCCCGAACGACGTGGATTGCGACGACGACGGCACGTCTTGGAAGGTCTACGGCGGATATCAGCTCAACAAGTGGCTCTCAGCTGAACTTGCCTACGTCGACCTCCCCGACGCGGATTTCGAGGGTCAGACAGGCGGCGGCTCCACTCTGTACGGTGACATCGAAACCTGGGGCATCACCGCCCACGCGGTCGGCAAGATCCCAGTCCCCATCGGCGCGCTCGACCGGCTGTCGTTGCTAGGCAAGGTTGGCGTGGTCTATTGGGATCGCGAGCGCAACACGAACATCGGGTCATACAACGATGACGACACCGGCTTCGATTTCGCGTGGGGCTTCGGCGCCGAGTACACCATTTCCGAGCGTGTAGGCGTGCGCGCGGAATGGGAGCGCTTCGAAAACGTGGGGGACAGCGACGTCGGCCGCGGCGATGTCGACGCATGGACGCTCAGCGTGAACTACAAGTTCTGAAGTCAATGCCGGCATCCGCCGGCATCATGCGGTAAAGCGCCCCGGCGAAAGCCGGGGTTCGTATATCTACCCAACCGTTCTTCTACGGGTCAACTCTGCCGAAGCCGCCGGCGCAACTGTTCCATCCGCCGCTCCAGCTCCTGCAGTTGCTCCCCCATGCGCTGCTCCAGTTGCGGAAACAGGACGTTTTCCTCGTCGCTGACGTGCTGCTCGACATCCTCGGCCAGCTGGAGCACCAGGCCGGCGATCTGCACGTCGCCTGGGTCCATCTGGCGGATCTCGTCGATCACTTCCCTGACGCGCCCGTGGTCGGCATGCGCCTCATCGACGAGGATGGCCAGTTCGGGAATGCGCGCCAGCGCCGGGTAGAGGATCTCCTCTTCGAGCGTGGAATGGATCTCGAGCTCGCGGCACAGTTCGTCCACCAGGTCCTGCGTGTCGTCGCGGCCGCTTTCCAGCGCAGCCTGGAACGCCTCGGCCAGATGGGCGATGTGTTCATGGTCGGCCGCCAGAGAAGCGAGCGGATACACGTTCTCGATGGGGCGCTCGGATTCCTGAAAGCTCTGGTGGGTGGTCATCGTGCGATCTCCTCGAGTCGTTGTGCGCATCGGAACATCGGCCTGTCGGAAACGGTTCAATTTCAGTGCCTGACCAGCCTCGCGGCCGAGCCGTGGAATCCCGCATCGGCACGAGCCGCGTCTGCCATCGACGGGGCAGCCAGGATCGCGTCGGCCGCGCCTTCCAGATCGGCGGCCACGAGATGCGGAAGCCGCGTCGGCGAGAGCCGCCACTGCGTCTCGTTTCCGCTGTCGAGCAAAACCGTACGGCAGCCCGCGCGGCGTCCAGCCTCCACGTCGTCGAGGATGTCGCCCACCATCCACGAGACGGTCAGGTCGATGTCGTGCTCGCTCGCAGCGCGGCGCAGCAGGCCAGGCTGCGGCTTGCGACAATCGCACTGCACCGTGTAGCGCGGGACTACTCCCTCAGGATGATGCGGGCACCAGTACACGCCCGCCAGCGGTACTCCCATGGCGGCGAGGCCATCGCACAGTGCCTGCTCGACGCCCGCCAGGTCTGCCTCCTGGAAGCGGCCGAGCGCCACCCCGGCCTGGTTGCTCACCACCACGATTGTGAAGCCCGCCGCATGCAGGCGCGCCAGTGCTTGCGTTGCGCCGGGCATGAACCGGATGTGCGCAGGATCGACGTTGTAGGGGACGTCGTGGAGCAGCGTTCCATCCTTGTCCAGGAACAGCCCCGCCCGCGTCATGGCCACGAACTCTCGCGCATCGGCAGCACCATCAGCTCCGGAATCACGGTCTCCGGCGGCAGTAGCAGCAGGCTCAGTATGGCCTGCGCGACATTGCGCGGATCTTGCAGCGTCGCCAGATCGATCTCGGGAAAGCGCTCCAGAAGGAAAGGCGTGCGCATCCCCCCGGCGATCACTGCACTGACCTTGATGCCTTGCCCACGCAGTTCCGCGTGAAGAGCATGGGACAGACCCAGCAGCCCCCACTTCGTGGCGTGGTAGGCGCTGGCATTGGGCCAGGCGCGCTTGGCAGCGGTCGAGGCGATGTTGACGATGTGCCCGCCCCCCCGCGCGCGCATGCTGCGGACCGCCAGTCGCGACACCAGGAACGGACCGGTGAGGTTGGTCGCGACGATGCGGTTCCAGTCGGCCACCGGCAGTTCGTCGAACGGCAGCGTGACGTCGGTTCCCGCGTTGTTGATCACGATGTCCAGGCCACCGAACTGCGCGACGGCATCCTGCATCGCCACGCTGACCGCGCGCTCGTCGCCTACGTCCATCTGCACGGCGCTGCATGTGCATCCGGCATCCCGCGCGCGCAGCGCCGTGCCCTGCGCGGCGTCCAGCCGAACATCCGCGGCAATGGTCATGGCGCCCGCCTGGCACAGGACGTCGCACAATGCCGCACCGAGACCGCTGCCGGCACCGGTGACGAGGGCGATCCTGCCCTGAAGCGACGTGCCGTTCATGCCATGGATCCCGCGCGAAGCGCTTCGTCGCGCTCAGCCGGCAGCATGCTCGCATACAGATCGGCGACCTGGGCCGCAACGCGCTGCCA
>JGI10216J12902_100048194_pt1 | contig 12349 bp, 14 predicted proteins | sample KanNatreferecore_FD_12902 | JGI IMG/M metagenome (IMG submission 12902)
TGCGCGTTGCTCGATGACGTGGCCCGGCGCGCTGAGAACAGCGTCGCCCTACCCGTGTCAGTATTCGGCATTCTTTCGGATTTCGGATTTGAGATTTCGGTTTTCACATCATCAGCCGTCGCGGCGCAGTGCCACGGCCACCCGGAGCCGCATCGCTTGAATAGCCGGCAGAATTCCCGCGACAAAGCCGAGCGCCAGCGCGAACACGGCGCCGAGAATGAGATCGCGGCCTGAAATAAAGAACATGGGAAAGTAAGTCTTCATGAAGCTTAGCTGGCTCAGCGCCGAAACCATCATCCAACTCAGCAGCAAACCGATCAGGCCTCCCAGCAACGCGATAGCGAGTGATTCTCCGAGCACAACGCCCAGCACGAGCCTGTTGGAGAATCCAAGTGCTTTGAGCACGCCCAATTCCTGCGTCCGCTCCCGCACCGACTGGGCCATCGTGTTTCCTGTGGCGAGCAGAATGATGAAAAAGGCTGCGGCGACGACCAACGTAAAAATCTTGCCGATGTCGCCCATCTGTTGCACGAAGCCCTGAAACATCGCCGCTTCCGTCTCGGCCTTCGTTTCGGCGGACGAATTGGCAAATTCTTCGTCAATTGCCTTCGCGATTCGCGGCGCGTTTTTCGGATCATCCACGCGCACCTGAAACCAACCGACCGTTCCCTCTCCGCGTGCCCGCGCCTCGTCAAAGTAATCAAAACGGAAAACCAAACTGCTGGTGTCAGCCGTTTTCTTGCCGGCGTCGTAGATGCCGACGATGTCGAACTCCCACGCGCTGCCGCTCTTGTTTGGCCAGATGGGAGACGTGAGGGGGATGCGGTCGCCGATCTTCCAGCCAAATCGGTCCGCCAGGCGGCGTCCGATGATCGCGCCGGTGCGAGTCTTGAGCCATGCTTGCTTTTGATCTTCCGGAAGGATGAGTTCCGGGTTCATCGCGAGGAACGGCTCCGGTTCGACCGGGAAAGTGCCGAGCTGATTTTTCGGGTCCTGATAAACGCCTCCAAACCATAATTGCAACGACACGAGCGTAACGCCGGGAATGCGAGCGATGCGCGGCTGATACGAATAAGGCAGCAGCTGGATGAACGACACACGATGCCTCACGAGCAGGCGGTTGGCGTCCGCCATGTTTACACCGCCGGTCAGTGCCATCTTGAGCGCGCTCAACAGACCGAACAGGTCGAACGCGACCAAAATGGCGAGGATCGCCAGCGACGTGCGCAGCTTGCGACGCTTCAGATTGCTCCAGATGAGGGAGAGGAATTTCATTGATGCTCAGTCTGTTGTGGAGCGCGGGCCTGTGACTCGCAGCAACGTCGTGTGTATAAACCGCTGACAATGGCATCCGGCTTTCGCACTTCATTATTGCTGCAGCTCACAGAGCCGTGCTCCGAAAGTGTCGAGTTCATTCCGGCTTCGTCGTAAAAAGTTGGCCCTTGTCCAAATGCACCGTGCGCGTGGCGCGGGCGGAAGCGTGCGGATCGTGCGTGACCATGATGATCGTTTTGCCGTGCTCGCGATTGAGCGCTTGCAGGAGGCCAAGAATCTCGTCCCCGGATTTGCGATCAAGATCGCCGGTCGGTTCGTCGCACAACAGAATTGTGGGATCGGTCACGATGGCGCGCGCGATGCCGACACGCTGTTGTTCGCCACCGGAAAGCGTGCGCGGATAATGACGGTTCCGCCCGGAAAGCCCGACGACCTTCAGCGCCGTCTCGACATGCTTCCTCCGTTCCGCTTTCGAGAGATGCGTCAACAACAGCGGCAGTTCGACGTTGCGTTCCGCCGTGAGCACCGGCAGCAGATTGTAGAACTGAAAAATCAGTCCCACGTGGCGCGCGCGCCACGCAGCCAGTTCGCGGTCCGACATCTCATCGATCCGTTCATTGGCGATGATCACCGCTCCGCGTGTCGGCCGGTCGAGGCCGCCGATCAAATTCAATAGCGTGGATTTGCCCGACCCGGACGGGCCCATCAGAGCAAGGAACTCGCCTTTCGGCACTTGCAGGCTCAACCCGGCGAGCACGTGAATCTCCTCGGACCCACGGCGAAAGTTTTTTTCCACGCTCTGGACATCAACCAGAACACCGTTACTTACGCTCATCGTTTTGTCTCCGTCACACGCGCGCCATCCATGAGACCGTCCGCGCCTTCCACAACCACTCGGTCACCACCACTCACTCCCGCAGCGACGCTGACCTCATCACCCGTCCTGGCAGCGACCGTAATGGCACGGCGCTCCGCTCGTCCATCGCGAACGATCCAGACGATGCTCTTTCCGTCCGCCTCTCGAACCGCCGCTTTTGGAAGTGTGATGCTGCGGCTGGCTGGCACCGCAGTGCCGCTGCTTTGAAATGCGACTTTCACTCCCATGTCCGGCAGGATGCGCTTGTCCAACTGATCGAAACCAACCCGGACCTTTACCGTCGCGTTTTGCCGGTTGGCCGTTGGGATAATGGCGATGACCTTGCAGGGAATTTGCCAGTCGGCGTAGGAATCAAGCGTGGCTACGACGGGCTGACCCGCCTCCACGCGATTGATGAAACTTTCGTTCACCTCTACTTCGATCTCCAGCGAACTCATGTCCACGATGGTGCAGATGCCGGTACGGGTGAAGCTGCCGGCGCCGCCCGCAGACATCGGAGAAATCATTTCACCGGGTTGCGCATTTTTCACAGTCACGATGCCGGCAAATGGCGCGCGAACGATTGTGTCCTCGAGTTGCTGTGTCCACTGGGCCACTTCGCGCTCCGCGACCACGACTTGCGCCTGTTGATGTTCGAGTCGGGCCTGAAGCGATTTCGCCGCGGCCTCAGCGCGGTCCACATCGGATGGGCTGGCAATCTTTTCAGCCGCGAGTTTTTTGAACCGTTCCAGTTCCCGCTGCGCCTGATCGAGGTTCGCTTTGGTTTCCTTCAACGCCTGGCGCGCGGATTCGAGTTGTGCCTCCGACAAACGAAGGGAGGCCCGAACGTTCACATCATCGAGGCGCGCAAGCACCTGGTCTGCTTCCACTTTCATTCCTTCCTCGACAAGCACTTCCACGACTTTGCCCGTGACCTTCGAAGACACCGTAGCCGCGCGGCGGGCTGTGACGTAGCCGGAGCCATTGAGCAAGGTCTTCTGGCCGCCGCTGGATTTTTCCTGCACGGCGGCGGTCCGCACGGCTGTGGCTTTTGGCCGGGTGAAGAACCAGAAGACGGTTCCGCTGGCGCCAAGAAGCAACAACAGAATCACGAGCAGCCACGGGCCCACGCCGCGTCGTTTCGACGTCCGGTCGATGCGCAGTCCTTCCAACGCTTCTCTATCCGTGCTCATTCCTTTGCGAGCGAACAGCAAATCGTTTCTTCACGTTTGGTCAAGCCCACGGTCATCGGTGGGAGCGTGCGTTTCCATCCAGCGGCAATCAAGACTGTTTGGTTTCCGTGCGTGGCCAACGCCGGACTTTGGCAATAGTGCAACCAACCCGTGGAACATCTGGCAACGTGCTCCGGTGGCATGAGGCGATCCAGGCGGATGCAAACGGCGCTCACAAGCAAATGCCCCGCTCGTCCTCGAAACGTTCAGGCCGGGATTGTCGGATGATCAGATTTCGATTTTGGCAAAGCAATTGGGCTCTCGTCTTCGAGCCACGGCCCGCCAGTTCCAACGCGCAGAATGTCCGTGGCACGAGTGAGGTACTCGCGGTCGTAGGCTTTCGTATCGTAAACAGCCGCCTCGATCACGCGGGGTTCTGCGCTTCCATCCAGCGCACGGCAAAGCGGATCAATTCCGCGGCAGTGCCGATACTGAGTTTCTGTTTGATGTTCACGCGATGGACTTCAACGGTCTTGCCGCTGACGCGCAGTTTGTCGGCAATCTGCTTCGTGCTCAGTCCCTGGCCAATGAGCCGGAACACTTCGAACTCGCGGTCGGTCAACCGTTCCACCGGCGACGCACTTTCCGTCGGCCGGCCTGAAAAGAGATCGAGAATTTTTGCGGAGATTTTTTCGCTCACGTAAGTTTTGCCGCTGAGCACATGGCGGATGGCTTCCATCAATTTCTTTCCGCCTTCCTGCTTCATCACGTAGCCGCGCCCGCCGGCGCGCAGAACTCGTTCGGCGTAAAGCGATTCGTCGTGCATGGAGATGACGAGCACTGCGGTTTGCGGAGAGCGAATCGCCAGGTCTTTGATTAGTTCCAGGCCGCTGCTGGAACGCAGGGTGATGTCCACCAGCGCGAGATCGGGCTTGAGTTTTTCAATTTGCTCCAACGCCTGCGCCGCATCATCAGCTTCTCCACAAACCGCTAGATCGTTCTCCTCAGTGATGAGTTGCGCGAGTCCCTCACGCATCATCGGGTGGTCATCCACGATGAAGATCTTTTTGCGCGGCGTCGTCGCGACAGTTTTACGTTTCGCGGTCATTTGGAGTTCAGTGTCACGGCGGCGCTGGGCTGCTTGATCGAACACATGACCGTAGTTCCGCCATTTGGATCGCACTGCACAGCCAGCGAACCCCCAATGACGGCTGCGCGATAATGCATGATGCGCAATCCCATTCCTTTCCCGCGCGAAGTATTCGGAATCCCGGAACCATTGTCCTTCACGGCAAGCATCAAACGTTCGGGCAAAGCGGTAAGCGCGATTTCAATCTGCGCGGCCTTGCCGTGCTTGATGGCGTTGCTCACCGCCTCCTGCGCGATACGAAACAAGTGCGTCGCCACGGCGTTCTCAGCGATCAGCACTGGCTTGTCGCATCGGAACACGCACTTCACGCGAAACATGTTCTGCACGTTCGCGGCCAATTCGTGCAAGGCGGACATCAGGCCGTTGGCGTCAAGCTCGACCGGCGAAAGTCCGCGCGCGAGCGAGCGTGTCTGGCGAATGGCATCGCGCACGTGCTGCGCAATCTTCGCGGCCTGCGCGGCCTCGGCTTTTGATTTCCCGGCGAGTTTCTGTTCAAGCGACTGCGTCATCAATTCAATCCCGGCGAGATGCTGGCCCAGACCATCGTGCAAGTCCTGCCCGATGCGCCGCTGTTCGCGCTCGCTGATTTCGAGAATCTGCTGTTCGAGATGTTTGCGCTCCGCTTCGGCTGAGACCAATCGCCGATCTCGTTCAAGCTGATCCAGAGTCCGGCGCACCATTGTGGGAAGCAACTCAATGAAGTTTGCGTCCTTGACCAGATAATCGAGCGCGCCCCGTTTCATCATCTCCACGGCGACGCGTTCGTCGCCCTGGCCTGTAATGATAATGAACGGCACGGAACGTTCCGCTTGCGCGAGTTGTTCGATCACTTCCTTGCCGCCGACATCTTTGAGTTTCAAATCGAGCAGCATCAGGTCGGGGCGATGATTCTTGAGCCAGTCCATGGCTTCACCTGCGGACGGGGCGGTCGCAGTCGAGAATCCTTCTCGGTGCAATGCCTTTTCAATCAAGCGCAGCAGCCCGAGATCGTCATCGACAACGAACACCGTCGCGGGAATGGCGTCGGGCATATCACTTCGGATGAATCTCCGGCACTTGCACGAGAGAGATGAACAAACCAAGCTTGTTCATCGCTTCGGAAAATTTTTCGTAGTCCACCGGCTTCACGATGTAATTGTTGCAACCGAGAGCATGGCAGCGTTCGACTTCGCGCGGATCATCGGTGGTGGTCAACATGCTCACGGGAATCTTGCGCAACTCCGCATCCGCTTTCAACTGTCGCAGCACTTCCACGCCATCGACCTTCGGCATCCGAATGTCGAGGAGCAGAAGATACGGCGTGTCCGCGGCCCGCTTCTGCCCGTCGCCGCGTTGAAAAAGAAAATCGAGAATCTGCTGGCCGTCTTCGAAGCGCAGAATGGAATTGGAAAGCCCGGCCCGGCGCAGGTTCTTTTCGATCAGGCGGGCGTGTCCGGCATCATCGTCCGCAATCAACAGCACCACGTCGCGATTCATCGCGCTCATTTTCGCGGCTCCGGCACGGCGGGCAAGGAAACAAAAAACGTGCTGCCCTGGCCCGCTTGCGACTCGACCCAGATCTTTCCGTTCTGCCGTTCGAGAATGCGTTGCGCGATGGTGAGACCCAACCCTTCGCCTTCAACACCCGACGGATTCAAGCGATGGAAAATCTCAAACACCTTTCCTTGGTGTTCGCTTGCAATGCCCACTCCATTGTCTTTCACCGCGTAAATGGCCCGCCCGTTTTCAACTCGGCCATTGATGGATATGACCAATGGCCGCGACGGGGAGCGATACTTCATCGCGTTATCGAGAAGGTTCGAGAACACCTGATTGATTTGCGTGGCGTCGCCCAAACATGCCGGCAGCGACCCGCTCTCAACCCGCGCCCTCACTTCGCCGAGTTGAAACTTCATCGTCTCGTGAATGGCTGCGAGCATCGCGTTCATGTCCAGCGGTTCGATCTGCAATGCCGCGCGCCCGAGCCGTGAAAAGCGAAGGAAACCGGAAAGCAGTTGATCGATCTTCGCGACGCCAGCCAGAATGTATTGAATCGCTTCCGGCACATCTTCGGAAAGCAGAGATTCCAGTTCCGCTTCGTGGACCGATTGGCCATTCGTCGAACGAACCTTTTCGTGCACGCGCTCACACGCCCGCGCGAGCTCCTTGCTGAATCCCTGGATGTTCACCAGCGGCGAACGCAAATCGTGCGACGCCACGTAAACGATCGTTTCCAGTTCCTTGTTTTTTTCCGCGAGCGAGTTGGCCAGCTCGGCCAGCCGCTCTTCATCCTGCTTGCGCTTCGTGATGTCGGTGCGGATGGCCATGTATTGCGACGACTTCCCGCGCTCATCGAGAAACGGGTAAATCGTGGTATCCACCCAGTAGATCGAACCGTCCTTGGCGCGATTGCGAATCTCGCCCTTCCAAATGTCGCCGCGGGCAATCGTCGTCCACAGGTCGCGGAAAAATTCCTTCGGATGATAGCGCGAGTTGATAATGCGATGGTCCTGCCCCAGCAACTCGTCGCGCGAGTATTTGGAAATCTCGCAGAACTTGTCGTTCACGTAAGTGATGCGGCCCTGCGGATCGGTGATGGCCACGATGGAATGCGCGTCGAGCGCCGCCTTGTATTGCGCGAGCAGGTGCGCATCCGACTCGCCATTGACAGCGCCGCGCGTTCTGGAGGCAGCGTCGAGCACTTCCAGGCGATTGATTAATTCTTCGCGAGTCATCTTTGAATAATCACTCATGCGCCCCGCAACACTGCCGCACAGGTTGGGGCGTCGGCAACTGCGGGAAGCGAGGCGAATCTGCGTGACCGGAGATGGCGGCCCGCACGCGAGGTTCGAAACGCGCCCATCGGACGAAGCAGAAACTGAACAGCGTGTAATTGCCAACCGGCGTGGCCCCGACGCGTTCTATCCCTCGCCGGGAAGAAACGTTCTCGACGGCATGATCGATAAACACTCGCTCGATGCCCTTCCCTTTCAGTTCCCTGAGCGCGAAGGCCAGCGCTGACGGGTAAATCTTCTGTCCGCGAAACGCTGCGTGCGTGGCGCAACGATGAATGAACGCACTGCCGGTTGAGATCGGAATTTGCGTCCACGGCGCCGGCTTGCGGCATCGAAACTGAATCCATCCGTGAAACGCCAGTTTGTTTTCAACCCATGCCGAAAAGCAGATTTCGCCTTCCGAGAGCCGGCGCTGGAATGATGCCAGGTCGCGACGCTCCATTTCATATTCGTTCGGAGTGGCGCGCAGGCATTCAAACACACAGTCTGCGTCGGTGGAGAACCGCACTTTGAGAGCCGGCGTCAGGTCTGGCAACGGCTGCGAACGCAGGTCGAACAGATAAACTACAAACCGCCGCCTCGACAAAAGCGGAGCGAGTCTTCGAGTAAGCCGCAAACTCATTTGGCGATGAAGATGCCAAATGGCAATCGTGTTCCACTCCACCTCCATTGCCAACCCCTGAACATTCTTTGGCTATCATCAAATCGTAGCAGCCGACGTAAGGAGACTCTGACCTTGGCTCTTCAAAACAGAGCCTCACGTCGGCTGCTACGATTCCGCACTCGCAACAAAAAGCTGCATTTTGCCAAACGACGTGGAGCAACCGGCGCGGCTTTGCTCGAACGTGTCAGTGGAAGGGAAAGGAAAATTATGAACAACGTCTCAACAGAAAGACTGGTCACGGACCTGAAAACGGTCGCGCACGACGCGGAGGATTTGCTCAAAGCCAGCGCCGGTGAAGTGACCGAAAAGGCCCGCGAAGCACGCGCACGGCTCGGCGCGGCGCTCGAACGCGCCAAAGAAGCCTGCGGCCGGTTGGAGGAAAAGGCCGTCGCAGGAGCCAAGGCCACGGACAAGGTCATTCGCGAACATCCGTATCAGAGCATCGGCGTCGCGTTTGGCATTGGCGTGCTCATCGGTGTGCTCGTCGCGCGCAAGTGATACGAGCAAGCCGAACAATGGCCTCTTCAATTCGGCGAAGGGGCTTGCGGACCTGACACTCGCGACCGCGCACAATCGCAACTGTTCGTCATCGATTCTCGCATCGCGGGCGCTGCGGTCACGGCTTGGCGACGAGCGCCATTCCATCCGCCTGTTTGCCAGCGGCGATTTTGGCGACGACGTCCAGCGTCTTCAGATCGTAAACCGCGACGAGGCTGTCCGCGGTGTAAGCGACGTAAGCTCGCGCGCCAGACGGCTCGATGAGCACACCGACGGGAAAGCCGCCCGTCTTGACGCGCTTGAGTTCTTTGCGCGCGGCCACATCGAAGACGGCGAGTTCGTTCGACTTCGCGCAAGGGACCAGCGCTTGTTTGCCATCCGGCGTGAACTTCACTCGAATGGGAAAACCTTTGCACGGAATTGTGGCGATTACCTTGTCGGTCGCCGTGTCAATGACGGAGAGCGCGTCATCCGCGTTGTTGCTGGTCCAGACTTCTTTGCCGTTCGGTGTCACGTCGATGCCCTCGCAGTTCGCGCCGGCCTTGATTTGCGCACGCACGTCACCTTTTGCGAGGTCAATCACCGTGGAACTCCCAGAGCCCATGTTGCCAGTGTAAAGCTTCCTGCCGTCAGGCGTGAGCACAAGCATGTGCGTGCCCTTTTGGTCGGTCTTGAACGCGCGGAGAATTTTCTCCGTGGCAACGTCCAGTTCGACGACCGTCTGGCTGCGCTCGCAAGTTGCATAAACTTTCGCGCCGTCGCGGCTCACTTCAATCCCATGCGGCGAGCGATGTTCACCAAGTGGAATACGGCGCAGCTCTTTGCGCGCGGCCACGTCCACGACCGAGATGCTGTCGCCCGGCCCTTCGTAATTGGTGACGAACGCCTTCTTGCCATCTGGAGTCACCGCGACCTCGTGCGGCCCGCGCCCGGTCGTCGTCTTCGCGACTTCCTTCAACGTTCGCGCGTCCACGAATGACAGTGTGTCGTCAGATTTGTTACCGATGAGCAGCAATGCGGCCTGGCTCTGTGCGCAAACCGCGCTCGCGATTAACCACGTCACCAAAGCAATCAGATATTTCATAACGATGCTCCTTTGCGTTTTCTTTCGTGCCGGTCGCGAGTCTTTATCACGACGACGAGAAGTTGGATTCGACGGATGATTTCCAACGGGTTTCCAGTATTACGTATTCAAGAAGGGGCTGCCACAATTCGAGCTTGTCCCACTGGAACTCTTTCGTGGCCGGAGGGCGTGGCGGTTGGGCGAGCGCCGCGGTCAGCGCTACCAGCGCACCTGCGATGGCACCGACCATTATCGACAACTTTTTCATAGTTGTGATGTGCGTATTCCTTCCGCAACCCGGCGGGCTGCGTGGCCATTTTTTCCGCCACGCGCCCAGTTTCAGTTGCAACCTCTGAAACTCAGTGTTGGCCTCTGGCCCGCCGGGCGCTTCACCGACGCATTACTGCCGCGCCGCACTGTCGGCGACTTTCACCACTGCGTTCTGGCTGCCGAATGGGTTGGCCACGCGCACGGCGCACTCGGGATCATCGCGCCATTCACCATCGACGAGAAAGCGATAGTGATGCTCGCCCGGCTCCAGGGGCACGGTGGCTCGCCAGATTCCACCTGCTTCCTTGCGGAGACTGATGGGATTCTTCTGCCAGTGTGTGAAGTCGCCGACCAGCGTGACGCTCGACGCAGTTGGCGCCTTGAGCGAAAACGTCTGGTTGACGGTTCGTTTGCTGTTGGTTGCAATTTGTGTTGCCATAACGGCTCCTTTCATTCGCCGCCGGGGCCGGGCGCTTCACTGCCGCGCCACGTTGTCGGCGACATTCACTACTGCGCTCGGGCTGGCGAACGGATCCGGAACTCGAACCACAAAGTCCGGATCTTCATGCCATTCACCATCGACCAGAAACCGATACCGGTATTCTCCTGGCTCCAGGCCTACCGCCACTTCCCAGAATCCCTCGGCCTGCTTCTGGAGATTGATGATCTGGTCCTCCCAATACGTGAAGTCCCCGACCAACACCGCCCTGGATGCTCCAGGCGCTCTGAGCGAAAACGTTTGTTTGATAACTGCGCTTTTCATCGTTTCGATTTGTTTGGCCATGACTGCTCCTTTCATTCGCCGCCGGCGTCGGCAATAAACTCGTGTTCACGTTCCCGCACCACGAGCACCGGGCATGGAGCGTGGCGCACCACATTCTCGGTCACGCTGCCCAGCAGCGCGTGTTTCCATCCCGTCCGCCCGTGTGTGGAAATAACGATGACATCCGCCGGCAACTCCTTTGCGGCTTCGATGATTTCGAACGCGGGCGAACCGGAACGCACCAGCATGTCCGTCGAAACTTCGCCACGCACTTCATCGACGGCGAGAGTGGCCAGATCACGTTCGCTGCTGCTGCGCATTTCGGCTTCCAGCGCCGCGTAATCAAACCCGCCATATTCGCCTACTGCGTAATCCGGCGGCACGACGTAAAGCAACGTGATGGCGGCTTCGTGCTCTTTGGCGAGCGGGATGGCGTAGCGCAGCGCCTTCTTCGCGCAGTCGGAAAAATCGATTGGCACCAGGACGCGTTTCACTCGGAACGGCGCCCGCGCGGCGCAGTTGGCGGCAGCCATCAGGAGTTCGTCGCGGCGGCCCATTTCGAGGACCACGCCGCCCGGTTCTTTCGTCGGTTTCGCTTTCATAACGCACCGTGCTCCTTCCTTCATTTCAAACTGACGGCACAGGCGCGGGAACGACTACACGGCGCTTGCGAATCACTGGACATTTTTTGGAGTCGTTTGTGGAACGTGACACCGTGCCGCGCCTTCAAGCAGCGGCAGCGAGTCGGATGAGATGGCCTTGGGCGGACGAGTGCGCCAACCGCTCCTCTCCAATCATTTCCACGCACTCGCAATATTTGGCCGCGCTGCAACGAATCAGTTCGAACCTCTCCACCATGTCTCGCATCCAGTTGGGAAATCGATTCGTGAACTTGAGTTCAAGAATCACCTCGTTGCCGAAGGGCCGGACCGGACTGGTCATTTCCGTGCGGAAACGAGTCGTCGGCTCGGCCTCGCCCAGCACGTGGCGGTCGAACGTAACACGCACCGCGTCGCTGTGCGGGTCCACCCACGCCTCGCGTTGATAAGCCACGTGCATCCTGGGACGCGCGCCCAACATCTGAGCCAATGCACAGAAGTGCTCGATGGCGCGGAATGCTTTCGCGTCTTTGGAAATGACGTGTTCCGCATCGGGCAACTGGCCGGCCAACAACAACGGCACCGCTTCTTTGCGCACGCCGCCACGCTGCTTTGCAATGCAGTTGTCCATGCGATGTTTCGTTTCGCAGAAGACGGGCGTGTCTGGATGGGCGTTGTAGAAACGCAGCCGAAGTTTGAAGCGGTTCCTGTCGCCGTTCACTGTCCGCCAGTAGGTGAAAAGATCATCTGAATCGAGATAAAGACTGTGGACCGGATAGGAGAGGTCGGGCTTGCCGACGCCGTTCTCATCGAGTTGAAGATACGAGCTGACAAACCCACGGATACGCAATGCCCACTCTTCGCTGATGCGGTACTTCAACTCGAACCGCTGTCGTTGCATCCGGTCTTCAGGCATACCGTTCTCTCCACGGTTGGGCTCTAACTCAAACTGGCCTTATCGCGTATATGCGGCTCGCCCATTCTTGGCCATTTGCACACGTTTCTTGCTGATTTCATTTCAGCGCGCAGCCGGTGTCATTGGGCTGAAGGCCGTTTTCCTCTCCGTCACTTATGTTCTTCGTCCTTCACAGCTCGTGCATTTCACGAGGCACTAAGCCGGAACGATGCAGTGGAAAACATGGGTGGCACGGGCCACTGGCCCGTACCGCCGGGCTAATCAGCCCGGCGGAATGGCCGCGACGACACAAACCGTCTGGTGCGCTCGTACGACTCGCCCGTTCCGTGCGGCCAGTGGCCGCACGGCA
>JGI10216J12902_109295101_pt1 | contig 12349 bp, 13 predicted proteins | sample KanNatreferecore_FD_12902 | JGI IMG/M metagenome (IMG submission 12902)
GGCACGAGCCGTTCCACCTCTACTCGATGCGCCAGGCGATCGAGGAGGGGGTCATTCTCGACGTGCTGACGAACTACACGACGTACGAGTTGTTCTTCCATCTTGAGAAGGCACTCTCCGAGGATCCCCGCTACGACACCCGCGCGGCTCGTGCAGCGATAGCCCGTTTCGTCACCCTCCACGACTCGAACCTCGACCAGAAGGCCGCAGTGGTCATCGAGCATCTCCGCCGCCACGTCGCGGCCGAGATCGGCGGGCGCGCGAAGGCGATGGTGGTGTGCTCGTCACGCCTGCACGCCGTGCGGTTCTGCGAGGCCCTACGACTCTACGTAGCCGAGCACGGCTACAAGGTAGGGGTGCTCGCCGCGTTCTCCGGGAGCGTCGAGGACGGGGGTGCCTTGTTCACCGAGGCGGGGATGAATAGGTTCCCCGACACCCAGACCGCCGAACAGTTCGACACCGACGACTACCGGATCTTAGTGGTGGCTGAGAAGTTCCAGACCGGCTTCGACCAGCCGCTGCTGTACGCCATGTACGTGGACAAGGTGCTGTCGGGCCTCAACGCGGTGCAGACGTTGTCGCGGCTGAACCGGATCCACCCTGACAAGCGAGGCACCTTCATCCTGGACTTCGCCAACGACGCCGAACAGATCCGCTCCGCGTTCGAGCCGTACTACGGCGAAACGGTCGCACCACCGTCGGACCCGAACCGGCTGTACGACACCCGCCGCGAACTCGACGAGTTCGGCATACTCCGCCCTGACGAGGTCAACAGGGGCGTCGCCCTGCTCCTCGAGGTTATCGGCCCCCTGGACCATGGTCGCATCCACGCAGCACTCGCTCCCGCTATCGACCGGGCCAAAAACCTCGCCGATGACGAACGCGACCGGTTCGTCGATGCCCTCAACCGGTTCGTGCGCACCTACGGATTCCTCTCCCAGATCGTCACTTTCGGTGACACGGACCTGGAACGCGACTACGTCTTCTGCCGGGCGCTCGCCGCGTTCGTCCGGGAAACCGGCGGGGAAACGCTCGACTTGGGCGAGGACCTCGAACTCACCCATCTCCGCCTGGAAAAGCAGTTTGAGGGTTCCGTCTCCCTCGACGCCGACGCAGGTGAGGTCGCAACCCTCTGGGGCGAGGGCCGCCGCCACGAACCCGAACCTGAGGCGCTGTCCACGATCATCGAGCGGTTCAACGAACGATATGGCACCGACTGGACGGACGCGGACCGGCTGTTCCCCGACGCGATCGAGGAGGACCTGGTCAACGACGAGCGCATCCAACTCCAGGCCGGAGCCAACACCCTCGACACGTTCAAGGTCGGCTTCGATAGCACCTACATCGACGCGATTGCTTCTCGGCTCGACCGCAACGAGAAAGTCGCGTTCGAACTCCTCGACAACGAGGAGATCCGCGCCGCCTTGGTGGCCGAGTACCTGCCCCGCATCTATGCACGTGCCCGCGTCGCCCGCCAACGCATGTGTCCGATCGGAGAGTTGATCGGAGCCGACCGCGAGGACTCATACCTGGAGTACAAGTCCACTCTCCGTTGGGACATACGGGCCGAGTCCGCCAAGACCGGAATCCCCGAGAAGGCCGTCGTCAAGACCGTTGCTGGATTCCTCAACTCCGACTACGGGGGGACTATGCTCGTCGGCGTCGCTGACGATGGCTCGCTGTACGGCCTCGAAGCCGACTACGCCTCGTTCTCCAAACGAGGCCAGCGGGGCGACCACGACCTGTTTGGCCAGCACCTACAGAACCTGCTCGTGGGCCGGCTGGGCGACGCCGCCGCCAGCCTCGTCGGATGGGAGTTCCACACCATCGGCGGCCACGACCTGTGCCGGATCAGCGTCGAACCTGCCGACTTTCCTGTCTTCGAAGGAACCGGTGACGACGATCGCACCTTCTGGTGGCGCTACCCGACGGGGACCCAAGCCGTCACCGACGACACCGAACAGAAGCGCATCCTCCGCCGTCGCTTCGGCAACGGCAACGTGTAAGCCTTCAGGAATCGGAGCAACGCCACAGGGGCCACCGTGTTCCGAGTGGGCGAGGCGGAATCGGCTGAGGTTCCTCTCTGGCCGCCATCTGCCATCCAACAGCGACCCTTTGCCGTGACAGTCCACCAACCCCTCGGCGGGTACACCTCGGGTACACATCACGAGGTAACGCCTGGTAGGTGGGGTGGTCACCTGCCTCTCCAACAGGGTCCTCACGGGCACCAGGGCGTCCGCCCTCCCGACATCTTGGCCGGGCGGATTGCGCCCGTGGTCTGCGTTCGTGCCTGGGGCCGGGTGGGCGCGGAAATGACCGGGATATCGGAGCGGCTGGCGCTCGGGTCGGCGGTCCCGGCACCGGCCGCGAGGGGCCGTGGTCGGCGCACCGCATGGCAGGTACAGAACGGGAGCTGCGGCCTCTTCCTCCACCACCCTGTGGCATCGGCACTTGCCTCACCGCCGTGCGGCCTTCGCCAAGGCGACAACGACCTCGTCCCACGCTAGGGTCGGGTCGGCTTCCAGCGCCTCCGTGACCATGGTCACTAGGTCGTCAGGGACCTCGCCGTCCGCGACCCTGACCTGCGCATACGCAGCGCGGACGGCCCGGTTGATCTCCTCGCGTCGCTGGGCGTGCTGCCATGCCATCGCCAGCGTCTTCTTCGGGGGCACGACCTTCTCGACCCCAGCCTCGGCAATCTTCCCCTCCAGCCAGTCGATGAACCGCTGGCCTACGAGCGCGTTCAGTTCAACGCGACGACCTCGGTACACTGGCTCATCGCCGGTCGTGTCCACCTCGCACAGGAAGTCGATCTCCTCCTCGGTGGCCCCACGCAGACGCAGGTTCGGCCGTGGGTCGTGGTTGTACGTGACCGACTCCGACATGAGGTCGAGGTCGGGCTCGTCCTCGATGTCCTTTAGCCGGAGCCCGAGGTCCTCGAACCCATCGCCGAGGGTGTCGAAGATGCCGGGCCCCGCCTTGTCGAAGTCGCGAGCGACCAGGACGCGCACATCGAACCGGTCGGCGAGGTTACGCACCAGCGCTCGGGCGGCCTTGACCGAGTAGCCCTTGCACGAAGCGAGCCCGAGGTCGAACCGCTCAGGGATGCGAGCCCGACGGATCGCCGGGAGGAAGCCCTCCTTCTCGATGTACAGGACCGCGCCGAACCGGTTCAGCGGCCCATCCGTGACCGGATGCAAGGACAGCGCCGGAGCATGGTCATCGACGAACTGGCGCTCGGTCCGCTCGTCGGCATCGGACAGGTACTCGCGGACCGCGATTGTCCCCAGGCCCACCTCCCTGCCAGTGTGGGGCTCGTGGAAGGTCCCGCGATCGTCGCGGACGATGTCCCACTCGGCCGTCTCCTCCGGGTGGTCGTCGAGGTAGTCCTGCATCACCGACCGCGTCAGGAAGTACTTCGAGTCGAGTCGGTCACCCAGACCGGACAGCCGCCGGACCGCGTACATCAGGTTGCGTGCATGGGCGGGCAGCGTCCCATCGAACGAGGCCTCCTCGTAGGCCTGGGGCATGACCTCGTAGACCGCCGCCTTGATGTCGCCCTTCATGAACTAGGTACGGCCCCACGCCAACTTCCCCAAGGCCTCTGAACTGACCCGTGGTCATGGGTGTGGCTCCTGAACCACCCTTGTTGACCTGCAGGTTTTCCCCGAACTCCTTGCGCTGCATGCGTATCCAGGGCTTCGAAAAAGAACCCTCTGACCTGCAGTTTCAGAATCCGCCGAGTCGCCCCGTACCTAGGCAGACCGATTTCTCCAAGGAGGTCTGCTGTGGACGGAGACGAACTCATGACGCCGATCGAGGCAGCAGAGCGCGCTCGCGTCTCCGCCAAGTCGATCTACCGATGGGCTTCCCGGGGTGACCTAGGCCGAGTGAGGCTCGGACGGCTCGTGCGGATCAGGAGGAGCGACCTCGAGGCCTTCCTCGACCGAAACCACGATCCGCCACGAAGTAGAGGGACGTGAGGCGCAGGAGCCGTCCTGCGCCTCACACAAGACAACCCAGTCTCCGAGCGAAGGACCCCAGGATGTCCCACTCACGATACGACTCCATCGTCTGCCCAGATACGGGCCGGCGAGTGGCTTTAACTGGAAGCAGGGTCTCCTGCTCGGCTTGCGGGAGGGCGTTCTCGGGGGTAGACGCCTTCGATCGCCATCGCGTGGGGCCATACGAACCGGACGAGCGCCGGTGCCTCACGCCCGCGGAGATGGTCGAGAAGGGACTGTTCAGGAAGCCTTCTGGTGTTTGGGGCAGACGCGCCAGAACGCCCCGTCCGGCCGGCATCGCCGGTGCCGTACCGGACGGCGACGTTGGAGCTCGCGCCCCAGTCCGGCGACCACGGGCCTCCGACTCCGATGGCGGCGGTGCCAACCGAGGGGGGTATGCGGCATGACAGCCTCCTGGGACGACCTTCGCCTTGACTTCGCCCTTGCCATCTCCCGCCCCGGGTCGCGGGCTCTCCTGATCGGGCGCAAGAACGAGGCTGAGGCATGGGTCGATCTGCGTTCAGCGGTGTCGGCCGACGCGGCGTTCGCCGTTGAAGTGAGATACGACCTTCTGGCGGTTGACGCAGACTCTCGGGAACTGGCGACCCGTGCGCGAGCCTTCAGCCTCGAACTCCTTGAAGCCGGGCTGAGACCCGTGCTGCTCGCAAGCGGAGCGCTAGACCACGCACACACATTGGTCGTCGTGCCTGACCCCCGCATCCGTGCCGAGTTATCTCAACTGTGCAAAGAGATGGGTCTCGATGTCCGCCAGACGATCCGTCCCCCATTGGCACGGCATCGCAGCGGGGGCCGGTCTAGCTTGATCCTCCCGACGAACGCTCTGGAGGCGCTCGGACACCTCCAGAACGGGTACGCGCCTAAGGCCAAGCCACTGAGCCCGAGGATCAGACGGCTCCTGCGAGAAGGCGACGTGGATGGTCGCTACCCCAGGAGCGATCACTCGGGAACAGACCGCTCTCGCGTCCTTCATGCCGTCGTGACCTGTGCCGTGAACTCAGGGTGGCCCGACTCTCTCATCGTTGCCGCGCTGCTCGACTCCAGGAACACCGGCGGGGAGAAGGCCATCGAACTGGTGCAACTGAGAGGCTACGACGCAGCCGCCGCCTATATCGCCCGATCAATCGTCAAGGCGCGACAACTGCGGCCGCCTCGGTCGCGAGGGGAAGCCATTGCGTCGGTGGACGACATCGAGGCGGCCGCAGTCGAGGCGGCTCCGACGATGTCCGGGACCGACCTCCTGGTCTTGCTGGGTCACATCACCATCGGCCGCCGAGTCCGCTCTCTCAACTACGGGGCCAGCGTCCGGGAAGTCGCGGAACTGGCGGGTGTGGGACGTACATCTGTCTCGGAGGCTCAATACCGGCTGGTCGAGGCCGGATGGCTCGTGCGCTTTCGGCGCATGGGCCTGTCGGCAACAACCCGCTGGTCTCTGCAACTGCCAGGAACCCCTTCCCAATCCCGGACAGCCTTGAAGGGCTTGGGGGGGTGTGATCATGACTGTCCGGATGTCATCCTCGGCTCGCGAGCGGCTATCTGGCGAACAGGTGAGTTCGGCGGATCTGCACTTCGTATCTGGCTGTCACTCTCATATGAGCCCGCAGCCATTCAGATCTTAGGCGCTCGCCTGTCTCTAGGCTCTCGAACCGTGCGTTCGTATCTGCATCGGCTTCAGATCCATGGACTCGCTGTCGAGTCCGGCGGAATCTGGATTCCAGGGGACATCCCTCCCAGAAGGTGCATCTATCTATCTCCCAAAGCCGCAGAGCGATCGATGAGCGGTCACGGCGGCGAGAGCGACATGAGCGAGAACGCGATGAGTATGAGGAGCGTCGCCGGCAGGGCAGGAACAGGGACTGGCCGACTACGGGCCTCCTCTAGACACCCACCCACCCCAAACGTAACTTCACTTGTCGCGTCTCGATGGCAAGGTCGGGCGCTCCACCTCGATGGGCGATCTCGACATCGCGGTCTGCCAAACGGGTACAAGGCAGTCTCCGCCCCCGGCGGTGCCGGTGGGCTATTGCTCCTGTCGAGTGGAGTGCGGTTCCTGCTCGTATGAGCACGGATTGGGGCGTACCCACTACGCTGAGGCAAATGCCTGGACTGAGGAAGACCCACCACGAGATCCGCGATCCCGTCCATGGTTTCGTGGGTTTCTCCTCGGATGAGCGCACGGTAATAAACTCTCGCCCGGTTCAGCGTCTAAGGCACATCCATCAACTAGCCCTTACAAATCTTGTCTATCCAGGTGCAACTCATCGGCGATTCGAACACTCACTCGGGACAATGCATCTCGCCTCGCTGGTTTTCGATGTCGTGACTGCACGCCAGAACGTCACGGACGAGGTTCGTCGCCTGATCCCCGATATAGACGACGATGATCACTTACCTTACTGGCGGAGCGCAATCCGCATGGCTGCGCTATGCCACGACATTGGGCACCTTCCGTTCTCACACGCGGCTGAGAAGCAACTGCTTCCCAGGGAAGATCCCGAGTGGAATCACGAAAGGCTCTCACGCGGACTCATCCTTGATGAGGAGATGAGCAGCATCCTGAAAGACATGACCCCGCCCCTGCGACCTCTAGAGGTGGCAAAACTAGCCATCGGAAAGGACAAAGCACCCGACTTGGAGTTCTCTCCGTGGGAGGAGATTCTCTCCGACATCATCACAGGGGATGTCTTCGGGGTAGACAGGATGGATTACCTGCTTCGCGACTCTCTTCATGCCGGCGTTGAATACGGTCAATTCGACTACCGGCGCTTGGCAGCCACACTCCGGGTTCTGCCGAGTCCTCCACAGGATGAGCAGGATGAAGAGCGTGGTTTCGCAGGCCCAGCCTCACTTGGCGTCCAAGTAGGCGGACTGCACGCGGCAGAGGCTCTGCTTCTCTCCAGATACCTGATGTATTCGCAGGTGTACCTCCATTCGATTCGGCGCGTCTACGATCTGCACCTGATCGAGTTCCTGCGCAACTGGTTGCCTGGAGGCGTTTTCTCGACCGAACTAGAAACCCATCTATCTATGACGGACAACGAGGTCCTAGCGGGGATATTGCGGACTGGATTTGACGAAAGTCAGCCCGGGCACGACGCGGCTCGCAGGGTCCAGACGAGGGACCATTTCAGGCGTCTGTACACTCGTACACCCCAGGAGTTCGGCAACAATCCCGAGGTAGTCGCCAAAGTAGGAGAGGAGTTCGAAGGGAGGTTTGGTCCCGGAACCTCGCTGTCCGACGAACCCCGTGACACCAAGCCCCCACCCGATTTCCCGGTCCTGACCTCTGAGGAAGCTGTCGTCTCTGGGTATAGCCTCTCTGCGGTGCTAAAGAACATGCCTGTCATTAGCCTGGGCTATGTTTTCGTTCGTCCAGACCTCCTGGATGAGGGGCGGAAATGGCTGGAGGAGAATCGCCAAGGTCTAACCGCCCCGATCGAGGAACCGGAGGAAGGCGATAGGGGATGAACCGAACTCAGAATCTCGTCATCGTAAGTCGGCTCGCCCGCAAGTTGGCCGATCGCGGCTCCTGGGCAGGAGAGATGCATATCCAGAAGGCAGTCTTCCTCTTGCAAGACCTGACGGGAGTGCCCACTGAGTACGAGTTCATCCTGCATCACTACGGGCCTTTCTCGTACGAACTCCGCGAGGAACTGAACATGATGCGTGGGGAAGGGCTGATCGATCTGACCCCACGGCCCTATCCTTACGGCCCGAGTTTTCGTACGACTGATGCCGCCCTTTACCTAGAAGATCGGTTCTCGAAGACGCTCGCAAGGTACGCACCTCAGGTTGACTTCGTCGTCTCCTTGGTAAGAAATCGCTCGGCAGCCGATCTGGAGCGGCTTGCTACAGCCGCATACCTTGTACATGATCAGCCCGATGCAGAAGACAAATCCCTTGCCGAGAGGCTTCACTCAATCAAACCTCACGTTTCATTTGAATCTGCCTTGGCTGCGATCGAGGAGATTCGGCATGCGAATGACTCTGCTCCCAGTGTGCCTGAGCCAGCCAGTTCTTAGGAGGTCTCGAATCTTGGGTCGCCGGAAGTCACCCTGAACATGACCAAGGGGCTGTGACGTAGTCCTCACCGCATCGTTCGCAGACCGGCGGCCCGATTGTGATTTCCAACGGATTGTGAGCACGAAGATCAGAGTGATTGCCACCAGCCAAGCGTTCGGCCTGCTCCGCAGTTAATGGGAATCGGAGGAAGGTAACCCATGAGTGGCGCAAACGAACTCGAACGCTTGGCGCGTCTGCTTCCTTTTCACGTCCAGACGACATCGGGACTCCAAACTAACGCTCGGATGACGACCTTGTCCCCGAAAGGCAGTGCCTCATGCTTATGCGCACGTCTTACCAGCAGGTATAGCCGGTGTCCGCTTCCAGTTTCTTGATCGCCTTCTCCACTGCGGCGCAGTAGCCAAAGTAGGCACCTGTGTGCGCGGCTTCAAGCGGCTTGACCCCAGGAACGTCTTGTGTATACACGCCGGGGGCCACGGCAACGACGGTGTCGAAGTCCGCGTACGACCTCATGATCGAGGGCACCTCACTTCTTGGAATCACCTTCGGATACCCTTTGTACGGGTACTCGGGCTGATCCCGCTCCTCCTCGCTAGGAGAAGGCGAGGTTCCGACGGACGGCGACGGTGCCCCTGCCGCCTCCGATTCTGCTGCAGTTATCTCAGACCCCGATGGCTGCGCCGCCGTCTCATTGCCGTTCGAACACGCGGCAAGTGAGGCAATCGTGAGCGTAAGAGCGAACGTGGCCAGCCTCATCCTGACCGTGGTGTAGCACTCAACATCTCCGAAAGTCCACTCACGAGGTACAACGTCCCCCGCCCTCCTGTCTACTGACTGCTTCGCGCCCATGGTGCCGAGGGAATTCCGTAAGAGCGGCTGCACCAACAGGGGTAGTAGCCGTGGAGATCCTTTGGCTCATCGTTATGCTGACCTCGCCGTCTTCGGGTAGCTGCGGGGGCGATCGACCCTGGGCTTCATGCCGAGATCAAGGGGCGCCGCCGCCCGTGAGGTGACGGTCTCAGCCTTCGTGTGTCGGCTTTGTCGCACGAACTCCAACCACTACGGACGGGGCAGGTATTCGCCCTGGCGATCCGGGAGAGATCCCGCGCTGACCAGACTCGGACCCCCACGCCTGAGGACTAGTTTGCGAGCGCCGCGCCGCTAGTCCAGCCGTCCATTCAAGATGTAGCGAGTCTCGATGTAGGAAAATCCGCACGGGCTCACGCTCTTGTAGTCGATGCTCCCCTCAAAGCGGGTCACGATCCATTCGCCCTCGACAAGCGCCATCCGCGTGGGCTTGAGGATATACGTCTCGATGGTCGGGACGGGCTTCATGTTTCCAGGGGTCCCACATCTGAAGTAGTCTCGCAGTGTCGTGCTCGACCGATAGCGTCCTTTGACGTACGCGAGCCGATCTTCGCTCATTCTATTCCCATGGCCGGACTGGATGATCGTGTTGCAAGCGCCCTCCTTGCACTTAGGAACGTAAGTGTTGCGAGTCTTGTAGTTCCTCGCGCCGCTGAGGTTCTCAGATTCGATCAGCGTGTGACCGACTGTGAACGTCCCCTCTAGGCGAGCCTGCGTTGCGTCCGAAGGCTTGGGGGGCCTCGGTTCCTGTGTCGGTGAAGGAGATGGCACAGACGACGCGCTCGGCTGCGCCGTTCTACTAGGCGCTGCTTCTGTCGGAGCGTCGCCCGAGCAGCCCGCCGCCAACAGCATGATTACTCCCAGCGTCGCAGCGAATGACTTCCCGGTCATGGGCCCCGCCTAGCCTGATGAGTTCCTTCCATGGCGACCGTCAGCTCCTAACCTGAGCGCCCTGCTCTCGCAGGTTCAACTCGAACGCGGCGTACGCGAGTCGGCGGTCCTCGTCGGTGAACAGTTTGGTCCATCGCGGGTCCAGCACGGACCACTCGACAGACAGGTAGTCGAGCCGGTGCGCATGGAGGCGCTCGCCTCCATCAACGTCGCCCGCCACACCCTCTTGTCGGAGCAGGCGCTTCGCGGCCTCGACGCCTCCCCACCGGGCCACCATGACCTTCCACCGGGTCGGGTAGTACGCGCCGTTCGTCCGAACTCGCGTTTCCTCAATTGCGTCCATGCAGGCCTCACTGAACGCGAGGCCGAGATTCTCTCTGGTCAGCATCGACTCCTCCTTGCGGGCTTCACGCCCCTCGAACCACTAGCGAACGCGCTTCTCCGTCGAAACCGCTTCGAGACAAACATCAGTGGGCGGGTCACCTAAGGTCGCAAGCTCGACCAGTGCCCGGTAAGTCCCCGGCACGGCTTGAATCGCCACCGAATAACGGCCCCGCGTGTCCGTGCGTGTCTCGCCGATCGTCTCCCAGCCGCCGCCGCTGTGACGTTGGATCAGGGCAGTTTGCAGCGACTCGCAGCTTTGCATGCCCTTCTCCGCGGACACCGCACCAGATGCGTTGGATCGTGAGATGCGCAGGGTCACCGAGCGGGGGTGGGTCTCGGGGGCTGGGGGCCATGAAGGGTGCTGTTCGGCCGTGGCGGGCGGGTCCACGATCGCAATTAGACGGCTGGAGTCGTCATTGCCGTCCAAGACGCGGTGCTCGATGACGGTCATGTCTGTGGTACCCCACCAGTTTTCAGTCAAGTCGAGCGAACAAGACCCTCCGCCGCAGGATGCAAGAGTCACGTCGGGGGCCTCCGCGCCGGGGACCGGGATGAAGTCATTGCGGTTGACCCGGGTTTCGAGGCCATGCAAGCCGATGGACTCCTGGTTGTGCCAAAAGTCGTTGTGCTCGACCGTGATCGGCAGGTGAAACGAATTCTCGACGAACAGCCCCTTCCGGTTATTGAGGAAGACGTTCTCCGAGATCGTCGATGGCGGTGAAGCAAGACGGTTGTAGACGCTCATTCCAAGCGAGTTGTCATGGATCTGGGTGTTCGTAACCAAGAGGCCATCAACGGGGCCTTCAAGCGCGGTTCCCGCGTTTCCGATGATGGCGTTGTCGAGCTGTGCTGTCCCGGTCGCGCCCGTCGGGTCCCAGTTCACATATATGCCCTGCCAACCTTGCTCCCCCGATGGAGTCAATTCGACAACGCCGGTGAACGTGATCGGCTGCGATGGTGTGCCTATCGCAACAAGGTGCCCTCCGGGACGGACGAAGATGCTCGTAAAGGGTTCACCCTGAACCAGGACACCAGGCTGGACAGTGAGCGTAACCCCGCTGGCGATCTCCACGGTTGTTTGCAGGGTGTAGGGGCTGCCCGCCAAAGTCCAGGTCGAGTCATTCGTGATGCGTCCGCTGATGGGGGTCCCGACCGACTCCGCTGAGGCGATCCGGCCCGAACCTAGCAGCGCGACCGCGGCCACCATCCCTGCTGTTAGCCACTTCCTGGTCATTCCACGCCTCCTCTGTTGCTGCACTCTGTAGCGATGCACAGCGCAGAGCCTACCAGGGATGGGGAAGCAATGCAAAGGCTCCGCGATGGTGGTAGCGTGGTCTCATGGCAGACCAAGAGGAGCGGCTTACGGAGCGGCTGATGGTTCAGCTGAGTCCCCGGGACTTACGGGCGCTCCAGGCGATCGCGGACGACATGGAGCGGCCCCTGGCATGGGTGGCTCGTCGGGGTATCCGGCTGTACATCTCCCAAATCCTCGGAGCGGAGGCGACGTTGGCCGCTGGTAACCACATCGTCGAGGAGATGCAGCGCGAGGCCCGCGAGCGTCGCGAGCCGGGGGAGCAAGAAGATGGACGGTGATTCGCTGAAGCCTTCTCCGGGGCTTAGCGCCCGGGCCCTCGCCGCGACGAGGATCTAGGAACAGGCAAGGTTGGACGTGGCTTTGGAGTTTCATCCCTGGCAGTGACCTGCCGACAACCCTCGGCGTGAACCCCAAGGCCCCGCTCGCTCGGTGCGGAGAATGTCCCCTCAGGGATCGACCGATCGTCCGCCCGGAGTGCAAGGGCCAAGCGGATCTTCAGCACACCGTATGGTCACCCGCCAACTGGACGAGGAGGGAACGGGTGGCCATCAGCACCCGATCGCATCGTCGACGTTGGCAGCATCGAGCGCCTGGCGGAGTCCTTCGAAATCTCGCTCAGGGCGAGGAATTTGTCGGGCCGGACCGTCGAAACCTACCTGGAGGTCGTGCGCTTGTTCACCGGGTACCTGCGCCGCCGAGAGCACGTCATCCGACGGTGGCCGGCTGGAAAGCCGTCTGACCGCGGTTATCCCCGAGCGTCCGTCCAGACCGGTTTCTGCTCATCGACACCGGGCTGAGTCGTGATCTGCGTGAGGGCCGTCCCGTCCGGCCGCACCATGTAGATGTT
>JGI10216J12902_102273913_pt1 | contig 12344 bp, 7 predicted proteins | sample KanNatreferecore_FD_12902 | JGI IMG/M metagenome (IMG submission 12902)
AAAGAGCAGGAAGCACAACGCAAGATCAACAACATCCTGAATACGCTTCCTGAAGATGTGGAATCTCCATCAATATCGAAAGTGTCGCCAAGTGATCAGCCTATTATCGACTTGACCATAGTGTCCGAAATGGGAGCCCGCGAATCCTATGACCTTGTTGAAAATGAGATCTTACCCCAGATCCAACAAATTGAAGGCATAGGAGAGACCCGAATGTTAGGTGGTCAAAAGCGCGAGATCAAAGTGAATGTTGACAAAGACAAGCTTGCATTTTACAATCTTTCATTGTCTAAAGTAACGGATGTCATTAACCAGGCGAACCTCGACTTTCCTACCGGTAAGATAAAGGACCGTGATGAACAAATGACGGTCAGGTTAGCGGGAAAATTTACATCAATGGATCAAATAGAGAATCTCATCGTCTCTACAGCACACGGAAGCCCTGTACGCGTCGCGGATGTTGCTGAAGTATTGGATGGGGCACAGGATCAATCATCTATCAGCCGCTTCAACGGCCAGGAGGGCATTAGCATAAGCATTAAAAAGCAAAGCAATGCCAACGCGGTGAACATCAGTCAGGAGCTTCACAAAAAAATCGCTTTGATCGAAAAAAAGTATGAAAGCAAAGGCGTGAAGATCATTATTGCAGACGATACTTCCGATTTTACGCTTGAAGCTGCGGACGCGGTAACACACGATCTCGTAATCGCGGTGATTCTCGTTGCTGCAGTAATGCTACTCTTCCTTCACAGTATCCGCGACTCCATCATTGTGTTGGTTGCAATTCCCGCATCCCTACTCTCGACATTTATTGCTATGTATTTATTCGGATACTCCCTGAACCTGATGACGCTCTTAGCAATGTCGTTAGTTATTGGAATCCTCGTCGATGACTCAATCGTCGTGCTTGAAAACATTCATCGTCATCTTCATATGGGCAAAGACAAAGTTACAGCGACGTTTGATGGACGTAAAGAAATAGGATTTTCAGCCATGGCCATAACAATGGTTGATGTTGTGGTGTTTCTTCCTATTGCATTGATAAACACCATTATTGGTGAGATACTGCGCCAATACGCTGTCACCATCGTGGTTTCCACATTGATGAGCCTGTTCGTATGTTATACGATCACTCCATGGCTGGCATCACGTTTTGGTCAGGTTACACACCTCAATTCAAAGAACTTTTTTCACAGACCATTGATCTGGTTTGAAGGAATAATCACCGGGCTTACCGAATGGTATAGCAAACAACTGAAATGGACTCTTGGTCACAAACTAATAACCACTGTAGTAGTGATCGCTGCTTTTGTCGCTACTGCTTTAGTGATGCAGATGGGAATACTCGGACAAGAGATGGTGGCTTCAGGAGATCGAGGGCAGATATTGATGAAGTTGGAATACGACAAGAGTATTTCTTTAACTGAAAATAATATCCGTTCGCTCGCGATTGAAAACTACCTGCTTTCATTGCCTGAAGTGAAAACCGCCTTCTCCAATATCGGTGGCCCAAGTTCTTCAGGTGTTATTGCTACCATCGGAAGCGAGAACAAATCTGAACTCACTATAGGACTGGTGGGCAAAAATGAGCGCGAACTATCGACGTCACAAATGATGCTGAAGATCCGTGAGCACATCGAAGTGACCAATCCCGGTCTGGAGGTGAATGCATCCGTCATCGGTATCACACAATCAGACGAACCTATTCAAATCGTATTAAACAGCGAAGACAACGTAGAGTTGATGAAAGCTACCAAACAACTTACGTCGATGATCAAGGCTCTACCTGGCGCCAACGATGTCTCAGCAAGTGTTGAAGAAGGTAATCCGGAGCTCACCGTTTCACTTGATCGCGAAAAAATGGCTCAGCTCGGCTTGAACGTTGGACAGGTTGGTTCAACATTACAAAATGCCTACACCGGAAACACAGACGCGAAGTATCGTGTGGGAAATAACGAATACGACATCAATGTCAGGTTGGATGAGTTCGATCGCAGCAACCCTACAGATGTCGAAAAGATCAGTTTTGTTAATAATGATGGTGAGAAGATCATGCTATCGCAGTTCGCTACGTTGTCTCAAAGCAGCGGACCTTCAATGCTCGAAAGAAAGGATCGTCGATCCTCTGTAACAATTAAAAGCAATGTACTCGGCTTGACATCAGGGGAACTTGCAAAGAATATTACTAGAGCACTTGAAGCGAATCCGCTGCCCTCGTCGGTTGAGATGAAGTGGACGGGTGATATCGAGCGGCAAGCGGATTCCTTCGAGGCTTTAGGATTGGCATTGGTCGCGGCATTATTGCTTGTATATCTTGTGATGGTCGTTCTTTATGATAGCTATATCTATCCCTTCGTGGTGTTGTTCTCAGTTCCCGTTTCTCTCATTGGCGCTTTTCTCGCACTTAACCTGGCAATGAGCACACTCAGCATCTTCACGATGCTTGGGATAATCATGCTCATAGGTTTGGTTATGAAAAACGGTATCCTGATAGTGGACTTCACCAACCAAAAGAAAGCGGAAGGCCGGAGTACATTTGATGCCCTTATCGACGCGGGAAATGGAAGGTTGAGACCAATATTGATGACAACTATTGCAATGGTAATCGGTATGCTTCCGATCGCCCTTGCCGACGGAGCGGGTGCTGAATGGAAAAATGGGCTTGCGATCGTAATGATTGGCGGACTTTTGTCTTCGTTGATCCTAACCGTGTTCGTTGTGCCGATGGTTTATTACGTAGTCGATCTACTCAAAGACAAACTCCAACGTAAGCTTTCAACGGGTGAGCGACAGGTCGCACTGGCACCAGCAACCAATAATCACGAATCACATCCTTAATCTTTAATTCCCAATAAAAAAATGACACCAAAAACTTCGTCTGCTGGCGCAACAACGATTGCGCCAGCTTACCAATACCGAAACAACGAAATAATACAAGTTTTGAAAATAGGTTTTGTCGCGCTTGCACTTCTTCTTGTTCGCAATGTTTCAAAAGCACAACTATATAGCGAAGATGCGGCGATAGCTCAAGCTGTATTCGCCAAAACGAAAAAGGCGTTAATCAGTAGTTACATGAACATTGATGATTCACCATCTAATGCGGAATTTTGGAGATTGTACGATGCCTATGAAGCAAAACGCAAAGCCATTTTTCAGGAACGGTTTTACCTTCTAAAAGAATACTCGGATAAATACATGAACCTCGATGATGCCACTGCTGCTAAGCTTGCTGATGCATTTATGGAAAGTGCAGCGAAAATTGACAAACTAAATAAGCAATACTTCAAAAAATTCAGGAAACTGGTTGGCGGCTTACAGGCTGCCACTCTTTTCCAGATTGAAGTCTACACGCAGACGGCATTGCAAAACGACGCCAACATGCAGATACCAATCATTGGCGAGCTACAGAAGATGAAGGACAACGAAATCATCTCCAGATTTTGACGTGCTGCATGAGAATGGGCAAACTTTAAATACGCGGATGCAAGACTGATAATTCCAGTAAGACACAACACAACCGAACTGATAAGTCCTCTCAAAATGAACTATCTCAAGGAACACGGCAGGTGGATTGCTTTTTACATGGCATCATGGTGCATATCAAAAGCGCTTTTTGTCTCCATCAAACTTTGGGGAATTGAAAACACGTCGTTCGAATTGTTCGAGATGAACCTTGGGTTTTTAGTCTCGGCTGTGGGATTGAGTGGTCTTCTCGATGGACTTATACTTGGACTAATCGATACAGTATTTGACGCTTTTTTCAGCGAATCGCGTCTAAGCCATCGTGTGATCGTCAAGTCATTGATCAATCTCGCGTTTGGACTCACACTAACGATAACACTTGTACCATTACTGATGGGCTGGTCACCTGACGCGGGAATTGCGCTGTTTTCCAGGAAACTGATCACCGGAAACCTGATAATCATGGCGATATACGTTTTCGTTATTACGCTGCTTCTTCAGCTTTTAAAAATTGCATCTGCATGGATTCAGACAAGCGACCTCAGGCAGATCTTTTCACCTAATAGCGACGGAGTAGAGGAAGACAGAATATTTATGTTCCTCGACATGAAGTCGTCGACCACTCATGCTGAGCAATTGGGTGCCGCGCAATACAGTTTTTTAGTGCAGGATTGCTTCCTCGACATGACAAAAGCCGCAAGGTTGTCAGGCGCCGAGATATACCAATATGTCGGAGATGAAGCCATTTTTACCTGGAAATCATCAGCACTAAATTTGAAAAACTCTATTGAGCACTTTTTTCTATTTCAGGAAAACTTACGGCAGCGTTCCTCTTATTACCGGCAGCAGTATGGAAAAGTACCTGAATTCAAGGCTGGCATTCATCACGGTATGGTCATTCGCACACAGGTTGGTGTGACGCGCAAATCCATCGCGTTTCACGGCGATACAATCAACACTGCATCGCGAATTCAAAGCATGTGTAATGATCTCGGAAAAGACATCCTCGTATCGTCGGCGGTTAAAGATCGGTTGTCGGAGTTTTTTGCGTTCAACTGTGAAGGAAACTATCTATTAAAGGGCAAGGATTGCAAGGTGAATATTTTTAGCGTGACAGGACGGTCGAAAGAGAAATCGTCATCAAGTCGACTCCGCAGTCAACAAAGAGTTCAGTGTAAAAAGAATCGAATGCCATTGTTTAGACTTTGGCTCAATATGTTTTGACGTCGGGTCACGCATCGTTTTGTCTTTTCGACATCGAAATTGATCGGCGAATTACTCCGTGACAACTGCTCTTCTTTGTAACTTTCCCAAAACTATTCTCAGTTTGGCGAGATGGACACGTTGACACATATTGCGCTTGGCGCGTGCATCGGAGAGGTTGTTGCAAAAAAACATTTGGGCAAAAAAGGTCCGATCTTCGGAGGAATTGCCCAGCTGATCCCCGATGTAGACTTCATTTTTGGCTTGTGGATGACTCCTGCCGCCAACGCGCTGGCTCACCGTGGATTTACCCATTCACTACTTTTTTGCCTATTGGCGACGTTGGCCGTCGCCGGAATATTTCGGCGAACGTGGAAAGATAAATCGCTGACCTTCGGTTTTTGGTTGACTACGTTTGGCATCCAGATATTTGTTCATATACTTCTTGACGCATTTAATGCGTACGGCACCGGATGGTTTGAACCTTTCAGTCATTATCGGGTTTCATTCAACACACTCTTCGTTGCTGATCCGTTCTTTTCCGTTCCATTGGGAGTGGCCTGTATTCTCCTGATCCTGTTCAAAACAGAGAGCACCAAACGTTACGCAGTTGCAGTAATAGGAATTGGCTATTGTTTATTTTATCTGATCTATGGAATTGCCAATAAATTCACAATTGAGTCTGATGTAAAGCGCGCGTTTTCACAACAACAAATTCCCCATGAGAAGTATTTTACTACTCCGACACCGTTCAACAACTGGCTATGGTATATAGTGTCAACCAATGAGGAAGGCAGCTATGTGGGGTATCGATCAGTCTTCGACGAGACACAGCATGTGGACTTTCAATTCTTCCCCAAGAATGACTCATTACTCGAAGGTGTTCGCAACGATCGCGAAGTGGTGTTGCTAAGACGCCTGTCTCAAGGCCATTATACGGTTGAACTCAATGGCGACACATTAATATTTAACGATTTGCGTTTTGGCCAGATGATCGGCTGGCAAAACCCAAAAGCGGGGTTTGTTTTTCATTACTTCCTGTATCCGCCTCTTGACAATACACTGGTTTTGCAACGAGGACGATTTGCCAACTGGGACGTAGCTGCAACTGAGGCATTGCTTTCGAGGATCAAGGGAATTAAGTAATTACCGGGGCTTCTCGTTCCCAAAATTAATGGTGAACACAAACTGAAAGAATCTGACTAACGAATAGGCTACTCTGTAAGAGGCCTTATTCCACAGACGGGTGCTGCGCTCAAATGTTTCCGATGTGATCCTGTCGCAATCACGCTGGATTATTCGTTCAAGTGACTGATCAACTGTCCGGGAAAAACCCCGGTCATGAACGTCCAGGTTCAGCTCAATACTTGCGTAAGCGCTTAGGTCATTGACATTATAAGAACCGATAGTCACCCAGGTTCCATCATACGAAGCTACTTTAGCGTGCAAAACTTTTTGACGGTATTCGTAGATCTCGATATTGCGCCTCAATAGCCATGGATAAAAGAAACGTTCGGCGGCTTTTGCGAGTGCTACGTCCGACACTTTCGTCATTATAATACGGATTCTGACACCACGGTTGGATGCCGCGCGGAGATACTTTCGGATCACCCGTCCTGGCATGAAATAGCTGGACATAATTGTCACACTTGAGTTTGCTCGCTGCAACATTTCTATGTAACTGCGCGATATCTGATTTTTATTCCGTGCCCAATCATTAATACGAACGCGTACAAAACAATCGCCGTCGTGGGACACAGATGTACGAACATTTACAGTGTTTGCTTTCGAGGCCCTTCTAAACCACATCTGCACACAGCGGTTGTGAAGTTCCCTGGCAGATTCTCCGTGAACTAATGCTGCAAGGTCAAGCCATCCCGGCTCATCGCCAATATCATTGTAACGATTTGTGATATTGAGGCCACCAACCAAGCCATGCTTTGCATCAGCGACGATTACTTTGTGGTGCATACGTCGGCCCACGAAAAAATTATGACCTCTAAACAACGGTTCGAACCAACGGAAAAGAATCCCGGCTTTCTTTAGGTCGTCAAGGAGAGAAGAAAGTCCGAATGTCCGGGACGCATAACCATCCAACAGCATGTAGATCTTTACGCCTCGCTTTGCGGCTTTGATCAACGCATCGGCAACACGCTTACCAGTTTCGTCTGCTTCAAAAATATACATCTGAAAATGAATAGACTCGGCTGCTTCATTAATGAGCCGTTCCAGCACATTAAAATACGGGGCACCACCCCGTATCAGCTCGATACTGTTGTGTGTCGTGTAACCACTTTTCAGGGCGATATCACTCTGATTATTCCTCATAGCCAGCTTAGACCGAATACATTACTCTTTGCAAATGTAAATGTTTGAACGCTTGAACGGAACTCACGAGCATTCTTTACTATTCAACAACACCTTGTATGTGCGTAATCTCATTTATGTAAATTTATTTTAGGATCTGCCTTTTTTAAACTTCTTTGCATTATCTAAACTTATTGACCATGTATTCGGGCAGAACTCTGAAATTTTCAGTGCTTTTCTTAGTTATTCTCTGTTCCATTCAAGCTTACGCGCAGGACCGGTCACTTCAGATCGAATCGGCGTTGACCTCAACGGGAACGGTAACCATTAAAGGAAAAGCGGTGCCGTACAAAGTTACAACCGGAACGCAGCCTGTATGGGATAAAGATGGGAAAGTAATTGCGTCGCTTTTCTACACATATTACGAGCGGTCGGATGTTTCGGATAAAAGTAAGCGACCGTTTGTAATGTCATTTAACGGAGGTCCCGGCTCCGCGTCCGTATGGATGCACGTTGCATATACAGGGCCAAAGATCCTTAACATCGATTCGGAGGGCTATCCCGTTCAACCTTATGGCATTAAGGACAATCCACATTCCATTCTTGATGTGGCCGATATTGTTTATATCGATCCGGTAAATACAGGTTACTCACGCATTGTCGATCCAAAAGCCGAGCGTTCTGTTTTCTTTGGAGTCAATGCGGATATTACCTATCTGTCAGAGTGGCTCAACACTTTCGTTTCCAGAAATAATCGTTGGCTATCGCCCAAATACCTAATTGGCGAAAGCTACGGCACTACCAGGGTCTCAGGCCTCGCCAACGCGCTTCAAAATTCGCATTGGATGTATCTTAACGGAGTCATCCTTGTTTCGCCCACAGAACTCGGCATTAAGAGGGAAGGAACTGTTGAAAGCGCCCTAGCCTTACCGTACTACACTGCTGCTGCATGGTATCACAAAAAACTTCCGGCTGACCTTCAGCAAAAAGATCTGCCAGAAGCACTTGATGAATCAGAAAAATTCACGATAGATGAACTGCTCCCGGCGTTGGCAAAGGGTGGATTTATTGACAGCAAAAAGAAAACCGAGATCGCAGGTAAAGTCGCGAGGTATTCGGGATTGTCGGAGGAAGCTATCCTTCAACAAAACCTGATGGTGCCCACATCTTATTTCTGGAAGGAGCTTTTGCGGGACAAGAGTTTCACAATAGGACGCCTGGACTCCCGTTACCGTGGTATTGACAAACAGGATGCAGGTAGTACTCCCGATTATAATGTTGAACTTACGTCCTGGCTACATGCATTTACACCGGCCATTAACTACTACTTACGTGAAGTTTTAAAATACAAGACAGATATAAAATACAATATGTTCGGCCCCGTCCAACCATGGGATTTCACAGGCGACGCAACAGGTGAAAACCTGCGGCTTGCAATGGCCCAGAATCCATATATGCACGTGCTTATTCAATCGGGTTACTATGACGGGGCAACAACCTACTTCGACGCGAAGTATACACTATGGCAATTGGATCCAAGCGGGAAGATGAAAGAGCGGTTGCATTTTGAGGGATATCGCAGCGGACATATGATGTATCTGCGTTCAGAAGATCTCGCTACATCGAACGAACATCTGAGAGAATTTATCAAAAAAACAACACCGGCGTCGGGCCAGCCTGCGAGGTATTGAACTCGGAACTATTCTCGAAAAATCACTCTTCCGGGATAGCGTTTTGAGGTTAGAGAATCGCTATATACTTCAACACCATTCACCCAAACTTTTCGGATACCCGTGGATAATGCTTGCGGATTTGTGATCGTCGCCTTGTCACTTACAATTGAAGCGTCGAACAATACCAGATCAGCAAAAAAGCCGGGAGCTATTTGTCCGCGTCTTTTTATTCCAAGATTTTTCGCAGACAGGTTTGTCATTTTATATATCGCTTCCTCGAGTGAGAAAACTTTTTTACCACGAACAAAATAAGCAAGCGTCCGTGTAAACGCACCGAAACCTCTTGGATGCAAACCTTGAGAACTGCCATCGGAGCAGATATTGGTGTAATCCCATTTTATTAATTTCATGATATCATTTTCCACCATGCTGGTTGCCACAATGGATCCGGCGCAATTTCCCCTTGCACCCTCACACGCTTCAAGTCGACGAACCACCTCCACCAACATTTTTTCTGGTGACAATTTTTCCAAACTTGCCACTTCAGCAAGGCTCTTACCATTATAGTGAGGAGCCGGTTCGTAATCACTAAAGATAATTCCATCGGGAGTTGTTACTTCCGTTAAAATGAATTCTGCCTCTTTTTCGTCGCTGAAGTTTCGGTCTGGAAACAGAACTCTGACATCTGACGACCAATAGGGGTAGGGATAGATATCGGCGGTCACATCAATGCCATTTGTTCTTGCCTCATCAAGTATCTGAATAGCGCTGTCAGCCTTTCCCCAAAGGCCTTTCATCGCAAGCTTGAAATGACTGATCTGCACCGGAACTTTTGACGATTTACCGAGTGCAATAATCTCGTCGAGCGCATTCCAAAAGTAACGATCTTCGCTTCGAAGATGACTGATGTAACGACCACCGAACGGCTGAAGGACTTTCGTAAGCACCAGTAACTCATCCCTGCTTGAATAAATTCCAGGATCATATTCCAGTCCGGTCGATAAACCAAACGCACCTGCATCCAGGTCCTGACGCAACATGGTTTCCATCCTGGCAATTTCGTCTGATGTGGCTGGGCGTCTAAAATCATTACCCATAACAAGCCCGCGTATAGTATTGTGGCCGGAATACGATCCAACGTTCACTGCCACGGGACTGTCAGCCAGTAATTCGACATATTCCTTCAATGGAAAGTGAGAGCTTCCATCTTGACCAACGATTATGGTTGTGATACCCTGGCTAACAACGGAGATGGCGTCACGCGATGCCAACAATCCATGATCGTGGTGACTATGAGTATCAATAAAACCAGGCGCGAGAGCAAGTCCTTTACCGTCAACCAAATGGGCAGCATCCGAATTGCTAAGATCTCCAACTGCCACGATTGTATCACCATTGAATGCAACGTCACCGGAGAATGCTGGCTTCTTACTGCCATCGTAGATCGTCGCGTTCCTGATTATCACATCATATTTGGTTTTTTCACAAGAAAACAGGACGATCACGAGTACAATAAGGTAACAAGAGAAAGGCTGCCGATTGTGTCTTGGTAATAACATACATCAATAGTGATTGTCACGCATGAAGATACGTTGAATAGATGTTTTACCTTAAACGCTCCTATTTATTTTGGGGAGTTTTACAGTAAAAGTAGATCCGGCACCAATCTCGCTTTTAATGTCAATCGTTCCGTTTAGCTTGTCGACCGAACGCTTGAGAATATACAATCCAAGACCGCGACCGCTTGCATTCGGTGTCGCCCGGAAAAACATTTCAAAAATCCTAACCTGGTGCTCCTGAGCAATACCCTGGCCGTTATCTTCGACTTCGAGAATAATATGTCCATTTTCACTCTTTACCCTGATTTCAACGTATGGCGAGTGACGACGTGAATACTTAATCGCGTTTTCTACGAGATTTTGAACGATAGCATTAAGTAGCGTCCATTCTGTTTGAAACTGAAGGCCCGCCTCTACCATTTTTCGGAATGTGATAGCTGAGAAATTTGGCATTCCGTGAAACGAGCCTATACAATCATCGATCATTTTGTGGAATTCGATGTCCTGTTTGCCTAGATCCGCATGATTCAACTGCGTAAGGTTGATCAATCCCGTGATGATATTATTGAGTCGTTCAACTTGTGAATGCTGTTTTTCGAGATACCCACGCGCGGGCTCGTCGGTGACCTCCATCTTTGCCAGTTCTGACAATCCTAACAGGGAGGCAATGGGTCCCTTTAGGTCATGGGAGATGCGGTAAAAGAATGCATCGAGTTCTGCGTTCTTGTCTTCGATGATCTTTGTCTGACGCTTGTTCGTCTCAAGTGTCGATTTAAGCTCCTCATTGGCGTTGTAAAGCTGTTCTGTCCTTTCCTTTACACTTGCCTCCAGCTTTAGGGTAGCCTGTTGCTGGAATTGCAATGCCAGCGCCTGTGCATCCTCTTTCTCGCGCTTGAGGCGACGATACCTGTCGCCAAGGGCGAATGCGATCAAAACGGTTTCCAATGCTGCGCCAATCTCCACAAAATGAGTCGTCCAGAAATTATAGTCTAACACGCCGCTGTTGCGTAACGTCAGCAATAGGCCACCGATCAAATAGAACATCCACGCAGCGATAAAATAGTTGGCTGTCTTGTTCCCCCTGAACCGGCAGACAATGCCCGTCGTCATGAACATTATCGTTGACAGGGAAATAACGTTATTACCAGCGGAGGAAAGTGTTTCAGTTGCAACCAATAGAATCGCAAGTAACGCAAGCGGAATGAGTGACAACAACGCATAGTACATCACTTTCGAATACAGCCTTACTTCAAGGAACCGGATGGTAAAAACGGAGAGGAATATGGTCAAAACTCCCAGCGACAGACGACCTGCATAATAATTCATTACAGGACTTTCAGGCCAAAGAAACTTCCCACCATAACCTGACGCGGACACGAAGATGAAGAAGGTGCACACAATAGTGCATACATAGAGCAAATAGTTAGTTTGCCTGAGGACTAAAAAAATAAAGAAGTTGTAGAAGAACATTACAAAAAGTATCCCGAAAAAGATACCATACCCAATATCTTCCTTACGTGTTTTTTCACCAAAGTATTCTTTTTCAATTACGTACAGAGGAAAAGTCTTTGGGCTGCTTCCATCGATCTTGATATATACCGTGCTAGTTCCATCATCGCCAAAAATCAGCGGAAGAATGTGGCTGGTGTGGGAAACTTCGCGTAAATGGTGTGCCCGGTAATATCCGGCAGTTGAATGGCGCCACGTATTATACTCCTGTTGGTAAAAATCGACATATTCAAGGAATGGAGCAGGTATCTCAATGTACCACTTTGTATCTGACGAAGTTGAGCGGGTCGTTACCTTCAGCCAGATTGTCGACTTAAGATAACCGAATGTAAGATTTTCTGTGCTTGCCCGAAAGTGCGATTGAAATCCGCCGGAAAGAACGTCATCGATATCCGCGTTATTGGCTGAGTCAACAAATACTTGGACGTGCTTGTCAATCCTGTGAATAGCAGTTGCATCGGTAAGCACATATGGTACTTGCCCGAACCCTGAGGCGCATACTAAAAGAAAAAGGAGGGTCTTTGCAACAAGTTGAACACGAACATCAAACGACATTACAACAAGTCTTAAAGATAAACGGGCTAAAAATAATCAAATTTGGCTTCTATCAAACCATAGATCAATTCTGAAC
>JGI10216J12902_101786541_pt1 | contig 12337 bp, 13 predicted proteins | sample KanNatreferecore_FD_12902 | JGI IMG/M metagenome (IMG submission 12902)
GCAGATATTTTATTACGTGCCTGCACAATGAATGCCGTGAGCACCCGGCAGCTAAAGCAGGACCACGTTACGGTGAGGAGGATACGTGACATTGCACAGCGGTGCTCCGACCAGCTTTACGCCGGCCGCAGCGTCCCATTGGAAGACATCCAGATAATTTCTGTCGTCATCGAAGAGTTTGTGGACGCCTTCCACCACGGCAAGGAGGAAAAGGCGTATTTCCCAGCCAACGAGGGCAAGAGCGCGGAACACGCAGAAGAGATCCGCAAGTTTCTAGGGGAGCACGAGTTTGGCCGCAGGATCGCCCGGATGATGCTGCGCAGCCTGATGGAGTGGAAGAGCGGAGTCAACGGAAGGGAGCCGGTCGCGCGCTTTTTGAAGACATACGCCATCTATGTCACCGACCACACCACGAAAGAGGAGAGGTTCTTTGACGTGGCTGAAAAAATGATCTCTGAAGGCGAGGACAGCGACCTATTGCGCCGCTATGAAATATGCAAAAAAGAGGTTGGCGGCAGCGCCCGTATAGAGGAGCTGCTCCGGCTCATCGAGTACCTGGAAGAAAGGGAGTGGATGTAAAGAGACCCTTTACTCCACCGCGACCTTGCCCTCCATCCACGGGTGCAGCGCGCAATAGTAATCAAAGGTGCCCGCATCGTCAAACTTGTGGTTCCATGTCGCTCCGGCGGCCACAATCGACGAATCAAACGACCCTCCCTTCTCAGTCACCGTGTGCGCCACGCTGTCCTTGTTCAGCCATGACACCTCAGAGCCAGCGGCGACCGAGATCTCTTTTGGGGCATAGCTTTCCTTCGCCTGCTTGCTGTCCCACGCGCCTTCCGCTATCTCTACCTGAGGGCCGTCGCCGCCACTGTGGCCCTGCTCCTGCGCCACTGCCGTTTCATATTCTACCGGCGACGGGTCCTGCAGCTTTTTCTGCAAGTCGTACTGCCAGCCTATCATCGACACGCTCTTGTCCAGCTTGGCCGGCTCGTCTGAAACGTGGATCTCGCCCATGTTGCCCCGCTCTTCCTGCAGCCCGTGGCTGTGGAAGAGGTACATGCCCGGCGACTTCCAGCGCGCCTCGACAATGGCTGCGTTGCCCGGCCCAATCTCTATCGTCTGCGCGTCTATAGGCTCGTTGGACGGCAGGCCCGACGGGTACGCCTTGAAGATGGTGCTGTGGAGGTGGAACGAAGAGGGTATCGTGGTGCCCATGTTGATTACGTAGAGCCGGACGAGCTCGCCATTGTTGGCGTGCAGCGCGTTGTCGCCCATGTACTGGTCGGCATAGCCGTTGACGAGGTAGTACTTGGGCACAAAGCTGTCCTGGTTTTCGGGGTCAAACTCGCCCATCACGATTGCATACTCTTTGGCCGGCTCCATCGGCTCCTTGGGGTCTATGATGAGAGCGCCGTACATGCCCATGCGTATGTGCATCGAAGTCGGGTAGGCATGGCAGTGGTACATCAGCGCGCCGGCAGGGTCGGCGACAAAGTTGTAGGTATAAGTCTCGCCGGGCATCACCTGTGGCAGCACCCCGTCGCTTGCGTCGTCGTGGTTGCCGTGAAGGTGTACCGTGTGCGGGATGGGAGTATCGTTTACGAATTTTAGCGAGACGTTGTCGCCTTCGGTAAAGCGCAGGGTCGGCCCTGGCACGGTGCCGTTGTAGGTCCATGTCTTGACCCGCTCGCCGGGCGCTATTTCCAGCTCGACTTCCTCGGCCACGAGCGTGAGCTCTTTTGTAGCAGGCGCTCCCGCGGCCTTTTCGACAGTTGGGGAGACTGCATACGTGCCGGCCGCCATGCTGAGGGCAAGGGCCGCAGACACTGCCAGCACGAGTAACCTTTTTCCGCTGTTATTGCCAGACATTGCCATGGCTTGGCCGGCTTGCCATATAGCAGGGGCGTATACACCGCAAGCAGGCTGCGCGTATGGCACCTGTTGCAAGCGCCTGCAAGCAGTCGGTATTGTTGTTGTTATTATTATTCGTCTACTTCAAACGCCAGCATGTTTGAAGTCATGGCAGTCTCGATGCGCTTTTGCAAAATCTCGTTGAATATCAGCTCCAGAAGCGTCTTGTGGTACAGCGACCAGTTATCCCCGAGGTCGTGCTTTGTCATGAACGTGTGCCGGCCGCCCTTTACAGAGTGGCTGAACTCTATCGACGAGTTTTTCATGCGCATTTCAAACCACGAAAGGAACGAGTCGAGGTCCATCTTTCTCTTCATAAAGAGGGCTATGTCGTGCACGGCACCCTTGCCCACCTGCTGCGCCATCTCGGCTATCTCTTGTTCGCTCATCTTTTCAAACAGCGTCCGGACTATGGGCTTGGCTATCGGCACCATGCCCACCTTGGGCTCAAACATGTCCCACTCGACAAAGCGCCGGAGGACCTGGTTCACGAGGGTGTTCAGGCTGACCTCTCTCTTTTCCGACTCTGACCGGAGCAGGGCCATCACGCCCTCCTCCACTCGAAAGGTCATTGTGACTGTCTTTTTGGCGTCGGATTCCGGCATGCCCTTCTTCGCCGTGCTAGATATAATAAAGATGCTCAAACCGGTTGCAGATGTTTGCAACATGTACCTGACACACAAGTACCGGGTTGCCGCCGTTGCTGTGTTGGTGCTTGGATGCAAGGGCGTCTGCTCGCGGCTCGAAACGACGGGCGGCGGCAAGCCGTCCGCCTACGGGCAGGGATACAAGCGGTGCTCGGCGTGCGACGTCTTCATAAGACGGAAAGCGCCAGATGCCCGTGCTGCAAGCTGCCGCTGCGCGTGAAAAAGAGGTTTGGCTGATGGTAGAAATGAATAGTTTTATTTTAAATAAGGCTCCGGAGAAGCATAGCGGCATGGAACTGCCGGTCGTCAACGAAAAAGGCACCTTTGTAGCCATCTCGGACATCGAGCTGAAAAAAGAGTCGATGAACGAGTTCCGGGAGTGGTTCATGGAAACCAACAAGGTCGTCTCCAAATTTGACGGGTTCTTGGCTCGCAGGCTGCTGGAATCGCAGGACGGCAGCAAGCACAAGATAGTGGTGATGTTTCGCGACAGCGATTCTTTTGCAAAGATGCGCCAGTCGCCAGAGCACGTGGCAGTGCACGGGCAGGCAATAAAGTTCATGTCAAGGCCGCCGATGCCGACGTTTTACAACGTGGTCGCGGAATGAAGAGAGCCCCTATCGCCATCGGCGGCGCTGCTGCCATAGCGGTCGGGATATTTGTTGCCCTGTCTATCGGCCAGACCAGCAGGCCGGCGGAAAATTTCAAGTGCTTTCCAACAGAGAATAACATCGAAGGCCCTTATTACAGGCCGGGCGCGCCGGCGTGGCAGGTGCCGACAGACCTGCCGGGCACAAGACTTGTGGTAAAGGGCAAGGTGGTCGACCACAACTGCGAGCCGGTCCCCGGCGCGATGATTGATTTCTGGCAGGCAGACAGCAAGGGCGAGTACGACAACTCGGGCTATGTCCTGCGGGGCACGATAGAGGCGGGCGTGAACGGCAGCTACAAACTTGACACCATCCAGCCGGCCAAGTATGAGACCCGGCCGGCGCATATCCACGTCAAAGTCTGGGACAAAGGCCAAGAGCTGCTCACGACGCAGCTATACATCATTGAAAACGACAAGGACGAGTTTGTGAGGGATTCTCTGATAATAAAGCCGCAAGGGCAGGGCGGCAACAGGACGGCTAGCTTTGATTTTGTGGTCTTAAGATGATAGAATTATGTCTTTCTTGCCAATACTATGTCAGTGTGTCAACTATGCAGTAAGACGCCGTTAGAAGTTAATATGCCAGCCAAATCCTATTACTCTTGCATTAGGGTTGACACCAAATCCCAAATCGATCCCAAAAGGCTCTGCAGCAGCAAAACGCAAATCTACTTCTGCTGCCAGTGCCGACTGTAAAATGACTGCCGACGAGGAAAAAGCGGTTGCCAAGGCTCATCAAGAAGTCAGAGAAGGCAAATTCAGGACTTTCAAGAGCGTTGATGAATACCTTAAGCACCTGGATTAACTCCGGATTCGACTGTTGTATGAAAATATTGCTTCTAGTCTGACTGTTTCTCGTCATTCAACAAAATAACCCTTTGATTAACTGACCAAGTAAGTAAATTGCAAGGATTTCCTAGCTGTCGCCGGCCGTCCACACGTGGTTGTGGCACAGCATCAGCTGCTTCAGCTGGTCTTCAGAGAGCCTATCGATGTCCTGCTTTCTGTATGCACATATCGGGACGAAGGGTATGTCGAACCTGGCCGGCAGGGCAAGTTCATAGTCCACCACCTCCTCCTCGGCAAAGCCGTTATCAAAAAAACAGTCTATCATGCATAACGCCTTTAGCCCCTTTGTGCCGTTGCCTGTACAATTATCGACCAGCTCGTACCACTGCGCGATTATCCTTTTCTTGTCTACCTGCCTGTCGGGGATGTACCAGTCTTCATTTCTCACCAGGATCAGCGCGTTGGTGGACAGCAGCCTGTCGACTTCGATTCCGTCTTTTGCCATCTTTGCCTTGAGATCGTCAACATCGACGTCTTTTCTTATGACAAACAGCGCCGTCTCGTCGTTCCTGGCGGCGGACTTGATAAACGCAAAGGCTTCTAGCATCTCCTCTTCCGGGCTGTCATAGAATGCCAGGACGTGGTCGGTCAGCCCGATTTTGCCGACCCTAGACGTGTTTGGCTTTATCAGCGACAACAATTGTGCAAACCTGAAAGGCTTGACAAGCACGTCTTTTTCGCTCATGCCGAGCAATTCCAAGTCTTTTGCAAGGGTGTCTGTAAAAGTCGAAGTGATTATTATCCTCTGGCCGGGCATCCTTTCTCGGATTTTTTTGCAACTGAAATGCCGTCGACGTCGGCCAGGTGCGTATCTATGATGACCATGTCAAAGCTGGCACCGTCGGCAAAGAGAGCATCCAGGCACTCCTTGCCCGAGTTTACAATGACCGGCTCCAGTCCCGCGGATTCAAGGAATTTCATGTATAGCGTCTGGATGTCGCGTTCTTTTTCCATGACCAGTATTTGGAGATATGGCGTCCTGGTAGCCGCTGCCATCACTGGCCCGCTTCCTTTCCCGGGTCGGTATTGCCGCGATATTCTGTTATGATACGTCCGGCGGCGTCAACGGCCACGTCGTGGTTTGCCAGGATCCTGAACTTTTGATAATCAAAGGGGGGTGTCTGTCAAAAAGGGATTTCGGATACGGACAGACGTACGACCCAAAGATGGGCTTTTCCTGGCCCCACGCCTCAAGAAGTGTGCATGCGTCAAAATGCCTATTTTTGAACATGAACGTGGCACAGTCGGCGACCAGGCGGACATGCCTGTCTTTCCTGTCCTTGGTCATTTCGCCGAGCTGGGCCGCCAACTCCTTGTACGGCGACAGATCGTCGCAGACCGCCGCGACATAGACAGGCGCTAGGTTGGCGATGAGCAGATTCCCGCTTTGTACGTTCCTTTCATAATCCACTATCCGAGAAGCGATTTTCTTGACGTGGCTCTCCTCCCTGTTGTGCACGGAGGCATAGACGCACAGCCGGTTTCTCTTTAGCCCCTCGTTGATATAGCTGACAATCGCTTCGTGCGCGTCAGAATCGCCCTCGTAAACCATCAAGATATGGCTGTTGTCCTGCGGGTTTACCAGCACGTTGCGCCCCTCCATCTGATGAACACCATGGCACTGGCGCAGCGTTGCAAACTGCTCCGGAGACATGCTGCCGATGTGCTTGTCTTCATAAGCGCACATCGCAGTCACCGGGATGTTGAATTTCGCATCCAGGGCGGATTCATAGTCGACTGCTTCTTTACTAAAACCGTTAGTGAAAAACCTTGCCATGTCGCCAAAGGTCTGGACGCCTCTTTTTCCCCGGGCTACTGCCCTGCTGGCGACATGGTCCCAGTTTGCGACTAATTTGTCTATGTCCACCTTACCGTCGGGAAAATACCATTCTCTCGTGGTTGCAATAGTAATGTCGCCTTCGGCTTCAAGCCGTGAGATGTCAATTTGCCATTGCCTGCCAATCCTGCCGCATATTTCGTCCTTTGGCAGGTCATTGGTGATCAGCACGACAGCTTCGTTGGCGTCAAGGCCGGCTTTCAGGAAATGAAAAGCCGCTTCTAGCTTTTTTTCTTTGTCTGGATAAATGGCTACGACATGGTCGCCGACCTGTACAGCCTCAAGCGCGGCTTTTCCTTGAACCTTAATTTTTATTGGGCTTGCCGGTCAAACGGCACCGTGGGAAAAGACCTTGAAGAAGTCGAAGCATGGGAGATCTTGAAACCGGTCTGCCGCGAGCTGTTCGAGCTTGTAAATGAAAAGATGATAAATTTTGTTTCTGCAAGCGAAAGCAACGGCACGTTCACGATTAACCTGAAATCAAGCAGGCTGCATTTTGCGTCTAGGGGGTTCAAGGACAGCATAGGCGATGTCGAGTATGGAGCCGGGAAGTTGAGGATAGGGCTGCGCGCAAACGGGATGCCGGGCAATATTTTCATCGAGCTGGCCTAGGCTTTAGGCAGCGACTTTAGGTGCTTGAAAAATTCTTTGCTGCTGTTGAACTTTTTACCCTTGCATTCTTCAAGCTCCTCAATTCCTTTCTTGATAGAATTTTCTGTCAGAAGAGGCAATTTTGTCCTGGTTCTAGCAGTGGCGGCCACTTGGGATATATGACACAAGTTTGATATAAAATAAAAGGCGCAAGGACCTTTACTTCTTTTGACGGGAGCTAAGAAAAAATCGAGCAGGTGATATCAACAGTGCCCGGCAGGCAAGAGATCCTGACCCGAAACAAAGCGGTCGGAACCTACCAACATTTTTGTTAACCACAAATGCAAAAAATCTGCACTGTCAGCGCTCTAATTTCTGCCGTCATCCTTGTTCTAATAGTGGAAATAAGGCACAAATCTTATCTATAATAGGTTACTATCAATATACTCCGTGACCCGTTCTAACGACTTTGTCCTAGCGGTTTCTACGCAGCTTGAGCGTTTATTCGGAAAGGAGATGATGGTCTTGATTCTGGACAGGCTGCAAATGGAGCTTGATGTCGACGATGTATGGGAAGTCGCAGTGCAGAGGCCGGGCGTGTTTGAGCAGGCCATGCGCAAGATCTTTGGAGACGCAGGGTCCGTGATCCTGCAGGTGGCGTACAGGGCGGCAATGTCGGAATTGAAAAAAGAAAGAAAATTATGAAAAGAAAATATGCGGTGACGCAGATCCTTTGTCAACTCCTAGGCCAATGCTAGGTTCAAGTGAATTCCAGATGGCAAGGAAATCTGCTAAATATTATCAGGTGGAATGGTCTGCATTAGCAAGGACGTACCGGAACCCGGCATGGAGACGGAGGAAGCGAAAAATCTCGGCCATGGCCACGACCGCCCTGTCTTTTTGCAGTTTCTCTACGGCAATGTCGATGTGCTCTATGGTCAGCTTGGTCTGCCCCTGCGCGCCGGCCAGCTCGCACGCGCTTTTGAACAGATCCATCGCGCGCCGCGCGTCGCCGTGCTCGTCTGCGCACACCCCGGCGCAGCGCTCCAGCATGCCGGCCTCGCATCCCACAACAGCCTTTGCGGCCCGCAGGTGCAAAAGCCTCAGCACCTCCTCTTTTGTGTAGGCACCAAACGGAACTTCGGCCTCAGAGCCCATCCGGTAGCGCACCCTGTCGTCCACGTCCAGCTCTACCATGGCGCTGTTTGAAATCGCCACTATGGTCATTAGGCAGTCGTGCTCGCGCAGGTATTCCTGCATCTCTAGCAGCCGGTAGCAAAAGTCGGAAGGGCGGCCCCTGGTGTCCAGAAATATAGAGTCAAACTCGTCAAGGACGAGCACAAAGGGCCTGCCCGAGCGAGATGCCGCATGCTTTATCTCATCCGAAATGCTCTGCATCGCCTCATCCAGGGCAAGACGCGACTCTGCCGGCTCCCGGGCCACCTCTTCCAGCACCAGCATGGCGCAGCCGGCGACGGTCCGGGCCATGCGCAGGTTGGCAAACGCGTATGCAATCACGTTCCCGCTTTCGAGCAGGCTGTCGCAGACAAACCTTACCACCGACGACTTGCCGGAGCCGCTGCGGCCGTACACAGAGACGAACGGGGCGGCAAATCCCCTGCCTCCTGCGAGGGCGCGCACCAGCTCTTTTGCCTCCCTTTCCCTGCCTACAATCTCTGACGCCGGCCTGAAGGGATCAAGGGGGCTCTTGTCTGCAAAGAGGCTGTTTTCCCTGTCGACCTCCGCCACCATTCGCTCAATGTCCGACTTGTCCACCATTTTCGCAGACACTCCGGTATCGCATGCTTAAAAGAACTAACAATTACCAGCTTTTTTGTAAGCACTGGAAATACTGGAAATACTGGAAACGCACACACATCCGCGCACACACATACATAGATATTCAGAGAAAAAAGATGGAGGGGGAAAAGGGGAGTCGTCCCTTTATCAGTCGTCCAGCCCGTCGACCATGCTGTCAAAGTACGGCGGGACAGAGTTGTACGGGTTCCCTCCGCCGTCGTTTGTCATGTAGACGTACGACACATAGCCCTTGATCTCGTCTAGGTATCCGAGGTCGAGACCTGACACGCCCTTGGCTGTAAAGGAGAACTTTTCCTTTCCAAAGCTGAGGTGCTGCAGGGTGTAGGACGCCAGGGTCGATATGGACGGCGCGTCATAGCGCTCGTATATCGAGATGTTGTCAAATATCCCCACGTATGCCGAATCCACCTTTGCGCCGGGGTTGCCCTTTACAAAGGTAAAGCCCTTGGACTTGGCGTAATCTACCAGCTCTTTGTAGAAAGACACCTTGTCGCTGCCTGCCGCCATTGTGTCCATCATGAGCCCGTCCATCTCTGGGTACCACGCCCTGTACCTGTCGATCATGCCCTTCAAGTCGCCCATCGTCCTTCCCGAAGGCTCGGTGGCGTACATCGTCGGCATGTAGCCCAGCACGTGCTCTACGCCTGCGTCCTTTAGCTGGACTATCGCGCTGCTTATTCTAGAGTCGTCTGACCAGCCCGGGCCGTTTGACGGGTTGATGCTCACCGCAAACGGCACCGACGGGTGCGCCTTCTTTGCCTTTATCACGCTGCTCCAGAGCCCTGACGAGTCGCCAAGGTCCGGATACTTGTACAGCGGGACATAGACGCCGGTCGACTTTTTGCCCTCGTTGCTGGGAGCGGGAGCGGGAGCTGGTGCCGGGGCCGCTACTGGTGCGGGCTGCTCAACTGCCTCCGGTGCGACTGCCGCTGCCGCTGCTACGGGTGCCGCTGGCGCCTCAGCCTGCGGGCTGGCCCCCGTTCGATAGTACGCAGTAAGCGTGGTGGTGCCTTCTCCCAGAGTCACGCGCCGCGTAGATAACGTGCTTCCGTCCTCCCAATGGTCGAAAAAGAAGCCGCCTTCTGACCAGTTGTGCGCCTTGACTGAATACGTCGTGCCAACCCCGCCGGCAAACTCGTATGGAGTCTTCCACGAGGCCATCAGCGACTTGCCGCCGTCTGCCGGCTTTATCGTAACCCACATGTTCCGGTTAGCGCCGTCAAGGTCCTGCCTGTTGACGACAAGGTTGCCATGCGCCTGCGCTTCGGCCACTCCCACGAGCGGGCCAAAGGCGCCCTGCAGTACCGCCACGGGGACGAGCAATACAAGGGCAGCTGTTGCTGCCAAAAACGCTGGTGCGATGCTTCTTTTCGTTGTTTGTTGAATTTTGAGTCCCATTCTCAACGCGCAAAAGCCGAAAAACATCCCTTTTGAAGCTTGTGCCCGCTCGCTCTCGCTCCTTTGTTCGCGCAAATCCTCTGCCGAAATCTTTGAAAAATTAGTAACATGATACAGTCATGTTACATTTCCTCTATTATCGCCCCTCAAGATTCATGATGGAGAAAATTTCATCCGGCAATCCCGCTGACGGGGAATGGCGCGCCGCGGCAGTCATTCTTTTTCCCAACGGATCTAATGATCCGGTCAGCTCCATCAGGCGGCGCTGCCTGTCGCCTTTTCCCGTGAACTTTTTCCATAAACCTGGTGCGGGGGAGGGACAATTCTGCAGCTGCATATGCACAACAGGGCCGGCAGTTTATTCAGTATCAATTGTGCTGCGAGGTTTTATGTCTGATTTGCGCATAATTCTTTCTACGAAGCGATCTACGGAAACCCTTTAAGGCATCAAATACTTTCGCTGACGGAAATTGATATGGGACTCAGTTCTAACAAAAGACTACCGCTAGGTATCGCATTTTCGGTATTCCTGGCGGCTACCATGGCGACCCCCTCGATGACGGGCGTCGCCTTTGCAGACCCTGCAGACTTTGTCGTCAACGCGTATACGCTCAATGGCGAGCCACTGAGCATGTGGGCGACCATCCACCAGAATGGCGCCATAGTGAAAAGCGGGTACACGCCCCTGTTTTTCGCCGCGACCATCGGCAGCACGTACACGGTCACCGGCTACAACTTTGCCGCCGGCGGAATCCTTTTTGACCACTGGGAGAACGGGAGCACGGCAAGGACGACGACGGTCACCGTGACCGGAAACACGTGGGTCAACTCTTTCCACAGGGCGGCCCCTGACACCCACAGCCTCACCGTGAACGCATATACCCAGAGCGGCTCTGCGCTCAGCATGTACGCCACCATCCAGTCCGGCGGGACGATACTCCAGTCTGGATATACGCCCTTTACCATCACTGGAAGGGACGGCGCGAGGTACACAGTCATTGCAGAAAACTATGGGCAATACGCATTTGACCGGTGGGGAAACGGAGCCACTGAAAACCCGAGGGAACTCCTCCTAGACCACGACGTGACGACGACTGCGCGCTATGATGTGGCCGCGCCCGCTGCCGTCGCTGTTGCGCCCCAGCCGGCGGCGCCTGTTTCGCCTCCGACCATACAGACCCTGCTGCCAAAGACTGGCGTGTTTGTCGCGCTGTACATGTACCCTGACGGCTCGGGAGCCGCCAGCTGGCAGGCAGTGTACGACGAAAAGGTCAGGCACCCTTCAGTCCCGTTTGTGGCGGTGTTCAACCCGTCGAGCGGTCCGGGCTGGTCTGACAGCAGCATCTTCTCCGGCTGGGTGGACAAGCTGAGAAGCGTGGGGGTCATTGCGCTTGGCTACACCCACGACGGCTATGGCGCAAGGCCGCTCGACGCGCTCAGGGCGGACGCTGACAAGTACAGGAACTGGTACGGCGCAGACGGCCTGTTCATCGATGAGTTTACAAACAAGGTCGGATTCGAAGGTCACTACCGCGACCTGACGGCGTACGCCAAGTCGATAGGCATGAAGATGACCATGGGCAACCCCGGCACCGACGTACCGAGGAGCTACATCGGGACCGTCGACGTGCTGAACATCACCGAAGGGAGGGGCTATATGCCGCTTTCGTGGCTGCAGTACTGCGTCCTTTGCTCGGCTGACCAGGGATGGCACTACCAGTACGACAAAAGGAACTTTGCATACATCAGGTACGACGCCGATTGGCTCGACACGTCGTTTGTCAGCAACTCTATGCAGTCAGTAGGCCTGGTCTATGTGACAAACGGCGACGACTCCAACGGCCGGTGGTTCCACCTTCCGCCATACTTTGGCTCGCTGGTGTCGACGCTGGACGGATAACATCATCCGCCGCGGCCTCGAGCGAGGCCGGCGCCACATCTTTTTTCTCTTTTTTTCAAGTTGCATGTCCGCCAAGCGATGAATGATTTTGCAAGGGGTGTCTTAAGGGGACGACGCGGCAAACTTTTTCAGAGCCGCTGATGCTGCATAGTACTGCCCGTCCGGGAAGAGAATGTCTTTTGCATTGCTCTGGGATTATATGTGATCTGGCCGTAATACTGCCTGTAGTGTGAAACCCAACAATTTTGCCATGAAGGACTGGCATCTTGAGCACGTCGAGAAGGTCATTGTCCGCTTTGCCCAAGGGTTGTCCCCCGACGCGTCTTCTTTTGAGAAACGAAACCACATGAGGTATGGAAGCGTCACCCGCTGCGCGAGGCAGATAGAATACGACATGCGGCAGGGAGTCGAGAAAGACGAGGTCATAGAGGTATTCCGCAAGATCAAGCTGAATAAAAAATACGTAAAGCTGCAGTCCGACGCCGAAGCAGTCTTGCGGCTGGACGAGCTGAAAGACAAGCTGTATGGCGACGGGAAAACGGCTAAAGACAGGCTCCTCTGGCACAGAAACGCCTACGGCCAGAAATAGGCGCTAAACGATCATCATCTACATTACTGTCAGGCCGTCGTCAATGCTTTTCCCTATAGTACGCAGTCACCTCCAAATCGTCGGAAAACAGCATCACCTTTCTGCTCCTATCTGTGCTCCCATCGTCCCAGTGGTCAAA
>JGI10216J12902_100530128_pt1 | contig 12332 bp, 11 predicted proteins | sample KanNatreferecore_FD_12902 | JGI IMG/M metagenome (IMG submission 12902)
TGCTTCAAGCGTGACGGCGTGTTCGCCATGGAGCTGGGCGGGCCCGAGGTCGGCCGCGGCTGCGGCGGACGCGGAATCATCCATGGCTTCGAGACGCTGGAGAAGCTCGGTTTCCACGACTGGGGCTTCGACTACGTGCTGCTCGATTTTCTCGGCGACGTGGTGTGCGGCGGCTTCGGCCTGCCGATCGCGCGCGACATGTGCCAGAAGGTCATCGTCGTGGGCAGCAACGACCTGCAGTCGCTGTACGTGGCCAACAACGTCTGCTCGGCGGTGGAGTACTTCCGCCGGCTGGGCGGCAACGTCGGCGTGGCTGGCATGGTGATCAACAAGGACGACGGCACCGGCGAGGCGCAGGCCTTCGCGGCCAATGCCGGCATCCCGGTGCTCGCGGCCATTCCGGCGCACGAGGACATCCGCCGCAAGAGCGCGAGCTACGAGATCATCGGCAAACCCGGCACGCAGTGGGCGCCGCTGTTCGAGGAACTGGCCACCAACGTGGCCGAGGCGCCGCCGGTGCGGCCCAGGCCGCAGACGCAGGACGAACTGCTCGGCCTGTTCGCCGCCGACGTCACCGGCCGCGACGTCAGGCTCGAGCCCGCAACGACCGCCGACATGCTCGGTCGCGACGAGACGGTGAAGAAGTCCCTCGAAGTGATCTACGACGAGGCCTAGCACGCCAATGAACGCGCCAGAGCTCCCCGCACCGGCCGCGCTGCAAGGCGACGGACTGGGCTGTCATTCGGGACGCGGGCAGATGCTCGCTGCCGCACAGGCCGCAGGCAAGACCGAGCAACTGGCGCAGTACGCGAAGGACTACCCTCTGCCCGATGGCATGGGCCCGCACGACCAGCCGCAGAGCATGTGCCCGGCCTTCGGCTCGCTGCGCGTGGGCCTGCGCATGCGCCGCACCGCGACCATCCTGTCCGGCTCGGCCTGCTGCGTATACGGGCTGACCTTCACCTCGCACTTCTACGGCGCGCGCCGCAGCGTCGGCTACGTGCCCTTCAACAGCGAGACCCTCGTCACGGGCAAGCTGTTCGAGGACATCCGCGACGCCGTGTACAAGCAGGCGGACCCGGCGCTGTACGACGCGATCGTCGTCATCAACCTGTGCGTGCCCACTGCCAGCGGCGTGCCGCTGCAACTGCTGCCCAAGGAAATCGGCGGCGTGCGCGTGATCGGCATCGACGTCCCCGGCTTCGGCGTGCCCACGCACGCCGAGGCCAAGGACGTCCTGGCCGGCGCCATGCTGCGCTACGCGCGCGGCGAGGCCGAGTCCGGCCCGGTGAGCGCGCCGCGCAACGGGCCCTCGGAGACACCCACGGTGACGCTGCTGGGCGAGATGTTCCCGGCCGATCCGGTCAGCATCGGCATGCTGCTCCAACCCATGGGGCTGGCGGCGGGCCCGGTCGTGCCCACGCGCGAATGGCGCGAGTTGTATGCCGCGCTCGACTGCGCCGCAGTGGCTGCGATGCATCCGTTCTACACGGCCAGCGTGCGCGAGTTCGAAGCCGCCGGCCGCACCGTCGTCGGCTCTGCGCCGGTCGGTCACGACGGCACCGAGGCCTGGCTGCAAGCGGTGGGACGCGCCGCCAGCATTCCGCAGGCGATGATCGACGCGGCGAAGAACAAGTGGCTGCCGGCCATCAAGGGTGGGCTCGCGCGCGCGCCCATCAAGGGCCGCGTCACCGTGAGCGGCTACGAGGGCTCTGAACTGCTGGTGGCGCGCCTGCTGATCGAGAGCGGGGCCCAGGTGCCCTACGTCGGCACCGCCTGTCCGAAGACGCCGTGGAGCCGGCCCGATCTCGAATGGCTGCAGGCGCGCGGGGTGCACGTGCAGTATCGCGCCTCACTGGAGCAGGATATCGGGGCCGTGCGCGAGTTCAGGCCCGACCTCGCCATCGGCACCACGCCGGTGGTGCAGGCGGCCAAGCAGGCCACCATCCCGGCGTTGTATTTCACCAACCTGATCTCGGCCCGCCCGCTGATGGGCCCTGCCGGTGCCGGCTCGCTCGCGCAGGTGGTGAACGCCGCCATCGCGAACAAGGCGCGCTTCGAAGCGATGCGCGAGTTCTTCGGCGATGCCGGCCAGGGCGACCAGGCCGGCGTGTGGGAAGACAAGCCGCTCATGCGCCCGGAGTTCCGTGCCGAGACCAGGCGCCACGTCATCAAGCTCGCCAAGAAACGCAAGGCCGAGGAGATGATCTGATGGCCCCGCTCAACTACGTGATCGACCACGACCGCGCAGGGGGCTACTGGGGCGCGGTATACGTGTTCACCGCGATCAAGGGGCTGCAGGTCGTGATCGACGGTCCTGTGGGCTGCGAGAACCTGCCGGTGACCAGCGTGCTGCACTACACCGACGCGCTGCCCCCGCACGAACTGCCGATCGTCGTGACCGGGCTGGCTGAAGAACAGCTCGGCCGCGAGGGCACCGAAGGCACCCTGCGCCGTGCGCACAAGAGCCTCGACCCGGACCTGCCCAGCGTGGTGGTGACCGGCTCCATCGCCGAGATGATCGGCGGGGGGGTCACCCCCGAAGGCACCACCATCCAGCGCTTTCTGCCGCGCACCATCGACGAGGATCAGTGGCAGTGCGCCAATCGCGCCATGTACTGGCTGTGGACGGAATACGGCACGCGCAAGGTGCCCGCACGCACGCCCTTCGAGCAGCGCCCGGCGGGCGAGAAGCCGCGCGTCAACCTGATCGGTCCGTGCTATGGCAGCTTCAACATGCCAAGCGATCTGGCCGAGGTCCGCCGCCTGGTCGAAGGCATCGGCGCGCAGATCAACATGGTGTTCCCGCTGGGCAGCCACCTCGCCGACGTGCGCGCGCTCGCCGACGCCGACGTCAACGTGTGCATGTACCGCGAGTACGGTCGCATGCTCTGCGAAGCGCTGGAGCGCCCGTATCTTCAGGCGCCGATCGGCCTGCACAGCACCACCGCCTTCCTGCGCGAACTGGGCAGCCTGCTGCATCTCGATCCCGAACCGTTCATCGAGCGCGAGAAACACACCACGATCAAGCCGATCTGGGACCTGTGGCGCAGCGTGACGCAGGATTTCTTCGGCACCGCCAACTTCGGCGTGGTGGCAGGCGAGACCCATGCGCGCGGCATCCGCCATTTCCTGGAGGACGAGCTCGGCCTGCCGTGCAACTTCGCGGTATCGCGGAGCGCCGGCAGCAAGACCGACAACGAGCGCGTGCGCCAACTGGTGCACGAGAACACGCCGCTGGTGCTGTTCGGCAGCTACAACGAGCGCATGTACCTGTCCGAGAAGGCAGCAGGCCACGGTCCGCGGCCCTCGTACATTCCCGCCTCGTTCCCCGGCGCCATCATCCGCCGCCACACCGGCACGCCCTTCATGGGCTACGCCGGCGCCACCTACATCGTGCAGGAGTTCTGCAACGCGCTGTTCGACGCGCTGTTCAACATCCTGCCGCTGGGCACCGAACTCGACCGCGTGGACGCCACGCCCTCGCGCCTACACCGCGAATTGCCGTGGGACGACGACGCACGTCTCGCCCTCGAGCGCATGGTCGAGGCGCAACCGGTGCTGGTACGCATTTCTGCCGCGAAGCGGCTGCGCGACGACACCGAGGATGCCGCGCGTCGCGCGGGCGAGACGCGGGTGAGCGCGGCGCGGCTGGCTGCGCTGGGTGTTCCGGGCAAGACACGTGAGCAGGAGGGACAGCCCGCGTAGCGCAATTCGATTGAGCGCCTGTGATCGGCTTGCCGGCTGCGCTGCCCGGCAGCGATGTGTGGATCGAAGGCCCGGTTTTCCCTCCGGCCCATGCCGGATGGAGAGTCCCTGCGGTGCAGGTTCGCCGCAAGGATCCCTGCCGCGGGAAGTGCGCGGTAACGGCCGCAAGGCCAAATTGGAGGTGACCTATGGCAAGTCCTGACAAGGCGGGGTCGCTCTCCGGGCTGAATGACGACGAGGCTCGGGAGTTTCACCGCATATTCATAACCAGCTTCGTGGTGTTCACGGTGATCGCAATCATCGCGCACATCCTGGTGTGGCAGTGGAGACCGTGGTTCCCGGGCTCCGAGGGCTATACCTCGATGATCGACGGTGTCAAGGCGGCTGTTAACTCCGCGTTGCCCTACGTGTTCCGCGCTTAGGAGAACAAGACATGTGGCGTATTTGGATGCTGTTCGATCCGCGCAGAACGCTCGTTGCGCTGTTCACCTTCCTGTTCGCGCTGGCTCTGCTGATTCACTTCATCCTGCTCAGCACAGACCGGTTCAACTGGATCGAAGGCCCGCGCAAGGCGCCTGCAAAGGCGGCGCTGACCACACCTGGCCAGACGGCGCAGACCGTTGCGGCGGTGAGTCCGTCGTTGAAGTAGACCTGCTCCCGGCGCTTCGGGGCGGAGCCGGTCGCTGCCGGCTTCACCTGGACGCCGGGAGACTTTCGAACACGAGTTGCTGCTCGGGCGGTGGAAGGGAGGATACGGGCATGGCCATGCTCAGTTTTGAACGAAAGTATCGCGTCCGAGGCGGCACGCTCCTCGGCGGAGATCTGTTCGACTTCTGGGTCGGACCGTTCTACGTCGGATTCTTCGGCGTCACCACGATCTTCTTCAGCGTGCTCGGCACGGCGCTGATCGTCTATGGCGCTGCGCTCGGCCCGACCTGGAACCTGTGGCAGATCAATATCGCACCACCCGACCTGAGCTGGGGGCTGCGGCTTGCCCCGTTGCAGGAGGGAGGGCTGTGGCAGATCATCACCATCTGCGCGCTCGGTGCGTTCTGTTCGTGGGCGCTGCGCGAGGTCGAGATCTGCCGCAAGCTCGGCATCGGGCTGCATGTCCCTTTCGCATTCGCCGTGGCGATTTTCGCCTACTTCTCGCTGGTGGTCGTCAGGCCATTCCTGCTGGGGGCCTGGGGCCACGGTTTTCCCTACGGCATCCTCAGTCACCTGGACTGGGTGTCGAACGTGGGCTACCAGTACCTGCACTTCCACTACAACCCGGCGCACATGATCGCGGTCAGCTTCTTCTTCGCGACCACCTTCGCGCTGTCGCTGCATGGCGCACTGATCCTCTCGGCCACCAATCCGGGCAAGGGCGAGCCGGTGAAGACGGCCGAACACGAGAACACCTTTTTCCGGGACACCCTCGGCTATTCCATCGGCACGCTCGGCATCCATCGACTTGGTCTGTTCCTCGCACTCTCCGCCGGTTTCTGGAGCGCGGTGTGCATCGTCATCAGCGGACCGTTCTGGACGCGCGGCTGGCCCGAGTGGTGGAACTGGTGGCTGAAACTTCCGATCTGGGGCTAGGGCGAGATAACGACCATGGCTGAATATCAGAACATCTTCACGCGCGTTCAGGTGCACGGTGCGACCTATCCCGGCGTTTCGCTCGGACGCGGCTCCTCGCCGCGCACCGGCAACGGGATCATCTTCTACTGGCTCGGCAAGCTCGGCGACGCGCAGATCGGCCCGTTCTACCTGGGGTGGACCGGCTTGGCCTCGATCCTGTGCGGCTTCATCGCCATCGAGATCATCGGCCTGAACATGTGGGCTTCGGTGAACTGGGATGTCGCCGAGTTCATCCGTCAGCTGCCGTGGCTCGCGCTGGAGCCGCCCTCTCCTGAGCACGGGCTGACCATTCCACCGCTGAACGAGGGCGGCTGGTGGCTGATGGCCGGATTTTTCCTCACCACCGCCATCATCCTGTGGTGGGTACGCGTTTACCGGCGCGCACGCGCGCTGGGCATGGGCACGCACGTGGCATGGGCCTTTGCCGCCGCGATCTGGCTGTACCTGGTGCTCGGCTTCATCCGCCCCGTGCTGCTGGGCAACTTCGGCGAGGCCGTGCCCTTCGGCATCTTCCCGCACCTGGACTGGACGGCGGCGTTCTCGATCCGCTACGGCAATCTGTTCTACAACCCCTTCCACATGCTCTCGATCGCCTTCCTGTACGGGGCCACGCTGCTGTTCGCGATGCACGGGGCCACGATCCTGGCGGTCAGCCGATTCGGTGGCGAGCGCGAGATCGAGCAGGTCGTCGATCGCGGGACCGCCTCCGAGCGCGCCGCGCTGTTCTGGCGCTGGACGATGGGCTTCAACGCAACCATGGAATCCATCCACCGCTGGGCCTGGTGGTTCGCGGTGCTGTGCCCGCTTACAGGAGGCATCGGCATCCTGCTCACCGGCACCGTGGTGGACAACTGGTACCTCTGGGCGGTCAAGCACCACGTCGCTCCGGCATATCCGCCCGTCTTCGGACCGGTCGCGGATCCGGCCGTGATGCAGGGAGTGTCGCAATGAGAGCGCGTACACCGAAGTCCTCGACCCTCCTTGCCGTCGCTGCGGCGCTGCTGGTCGCGGGTTGCGAACGGCCGCCCATCGAGACGGCGCAGCAAGGCTACCGCGGAACAGGCATGGTGGAATTGGCCAATCCGCGCATGGTGGAAGCCAGCGCCGAACTGCACGCCGTGCCCGCGCCGCTTCCACCGGCCGAGGCCGGCGGCCCGACTGCGGGCAAGACCTACCAGAACGTGCAGGTGCTCGGCGAGCTGAGCGTCGGAGAGTTCACCCGGCTGATGGTGGCGATGACCACCTGGGTTTCGCCGCAGCAGGGCTGCGCCTACTGCCACGCCGGCGCGGACTTCGCCTCGGACAGCCTCTACCCCAAGGTGGTCGCGCGCCGCATGCTGGAGATGACGCGGCACATCAACAGCGACTGGAAGGCGCACGTCGCCAACACCGGCGTGACCTGCTACACCTGTCACCGCGGCCAGCCCGTTCCGGCCGCGGTCTGGTTCAAGGACGACTCGGCGGAACGCAACATCGGCTCGGTCGGCTGGCGCGATCATCAGAACATCGGTGCATCGTCGGTCGGCTATACCTCGCTGCCCTACGATCCGTTCTCCCCGTTCTTCGCCGACAAGGGTCAGATTCGCGTGGTGGGCAAGACGCCGCTTCCCCCGCCAAGCGGACAGTCGATCAAGCAGACCGAATGGACCTACGGCCTGATGATCCACATGTCCGACTCGCTGGGCGTGAACTGCACGTTCTGCCACAACAGCCGCTCCTTCATGTCCTGGGACGAAAGCAGCCCGAAGCGCACCACCGCATGGCACGGCATCGGAATGGTCGGCGATCTGAACCGGAGCTATCTCGAACCGCTGCGCGGCACTTACCCGGCCGAGCGACTGGGCCCGCTGGGCGATGCGCCGAAGGCGAACTGCAACACCTGCCACCGTGGGGTATCCAAGCCGCTCAATGGCGTGAGCATGCTCGAGGCGCATCCCGAACTGGCTCCTGCGGGCGGCGCAGCGACGCCCGCACCCGCATCCAGCGCGGCATCCGCAACCCTGGGAAGCGTGCTGTTCAAGGTGGGCAAGTCCGAGATCTCCGCCGAGAGCATGAAGACGGTGGGCGAGGCCATCGCCCGGCTCAAGGATGATGGCGCGATGAAAGTGGCGCTATCGGGCTTCGCCGATCGCAGCGGCAACCCGGAACAGAACCTGGAACTGGCCAAGAACAGGGCGTTCGCGGTACGCGATGCCTTGCTCGCGGGCGGTATCGCACAAGATCGCATCCAACTGCGCAAACCCGAGTTCGCGATCGCCGGCGCCAACGCCGACTCGCGCCGGGTAGACATCCTCCCGGCGGAGTAAGCCGCGCCCGCGGCCCTGCTTCGCCGATTTCACGGAGGGCAGCTTGCTGCCCTCCCTTTTTTCGTTTTGTTTTTCGTTTTGCGTGCGCCGATGTGACGGCAAGGCTAGCGCCGCAAGCGCCGCCGCATGTCCGCCGCGTGCGCCGCACCCGAGAGCAAGAGCGGCAGCACCACCCACTCCCACGACGAGTGCGCCAACGCCGCGCGCAGCGCCGCCAACAGGCACGCGCCCGAGAGCAGGCAGTAGAACCAATTCAGGTGATGTGCGCCGCGCGGGCCGCGCCGGCGTCCGAGCGCGAACAGGATCAGCGCTTCCACCAGCATGAGGCCGAGCACGACGTCGATCGCATGCGGGCTGGCGAACAGTTGCCTCATGCCGCCACCGGCATGGCGAAGTGTTGCGGCACGCCGGGACTCAGCGCGGCGCGACCAATCCCATCAGATGCGCAAGGTCCTTGAAGAAGATGCGCAGATGCGCAACCGGCTTGGCGCGCACCAGGCGCTTGTGCATGTACGCCTCCCAGGTCAGCTTCTGAACGTCGGGGTCGCGACAGATGCTCACGAAACGCTCGCGGCGCTTGTCGTTGCTGTACCAGAAGCGTTGCATCATGCCCAGGATCCAGAACACGCGGCCATGCGCACGCATGAAGCGCTTGCGCGCACTGGCCAGTTCAGCGGCTTTTCCGGTGGCGAGGAACCGGTCCACCGCTTCCGCGGCCAGGCGACCGCCGGTCATGGCGTAGTAGATGCCTTCCCCCGAGGCCGGCGCCACCACCCCCGCCGCATCGCCGGCAAGCACCACGTCGCGGCCGTTGTCCCAGCGCTTGAGCGGCTGCAAGGGAATGGGTGCGCCCTCGCAGCGCACCGTGGCCGTGGCATCCAGCCCGGTGTCGCGGCGCAGTTCGGCCACCGCATTGCGCAGCGAAAAACCCTTGTGGGCGCTGCCGACCCCGATGCTCGTGGTGTCCCCGTGCGGGAAGATCCACGCGTAGAAGTCGGGCGAGAGCTTGCCCTGGTAATAGACGTCGCAGCGCGTGCCATCGAAAGCCTCGCCCTTGATGTGTGGCGAGCGCACGATCTCGTGGTAGGCGAACACGAAGCGCACGCGATCGGAGCCGGGTACGCACTGGCGTGCGACGGCGGAGTTGGCGCCATCGGCGCCGATCACGGCGCGCGTGCGCACGCTGCTCTGCACGCCGTCCGATCTGAAGTGCACCAGGGTCGCCCCGTCGTCGGTATGCACGACACGCTGGAAGGTTGCCGCCCTGCGCACCGCACCGGCGGCCTGCGCCCGCTCGCGCAGCCACTCGTCGAATACCTCGCGGTCCACCATGCCGACGAAACCGCCGTCGATGGGCATGTCGACGCGCTGATCGGCAGGCGAGACCATCCTGGCGCAGTCGATGCGCGCGACCAGCAGCGAGTTCGGTATCGCGAACTCCTCGATCAGCCTGGGTGGAACCGCGCCGCCACACGGCTTGATCCGTCCACCGCGCTCGAGCAGCAGCACGCGCCGGCCAGCCCGGGCCAGATCGGTTGCGGCAGTGGCACCGGCCGGGCCCCCGCCCACCACGACGACGTCGAACACCTCGGCATTGCTCATGGCAATCATCCTCCCTCGGCGCGCGCCGCGTACGGCGCAGCGCGCACATCCATGCGTGCGCGGCGCACGTCGCGCACGGCACTCGAAACGCCGCAGGCCAGGACGGCCGACAGCAGGAACAGCATGCCTTCGAGCGCGAACACGCTCGCATAGGCGGTGACCGCCGAGCCGAGCAGGTGGCGCGCAAGGTCCGCGGCGAGCGTGCCGAGGAAACCGCCCAGACCGAAGGCGATCGCTTGCGCGGCACCCCACAGTCCCATGCGGATGCCCTCGCGCGATCCGCCGCCTTCGGAAGCCAGGGCCATCATCGAGCCAATCGCGGCCACCGCGAATGCGCCATTGCCCAGCCCAAGCACGAACACGGTCTGGCGCAGCGGCCACGCGCTCCCGACCGTGCCACCGAGCGCGAGTGCGATGAGCGCGAACGCCGAGATCACGCAACCGCCGATCATCCATGCGCGCAACGAGCCGAAGCGTCCGCGCGTCATCGCGCTGCCTGCCAGCGCCACGGCGATCATGCCGAGCATGACTCCCCCGTGCTGCAGGCCGGCCAGCTTGGTCGATTCGCCGGGCGTGAAGCCGAAGACCGAGCCGGCGAACGGTTCGAGGATCAGGTCCTGCAGGCTGTAGGCGAGCATGGACACGAACACGAAGATGGTGAAGCGCCGCGCCTGGGCGTCGGCCCACACCTGCGCCAGCGCGTCGCGAAAGGCACCACGCTCCTGCGCTGCACGCGCGGCGCCCGGTGCGCCCGCTTCAGCAGGGCCCTCGACGTTGCGCACGGCGAGTACGGTCAACGCGAAGGCGAGCGTGGCGACCACGCACGTGACCGCCACCAGACGCAGCGGGGTGAACGGGTCGAGGAAGCTGCCGGCGATGCCGGCGGTGAGCGCGAAGCCGGCGATCATCATGATCCACACGATCGTCGCGGCGGGTGCGCGGCGCGTTGCATCCACGCGTTTGGCCAGAAGTACCAGCAGCGACGTGCCGGCTGCGCCAACACCCGCGCCGATGAGCGCGAAGGCGAACACCGCGAGCACCACGCCAGCGGGCAGGTTGCTCCCCATCCAGGCGGTGGCGATGGCGGCGAGGATGCCGCCCAGCGCGAGCACTGCCATGCCGCCGACGATCCAGGGCGTGCGCCGCCCGCCCACGTCGGAGCCGTGACCGAGGCGCGGGCGCAACATCTGAACCACGTAGTGGATGCCGACGAGCAGCCCGGGAAGCATGGCCGGGAGTGCAAGTTCCACCACCATCACGCGATTCATGGTGGAGGTGGTCAGCACCACGATTGCGCCGAGCGCGGTCTGCACCAGTCCCAGACGAAGGATGCCGGCCCAACCGATCTGCGTCTGGCGCATTGGATGTCCTCCAGTTCTATGCCGTCGTACTCGCCAGAGCGAAGGCCGAGACCAGCATGCCGCTCACGTACAGGCTCACGCCGGTGGCGTTGTACCAGGGTGCATGACGGCGCGGGTCGCGCAGCAGCCGTTGCATGAGCGCGAGCTGCGCGGCGAGCACCGCCAGCACCGCAGCGGCGTAGAAGGCGTGACCCCACCATGCGAGCAATGCGACGACACCCAACTGGGGCACCGCCATCGCCCAGCATGCGACGCGCGCGGCGCGTGCAGCACCCAGCTGCACGGGGAGGGAGCGCACGCCCATGCGCGTATCGCCCTCGATCGCCTTGAAGTCGTTCAGCGTCATGATCCCGTGCGCGCCGGCGCTGTAGAGCGTGGCAAGGATGAACACCTGCGCGGGCGGCGTTCCCCCGCCGAGCATCACCGCCGCGCCGGTGATCCAGGGCAAACCTTCGTAGCTGGCAGCAACGGCCGTGTTGCCCCACCAGCCGTTGCGCTTGAGACGCAGCGGCGGCGCGCTGTACGCCCAGGCCAGGGCAAGGCCGACGCCGGCCGCGGCAAACACGAACGGGCCCAGCGTCGCGGCCACCAGCATGGACAGCAAGCTCCAGGCGATCGCGATGTACAGGCCCCAGCGACCCGGCACCCGACCGGAAGGAATGGGCCGCCCTGGCTCGTTGATGGCGTCGACATGCCGGTCATACCAGTCGTTGATCGCCTGGCTGGTCGCGCACAGCAGAGGGCCGGCAAGGAGTACCCCGGTTGCCAGCATGAGCAGACGTCCCTGGATGTCCGCGCCGGATGAAACCGCTCCGCATCCGAACGCCCACATCGGGGGAAACCAGGTGACCGGCTTGAGAAGCTCGAGGACCGCCGAAGGAGAGGGCGTGACCGGAACGCTGGAACGGGTGGAGGCGGAGCCGTGCATGCTCGCACCTTATGCCGCGCCTTCACCCGTGTCAACTGAATCTGACACGCAGCAGTGTCAGACATAATGTGCACTTACGCGCTCCGGGGCAAGCCCGGGTTCTACTTGGCGCTGCTGTCGGCGTCCAGATCGCCCAGGCCGTAGCGCCGCAGCTTCACGTACAGGCTCTGGCGGCTCAGTCCGAGCATCTCTGCGGCGGACGCGCGATTGTCGCCGGTGAGTTCCAGCGCCGCCTCGATGCATAGCCGCTCGATGACGTCGGTGGCCTCGCGCACCAGGTCCTTCAACGACACGCGCCCGACCAGTTCCGTCAGCTGCTCCACCGAGCGCGGTACCTCACGGCCGCCGCGCGAGTCGCTGGGCAGGCGTGCGGCGATATTGCGGATGGTGAAGCCGAAGTGCGGGCGCTGGCCATTGACCACGGCGACGGCGGAGATCTCGACCTGGGCGGACTGGCCGTGCTCCCCGCGCAAGGTGGTGGAGAACAGGCGCAGGCTGCCGTGCTGCCGTAGATTGGCGGTCATCACGCTCAGATCCACACCCGGCCGTCCCAGCCAGCGGTCGATCGATTCGCCCTGCGCCTGCTCCTCGCTCCCCAGCTGCGCGAGGTCGAGGAAGGCGCGATTCGCGGACAGGATGCGGCCGTCCGAATCGGTCAGCACGAAGCCGTCCGGGGCGCTTTCGACCGCCCGCAACAGCTCGGATTTCGCTTTCGGAATGGCGGAGACGAGCGCACCGCCCTGGGTGGGCGAGAGGCGAATCAGAAACAAAGTGGCGGTCTCCTGCCGGAACAGCGAGGCG